>Ga0247610_10005548_pt1 | contig 13264 bp, 5 predicted proteins | sample 174DNAGHGhighgp2_FD_193483 | JGI IMG/M metagenome (GOLD analysis project Ga0247610, IMG submission 193483) | Sheep rumen microbial communities from Palmerston North, Manawatu-Wanganui, New Zealand - 1742 DNA GHGhigh gp2 | ecosystem: Host-associated > Mammals > Digestive system > Stomach > Rumen ...
AGCAGTAACAGGTGTTGCGACCTACAAGGCTACATTCAGCAGTAGCAAGAACAGCTATGAGATTACATGGCTGAATGATGACAACAGTCTGATCGACAAGACGATTGTTGAGTATGGCGTTGTTCCGACGCATGCTGATGCAACGAAAGCCAATACGGCAGAGTACACATACACGTTTGCCGGTTGGGATAATGAGATTGTAGCAGTAACCGGCGATGCTACTTATACCGCGCAGTTCAGCAGTATAGTAAACCAATACACTCTGACCGTGGCAACGAATAATGCAGAGTTGGGTACGGTATCTGGCGGAGGTACGTATGACTACAACACGGCGCATACTATCACGGCTACGCCGAAAGCAGGTTGCAAGTTCGTGGAATGGAATGACGGTAATAAGAATGCTTCTCGTGAAGTGACCGTTACGGCGGATGTAACCTATACGGCTACGTTTGACGTAGATGTTGCAACCTACACCGTTAAGCATTGGCAGCAGAATATAACGGACAACAACTATACCGAATATGAAAGTGAGACGTTGTCGGGTACTATCGGCGAAACTACTAATGCGGTAGCTAAAAGCTACACCGGCTTCACGGCACAGCAGCCTATCTCGCAACAAACGATTGCTTTGGAGAATACGGTAGTTAATATCTATTATAATCGCGAGACTCACACCATTAAGTGGATTGTGACACTGAGTGGCGAAATCGTTGACAGCAAAGAAGAAACGTTAAGATACGGTGCTACGCCTTCGTTTGGTCCTGATCCGACCAAAGAGCAGGATGACCGATATAAATATTCCTTCTCCGGCTGGACACCGACTATCGCTGTGGTTACGGCAAATCAGACATATGAAGGAACCTTCGATGCCACCGCACGTACATATGATGTGACATGGAAAAATGCAGACGAAACACTCATAGAAAAGGAAGAAAATGAATATACTTGGGGTGCTCAACCGAGTTTCAAGGGAAGTACTCCTGAATATTCTGACGCAACAGGTAATATATATGTATTCCGTGGTTGGAAATATGGGCGTACAGGAGTTGAATATGCGAAAGATGCCACTCTTCCTGTATTAGTGGGTGATGAGACTTATACAGCCACATATGACATCCAGAGAATCTTGGATGTTCCGGCAGAGCGTACCATCTCTGTTAATACAACCGTTGATATAACGACTGTACACGTAGCCGGAAAACTGAATGTGGTTTCAGGTTCACTTACAACAGGCGACCTGATTCTGGAAGGTTCTGAATCTGCTTCCGGCGAGGTGATAGGAAACGTAGAAACTACGAATGCCTATTTCGATCTCTCGCATACAGGGGGCTTTAAGGCAAAGACTTGGTATGCCGTTGCAGTGCCTTGGCAGGTGAATGTACCGGCATATGATAAAGAAAACAATGGTGTATATATCATTAACGGCAGTTCGGCGCCTGTTCGTCAGGAACTTGGACGCAGTTTCGACCTTATCTACTATGACGGAGAACTCCGTGCATCTGATGGTCACAGCGATAAATGTTGGAAATTTGTAGAGGATGATGCTGCCGCTGAGCACATCATGAAACCGGGACGTGCCTATATGATTTATCTTACTTCCGATGCTGATGTCATTCGCTTCGAGCGTAAAGCGGGTACTGCATTGCAAACGACCACATTGGCTGTATCTACTTATACCGGTAATGGAAACGATAAGGATGCCAACTGGAACGGTATAGCCAACCCGGCTACTTATCATGCGTATATCAATGCCAATGCAGATACCTATCATGAGACGGAGAACGCAGGACAGATATACGATGCCGAGAACAAACAATACAATGTGGTTGATCTCAGTTCTCAGAATTTGGTAGTAGGTCAACCGGTATTCATTCAGGCAACAACTTCCAGTGAGTCCGTGGTGGCATACGCCAGTTATGATGATGCTTTCCATGCCTCTCCGCGCCGTGCGAAAGCAACAACAACTCCGTTGACACGATGTGAAATTTTGTTTGCATCAAGCGAAAATGAAGTATCTGACCGTATCATCGTCCGTGCTGACGAAGACAAGGAAGTCAATGAGTACACTGTTGGTCAAGACCTTGTTAAGATGGGTGTCAGCAACCTCGTTCCACAGATGTGGATTGAGCGCTATGATGCGAAACTCTGTATCAACACGCTTGCACCGGTTAATGACGCAGCAGTATATCCGCTCGGAATCTTTGCTCCGCAAACAGGTGAATATACCATTTCTATTAACGAACAAGTGGAAAGTGATTTCATGTTGTATTTGACTATAGATGGTCGTTCCGTATGGAATCTCACCTATGCGCCTTATACCACCACTATTGAGAAAGGAACGACCAACCGTTACGGACTCAAACTGGTGCGCAATAGCAATGCTCCGGCTGTCACAACTGACATACAGGATGTTCTGGCGGGTACGCAGCAGGCTGCACGCAAAGTGCTACTCGACGGTCAGGTATATATCCTCCGCGGCAATGAGATGTACTCTGTGGATGGCCGAATAGTTAAATAAATCTAAAGCGTCTATACTGGCCAGTTTGTCTGGTCAGTATAGAGCACATAGTTTATCCAGTCTATCTAAAAAAATACAGCTATATGGAAAAGAAACAGTATATTATTCCTCTCGTGGAAACGGAGATTTGGAATATGAAGGATTTGATGAAAGCTTCTGGCACTTCTCCTGAATTGCCGCCGGGTATGGGCGAAGCTCCGCGTCGCAGATCAACAGAGGTATTCTAAACTATACATAGACAATGAAAAGATTATATAACGCAGCAGTATGCGCATGCGCCCTATTATTAATAGGAACGTGTGCGCCCGCATACGCGGGACTACCTGGGTCGTCCTGTACCGATGCCATCCCTATGGGGGAGAACTACAGTGTACATGTGCAGAGTGGACAGGTCATATGGTATTCGGCTTGGACCTTCGACCTGCCCTTGACCGTGACCTTTGCTCCGGATTATGGCAAGAACGAACCTGCTCCCGAAGTGGAGTTGGATTTTACGTGTACCCCCGGATATTATAAAGACAGTATCCTGTGCGGCCTCTTCTGTGAAACAAGTAGCGGTGCTGTCAAATTCGATATGCCTGTAAAACCGGATTTGAAAAGCAAAACGCTGGATGATGGTACGTTCGTTTACTATCTCTCGCTGGGAAAAAAATACCGTGACCTTCTTCTCCAGACGGGTATCAGTTATAATGTCGAGGCGTTCGTAAAGGTAACGTACAAGTGTAGTGGTACAATCAGTCTTGCACCCGATGATCTCTTTACCAACTGCGTGGACAAAGCAAAGTTCATGCGCATCGGCGATACCAAAAACGATACCGTGCAGGTAAAGGCGAAAGACACGGTAAGGCATGTGATTATCCCGTATGTACAATGGCAGGAAGATACAATCATCTATAAATGGACAGGTACGGCTCCTTGTACAATGACGGTAGCCAATACCTGTGAATTCGACCCGTTGAACAAACGGGACGATAATATCATTCAAATGGAGGAGAATATCCAGTCCGGAGACTCAGCAAAAGTGTTGGCAACGGATATATACAAGTGGGTGCATAATCCGCTCTTCCCCAACGAAGCGGGTATGTATTTCGCCAAGTTCTATACGGAGGGAACGGGTACAATGAAGATTGTCAAAGCGAAACAAGCACCACCACGGGGCAAGGCTACACTCCTGCGCTTTGACCGTACCTATGCGCTCAATGCCAATGAAAAAGCGCTGTTTGCTATCCCAAGATCATGGGAAGACGATACCTTGAATACCAAGTTCGTTACTCCTACAGAGCATATATTCCGGATGGTGATAGCCACAGACCCGGATTTCGCTCCGGAACATACGCTCAAAGAGTATCAGTTCGAGAAAACACCTACGGGACATTGGCAGGGTATATATGGAGCTGATATGGTGAATTTCTGGAAACAGACGACGGAGCAGTATCTCTATATCCGGTTTGATTGTACAGAGGCGACTACGGTGGTTCCATCCAAGTGGATGGTATCCAAATGTGTGGTAAGCACAGAGGATAATGTCCTCAACTCGCTGGATACGACGTTTGTAGTTAAGAGAAACTCAACAGGAGGGAACTACCGCGTTCGTTATGCACGGATGGAAGGCGGAGATGTTACGTTCACGTTTACTCCGAAAGAGAAATGTGAATTATTCATCGCTACCGATTGTAATATTGCTTCCACCCAGCCTGCCGATAATTTATTGTATTACGGACTGATGACGAAATCCAATAATTCGGTAACCGTGAGTGCAAGCGAAATAGCGGGATGGAAAAATCGTGTAGGGGAGGATGGCTATATCTATATGAGGATTCAGCATAAGCAAGCCGTCAGCTCCTCCATCACCATGACTTCCACGGCACCGGAAGAAACGAACCCCGAGTACCCTGCATCAACTGTCTCTGTTGTATGTGAAGGGACGAAAGTGGTGGTTAATGTGAGTGAAGAACAATACATAACAATAAGGTCTGCAAGTGACGAAAAAGTGGACGAGTGGGAGGCTACGCCAGGCACACCAAAAGAGTTGAATTTGCCCCCTGGAACCTATGTTTTGGATGGAAAAAGTGATAAAATACAATTAATTTTGTAGAAAAATTGACAAAACGAACAAAAAATTTGGTTAATTTAAAATTTTTTTGTACCTTTGCGCCCTGATTTATCGTGCATACATGTACGATGTGTGTTTAGGTACGCGCTAATATATATAAAATGGTGAAAAGCGATGGGTTAAATAGAGTATTCCGTATGTGGGCGATGAGCCTTCTGTTGGCTATGTCTGTCGGTATCGCTTATGCTCAAGATCCTGTTGGAACAACAGCGGACAGAGCAACGCATATCACCGAGCAGGCGATGTACACCGTTCAGAGCGGAAGCAATTATATCAGTATCGAGCCGGAATATCTCCCTACTACGGTAATCTACCTGCCGGGAGCGCCTTTTGGACCTCTCCCTTCGGTATTTGTAAAGAGTGAGATAATTCCGTCGCAGATAATGTTTTCGTACGCCGAATGCCGAATGGGATGGGTGTGGGAAATTACTGAGTCGGACATAGTGAAGATAGTGGAAATCAAAGCGCATGAGAGTGCTTCGTTGGTGGTAATACCTACTATTAGTTCTGCATGTCCCGAAGATACCGAAGTCAGTGCCGAAGAGTGGGATAGTTACGAATGGGAGGGGAAAACCTATACTGAGAGCGGAGATTATCCTGTGACAGTGACGGTTGACGAAAGTTGCGAATATACCAAAACATTGCACTTGACTATCCACAAGACTACATATAACACAACCAAACAAACGGCTTGTGGCAGCGCTGTCGTTGGTGGCAAAACCTATACGGAAAGCGGTATATATCCGATCGATACGGTAATCTTGGATTCCGGCGACCGACAGATCAATAATGTGGAATTGACTATCGCTCATGAGACGGCTTCAGAGATAACACTGACGGAATGTGGCAGTTATACTTTCCCGGGAGGCAAAACATACACGGTATCAGGAGATTATACCGAAACGACTACCAATGTTGCCGGTTGTGATTCGGTCGTTACGCTGCACCTGACTATTGACCCGAATTGTGAAACTACGTATGAGACGGTTTATTTCTGCGCAGGGCAGAATACCGAGCATGAGGAGCGGGAAGGCGGAGTTGTTAAACGCTATCGGGCTTATGTCTATGAATCACCAGCAAAATGGGATTACAAGGAAGGCATGATTGTCAGTGGTGAGCAGAATCGCACATTGGTCGATTTGCACCGCGTGGAGCAGAATCTGTACAACCATTATGTGGATGAACTGGTGCCGGTGAAAACGATTGTATGGACGTATTGTCCGGAAGGGGAATCGGCATATCGTGAGATAACAGCAGAGAAAGAACCGCAGTGGATTGATGCCGGTGTCGTGTCGCTCACGGTACGGTTTGTATGCGGACAGGTGTTTACCGGTGATTTTACAACGGATATAACTGATATAGAGACGAATGTAATGCCTGCGAAGAAAATCGAAAACGGACAAGTGGTTATTCTTCGCGGAAATGCAAAATACAATCTGCTGGGTACTAAAATACAATAAAAACGAATGAAACAAAAAAGACTGATTTTGGGATTGTTGGTGGTGCTGTCAATGAGCGCATATGCAGCATCGTCGGAGCCTACAGACACGGTGACTTGTGATTCGTTGGCGCGCTTCTACAATGCCCAGCCGTTCTTCTGTGAATGTGAGTTTAACTCACATCCGTTTGCTTTTCCTGTGGATACGGTAATTGCAGACACGACTTGGTTTACGGCTACGGCGGACGACTTGAAGCGTGGAATCTCAGCGTACTGGTTTGCGGACTGCTCCGTGACAATGGAGGTATATGCGATGTGCGTCAGTCAAGAACCCACTTTCACCCTCACTATCGGACGTAACCAGATGCGCGAAATGGATGTTACCAAAATCAATAAGAAAATTGAAGAAATGGGTAACGCCGCTGCGTATCTGAAGAATTTGACTCCGCATATCCGTGTCTATCCGCATAATGGAGGTTCGGGACGTGTCTATTGCTATCCGTACGATCAGGGACCGCATTCGGTATGCGAGGACCCGCTGGAGGTTCGTGCCGGTATGACCTATGTGTGCAACGAGGCGGAGAACAAATACAGACTGCCGTGGCAGAATATGCCGGCGAGCGGAAAAGCATTCATTGCATGGAAACAATTGAAAAACCAGCCGGCTGACTTCGTGCTGACACTCGACAGTTGCAACGGAGAAGAGATAGGTCGGACACGCTTGACCGATTCGCTTCATGTCTATCAGTTTGACTCGGCACAGCTGGTAACGGCACGAAAAGAAAAACGGGAAATATGGCTTCACGTCAATCATGCCAAAGGCTTTACCGGGCGCGCGTACTATTATTATATAAACGCGAATAAGATAATGGAAGGTGAGTTGGTGGAGAATTCCACCTGTTTGGGTAAGAAACTGACGGTGAACGAGCGGACTTATGTCAGAGATACATCGTTTGTGGATACCACTCGAATTGCGGTTGACTCACTGCTCACGACTCCGGTCCATTTTACTTTCACGGAGCCGAAAATGGAGTACGATACGGTCAGTGTCATGCCTGCCGACCTGAATAGAGGATACAGACATTCCTCCGGACATGTGCTGAATACATACGGAGACACGATTGTAGAGATTGTCAAACCCAATGTTTGTACACGACGCATACAGGTTACGGTTTTGGACCCCTCTGGAGTAGAAAGTGTCAGTGCAGGCAAAAACGGTGCATACAAGCAGTTGCAGAACGGACAATTATTCATCTTGATTGATGATCGAAAATATAATGTCTTAGGACAACAAATACAAAAACAAACCAAATAATTAACTCTATTTATTAACTAAAAAACCAATTACATGAAGAAGTTTTTCTTACTTGCCATGGTTTCAATGATGACAGTCTTCGCAATGGCTGTCGGCAAAAACGATGGTAGTACCAAAGCCAATGCAATTGACTTTGATTGGGACAAGGGAGTAGAGCATCCGGGTGGTACCCTTTGGTATCGCGTTGACCTTGCTCCGCTCTACGAGGAGGAGAATCCTTCCATGACCTTGTACTTGACCAACCCGAGTAATGAGATCGGTACTTCAGTTCACGTAAGCATGCAGGCTACTGTAGCCGGGCAGAAAGGTGAAAAGGAGTACGATATTGCTGCTCGCAAGTACAAGACTATGACGGCCAATGCAAAATCACTGAAGGCGATGAAGCAGACAGAGATTTACCTGACGCTTTCGTCAACTGGTAAAATCAAGCTGAGCGTCAAAGTGTTTGAAGCTGAGGATCTTGATGAAGCATGTAAGGATGCTGCTGTCCTCCAATGGAACAAAGAGGCAACACAGAACCGTTCGTTATCCAAGTGGTGGAAAATCGATCTGCTTCCGGCTAAAGAAGCTGTGAAGAAAGATGTCAAGATTACCATTACCAACATCGGTTCAGGTGATGTTGAATTGAAGGCAATCCAGTCGCTTGACTGCCCGTCGTCCGGTGCAACCAAACGCTCGTTCACTATCGCTGCTGGTCAGTCAATCTTTGACACTATCCCGCAGGCCATGATTAAGAACGTACAGCCGGATGAACTCTATTTTGGTATTGAGAACGTTGAGCAACCGGTGAAGATGCTGGTAGAACTGATTGACCAGCCCTCTACTCCGGTAATCAGTGAAACGGAAGCGTTCGTTGATTTACATGTTGAAGACACCATTAAACCGTTGCCCGCGAAAACATTCTACCGCATTAAAGTGTCGGAAATGAATTCGCTTAACAAGTATGAGCCGGAGTTTACCTATCGCAACGAGAGTGCTGCTCCTGCCAAGGTTACTGTTAAGATGGCATTCGGCGTTCCTGCATTCGGTACCAGCAATTCGGTTTATGAACTCGGCGCTGGCGAAGAGGAAATCGTTGTGTACAAGAAGAACATGTTCGAAGGCTTGGGTGAAGAGGTAGAATACATCTACCTGCTTACAGAAGTAGAAGGCGATGTTAATTTCTACGGCCGCTTCAAACACGTTCGTGAAGGTAAAGCTTGTAAAACCAACATTGACTTCGACTGGGGTGCTGGTCATACACAAGAGGCTCGTACCACTCAGTGGTATGCGGTTCCTGTTGCTGAAGCCCGTGAGAACCTCCAGGACATTGAGGTACATATCCTCAACCAGGGCAAATCGGCCGCTACGGTAAAAGCATCGATAGCGTTCTCCTGCCCGTACATTGATTTACAGGAAATTTCTCGTACAATTTCTACGGAAGCTACACGCACGTTGTCATACTCAACGTATGCAATGATGTCGGATACCGTATGGATCGGTATTGAGACCAGCCAAGACATCAAGTTCTGGGCTGTTCAGAAACCGACTCAGATCAAAGAGCCGGACGAGGCTTGTTTGAAGGCGGTTAAATTTGATTGGGATGAAGGTGTGGTTCAGAAAGCAAAAGATACCGTATGGTATAAGATAGCAATGGAAGAAGCACGCGAGAAATCCGCTAAGTTCCCGACTGTTTATGTACAGAACATGAGCAGCAGCAATCCTGTTGAAATCAAGGCTGAGCTCTCGCTCGAGTGCCCCGATTCGATCGCTAACGAATCCCGCTCGCTCAAGATTGAAGCTAACGGTACTTACAGCAAACGCGTATCGCGCAACTTGTTTGAGAATATTGTACAGGATACGATTTATCTGCGTGTCATCGCTACTGAGGACGTAGCTATCCAAATCCGCTTGACCGAAGAGGCTGAGGGCGCGAGCTGCGCATCCGCTATTCCGTTCAACTGGGTTTCCGGCAACACACAGCCTGCGAATGCTAATCTGTGGTATATTGTTGACCTGAGAGAGGTAATGACGGATGGCAATGACCTGAGACTCCATATCGAGAACCGCGACAACGTGGCTGGTAAGGGTGTGGCTCAGTTGAGCTTCGGCTGCCCGATGGATGAAGTTCCGTCTCTCCAGGATTTCACACTAAACAAGAAAGGTACGAAGTCAATTACAATCCAGAATAGTGCAATGGATATGCTGGAAGACAGCGTTATCTATGTTAACATTCAGGGTGCAACTTCGCTGCATTTCTGGGCTGAGAAACTTCCGGTTGCTCCGTTCGATCCGATTAGCGGTGCAGGTATAAAACTGGATACACTCCGTTGGGATGTACTTTACAACCAGACGAAAGACACAGTTTGGTATCTCATCCCGCAAGAGGAGATTGAGAAAGTTCGTAAGATGGAAGAGAAAGTGAAACCGGCTTTACACTTGATTAACCCGCTTGCAGTTGAGAATACTATCAAGGTGGAGGCTGCTTTCGCATTCCCGATTACGAAGAAGATGATGACAAAGAGCCAGAAGCTCAAAGCCAACCAGCACTTCAAGGATACAATCCCGGCTGGTACATTCGAGCAGTTTACCAAGAAAGATTCGCTGATTCTGCGTGTAACCCGTCCGGTTGGCGCTGGTGACTTCCAGTTCAAAGCCGAACTCGTGAAAGCATTCGGTGGTAACTCCAAGTATGAGGCTATTCCTATTACTTTAGGCAAACGCCTTGAGCAATCTGCCAACACAGAGGTATGGTACAAACTTAGCACTCCTGACTTGAAGAAAGACAAGAACTTGTATGGCAAGAGTGTGCATGTCGCTACCAAGAATGCCGGCAAGGACAAATTAGAGTTGAAAGTGGCTGCTTTCGATGGTCTGATGAATGAGGAAGACCTCCTTCAGGATCGTGGCAAACGCACTATCAAGAAAGGCGAAAAGAGAGAACGTAATTTCCCGGCACAAGCAATTTATGCTGCAGGAGATGTGGAAATCTACATCAAGGTTCGCACGACTGACTCGCTCGTATTCGAGACCTCCTTCCAGGATTATGCTCCTCTGGCAGCTAATGAGATTGACACAACTCAATTCCAGGCTAAACTCGTCGTTCCGAATGTAGATTATGTACTTCCGGCTGATACCACTATGTGGTTCCGCGTTTGTGCTGAATACTTCCAGGATAACTTCAAGTATGAGGATGTAAGTTCGCTTTATTATAAGTTGGAAGGCAACGATCCTGCTACTATTGAGGTAACGGCGACACTTCAGGATACCCTTACTTATAAGGTTCCCGTACGTAAGCGCGTAATCAATAAGAGCGGTAAAGATCGTGAAGACACGAAACCGTTGAAAGAGCTGATTGACAAGGCTATCGCAAGAAAGGGATACTCATACTCTATCGCGGAGACCCAGGAGGATTATATTGACAGCATGCTCCATCGTGCTATCACGAAAGAGCACATCGCTGGATACATTCGCGTAAGAAGTGACAAACAAGTTACTCTCCGTCTCAATACGAAGCAGGTTAAGGGTGTTGACAATGACTGTCTCAACCCGATGAACTTCGACTGGGAGCATGGTGTTGTTAACCCGAAAGACCAGTTGACATGGTACCGTGTAACGCTTGACAAGACACAGATTCCTGAAGAGAAAGACGTTCGTCTGCATGTAGAGAACTGGTCTGAAACAGCTACAGCTACCGGTAACGCTGACCTCTTCTTCAAGGTTGATGACGGCGGCAAGTTGGATTGCTCCAAGCAGCCGGATGGCTCTATCAAGAAAACCGTAGCTCCGAAGGATGAGGAATTCAAGGATATCGCTCGTGATTATCTGGAGAATATGGGTTGGCCCGAGAGCTTGTTTATCAAGTATCTCTCTGACCAGACTACATACATCTGGCTTGAACTGATTGACAAGAAACCGCGTGTTCAGGTATTTGACACCGTTAACATGTTCCTCTGCGATGGTACTGATACTATCACCCTCAGCGGCGAAACACATCATATCGATGCTTCGAAACCTGCTGAACTGCAATGGAACGATACCGTTGAACTCAAGAACGCTAAAGAGGCTTACATGTATGACTCTATCGTTACTTACATTGTAACTCCGCTCGTTTCTCCGGCAGTTAAGGCTATCGAGTCGCTTGCTAACCAGCCGGTTATCAAGAAGGGTGCTGCTCTTGACGTAACTGCTGCTACCGCTGCTTTGGATGCTCTGTTCGCTGCTGATACGGTTGGCAAACCGGAAGTAAAAGAGATTGAGAAGATCTTCTGGAAGTTCAGCGCTGATGGTCAGAACTTCGTTGACCTGGATGCAACTCCGCTCGCAAGCGCACGTATCAACCTCAAGTACTTCGCGGTAACCGAGTGCGGTGATACTATTGAATCTCTTGAGTTCAAGAATATCATCCGTGATACAGTTGCTGAATCGGCTTGTAAGTCCTTCACTTGGGAAGGAAGAACCTACACCACTGACACACTGGATTCCGCGGCGCATCATCATACTTATCTGGCTGACAGCGTAGCTTATCTCAAGTTGACTATCCTGCCGCCGGTTAAGGCTACTGTACCGGATGTTGATGCTTGCAACTCGTATGTATATACATGGCAAGTAGATGGAAAGGTTGAGACTTTCGTTGCTACCAAAGCAATTGTGGATACCATCATTGGTGGCGCTGCAAATGGTTGCGATAGTATCATTTCGTTCAACATCAATATCTCTAACCCAGTAGAGAAGAGATTCGAACTAAGAAATAAGTTCGGTCGTATCTTGATGATTCACCGTGATACGCTTTTAGACAACGGTTGGACTGTAAATCAACTTCCGGAGGAGGCTCCTGCCGGTTTGGTAACGTGGACCGTAGATGGTAAGAGCTTAGACGCGAACTATAACGATAAAGGTTACTATATTTCCTATAAGAACGGAGATCCTCTGCCAGCCGGAAAATACAAGGCTGTAGTTAAAACCGAACCGGATGGTTGTGGTTTGATGGCAGAAGCAGAGTTGGAAATTCTTACATCTGTACCTGCACCTGCTCCGGCACTCATGCCGTCGCTCGCTAAACCGGGTGAGGACATACGTGTCATCAATCTTGACCCGACTCAGAGCACTACGATTCGTATCTACACAACCGAAGGTCTGCTGAAGAATACATTCACCGTTTCCGGTGAAGAAACCTTCACTATCAAGGCTGCGGACGAACACGGATTCTATCTCGTTGAGTTGAGCAATGACCGCATGAAATCAACCTTACGTTACATTGTTAAATAAGAATAGGAGGTAGCACTATGAAGACTATAAAATCAATTCTAATTGCAGCCACCCTGATTTGTGCATCTGCCGTGTCGACTATGTCGGCACAGCAGGCTGCACCTGCACAACAGCATCAGTTTAAAGTGGCTATAGGCGACTCCGTAATGATTAAAACGGAGTGCCAACAGTACTGCACTGGTGAGAGACCTTCTACTTGGGTTTGGGATAAAGTACATACCGTACGCCAGTTGGGTACCAAGCGTTTCGCAGATGGCGTGCTTCTTATGAATATCTATTCATGGATGTGCGAAGAATGTCTGATTAACGTCAACGGGCATGCACAGGAATCTGCTGAAAAAGCAGCTGTCGAACAAGCTGCTGACAAGCAGGCTGCCATCGATGCAGGTCTGGTTAAACCCGATCCTGTTAAGCCTGCTGAACCGGTTAAAGAAGAAGTCGTTGAGCAACCCAAAGAAGAGGAAATCGTTCCTGAAGAACCGGCTATCGTTGCAACGGATACAGTTAAACACGAACCGGCAAAGGGTGACTCTGTTCAGTCTGAGCAGAAGTTCAAGAATAACTACGATCGTTTCACAATCGGTGTTCGCGGTGGTGCATCTTCCTTGCTCCACAAAGCGGAGAAGGGCAACT
>Ga0247610_10005549_pt1 | contig 13264 bp, 11 predicted proteins | sample 174DNAGHGhighgp2_FD_193483 | JGI IMG/M metagenome (GOLD analysis project Ga0247610, IMG submission 193483) | Sheep rumen microbial communities from Palmerston North, Manawatu-Wanganui, New Zealand - 1742 DNA GHGhigh gp2 | ecosystem: Host-associated > Mammals > Digestive system > Stomach > Rumen...
TGCTTTGAGGACAACGGGGTCGTCCTGGCCGAGGAACATGAGGTAGTCCTTCATCTCGCCGATGTTGTAGATGATGCTGCCATAGATGTTGCGCTCGAAGAGGCGGCGGCTCTTTTGGAGCATGAGGTTGCGGCGGCGCAACTGACGCTTCTCGGCAAACTGGGCGAACTTCTCCAAGAGGTTCTCTCGCCTCAAGTATTGCTCCATTTGCTCAGCAGTCCGAAGTGAAGTCAGCTTGGCGCGATTCTCGTCGGAATATGCAAAGGCAAACTGACGGATGAGACCAGTGAAGACTGCCTCGCGATAGTATGAGGTGATGGCTGTCGTATCTTCCGGTACAAACACATCAGGCATGATGCCGCCACCGCCATATACAATGCGACCTATGCTTGTCTTGTATTGCTTGCCGTCCTGATGGATGCTATCCTGCGAGAAGAACTCACCCCGTTCGTAACGCGCAATGAGGTCATTCTCATACTCTTCTCCATGTCCCTTCTCGTAGGGTTTTTGAATACAGCGGCCGCTGGGTGTATAGTATCGAGCAACCGTCAGGCGAACCACACTGCCGTCACGGAACTCCATTGGTTGCTGAACAAGGCCCTTGCCAAAGGTGCGACGCCCTACGATTGTGCCTCGGTCGTTATCTTGAATTGCTCCGGCAAAGATCTCGGTGGCGCTGGCACTAATCTCATCTACCAGAACAACGATAGGCAACCGCTGGAATGTGCCTCGCCCATCGCTACGGAACTCCTCGCGCGGGCTTTTGCGTCCCTCTGTATAAACAATCAATTTACCGGCAGGCAAGAACTCGTTGACCATCTGTATGGCGATGTGCATGTATCCGCCTTGATTGCCGCGAAGGTCGATGATGAGTTGCTTCATGCCTTCCATGTTGAGGTCGGCAAGGGCGACAAGCATCTCGGCATATGTTTGTTCACCAAAGTTCTTGACGCGTATATAGCCAGTCTTGGCTTTACCTTCGGATGGTGACTTTTGTGTCTCATTCATCATAAAGTATGCATCAACACTGACAACAGGAATGTCACCGCGGACAACGGTGAAGTATTGCAGGTTTGGATTTCCGTGACGTTTGATGCCAAGTTTAACCTTTGAGCCTTTCTCGCCTTTCAGTTGTTTCATCACGTCGTCGCTATCCATACCAACCAGCGAGGTAGTGTCGGCCGTTACAATCCTGTCTCCAGCCAGAATGCCGACTTTCTCGCTTGGCCCGCCATGGATAACAGACATAACATTGACGGTGTCTTGCTCCATCGTAAACTGAACACCGATGCCGCTGAAACTACCCTTTAAGTCCTCGCTTGCCTTCTCGGCATCTTTTGGACCAAAGTAACTGCTATGAGGGTCAAGTTCGCTTAGAATTTGTGGCATGGCATCTTCGACAAGTGTATTCATATCGACCGTGTCAACATAATTGTTGTCGATGAGTTGGAGCAGGTATCCCACCTTTGAAGAACCTGTGTTGATGATGTTGATGCGTCCGCCCGAAAAATGACTTGTGTAGAACGAGCCAATGAAGATGCCCATTATTGTACCGAGAGCAATAAGTAGCGGCGTGAAGCGATGTTTGTTCATTTTGTTCAAGAATGAATGCTTTGAGTGCTCAGAGAGCATCTGTTTTAATCAGTTCAACCTCTATGCCTGCCCTGCGCAACAGGTCTATGCCATCCGTGAGACGATACTCGCGTCCGTATATGACACGCTTGATGCCCGCCTGGATGATGAGCTTGGCACATTCGATGCATGGTGAGTCGGTGACATAGAGTGTGCTGCCATCGCTGTTGTTTCCGCTTCGAGCAATTTTTGTGATGGCGTTGGCTTCGGCATGGAGCACGTATGGTTTGGTCACGCCGTCTTCCTCGCAGACGTTTTCAAAGCCGCTTGGTGTGCCGTTGTAGCCGTCGCTAATAATCATTTTGTCCTTGACGACAAGCGCTCCCACCTGGCGGCGCTGGCAGTAGCTGTTCTCGCTCCATATCTGTGCCATACGGAGATAACGAAGGTCGAGGTCGTGTTGTTTTTTAGGGTCTTTCATCTGTAAGTATATTATTGCGTTTGAGGAGAGCTTTGATGTCGGGCTCTTTGCCTCGGAAGTTTATGTATAGTTGCATTGGGTCGGCAGTTGCGCCTCGCGAGAGGATTTCCTCGCGGAAGTGTTGTGCCGTTTCGTGATTGAAGATGCCCTTTTCGAGGAAGAGGCTGAAGGCGTCGGCATCGAGCACTTCTGCCCATTTGTAGCTGTAGTAGCCTGCTGCATAGCCGCCGCTCATGATGTGTGAGAATTGCACGCTCATGCTTGTTTGTGGGACGACGGGCAGCAGTTTGGTTGGATTCATGGCTTTGCGTTCGAAGTCTATGATGTCGTCTGTGAGTGGCTTTTCAAGCGTGTGGTAGGCCATGTCGAGCATGCAGAAGCTGAGTTGACGAATGCATGCATAGCCACAATGGAAGTTCCGGCTGTCGCGGATGCGCTGGATGAGTTCATCGGGAAGCGGTTCTCCTGTCTCGAAGTGAAAAGCGAAGGTGTGCAGGAAGTCTGGCTCTACGGCGAAGTTTTCCATCAGTTGTGAGGGCAGTTCCACGAAGTCGCGAAGGACGTTCGTGCCGCTCAGGGTTTTGTAATGCACTTTCGAGAAGATGCTGTGGAGTGCGTGGCCGAACTCGTGCAGGAAGGTCTCCACCTCGCTCAGGGTAAGCAGCGAGGGCTTCTCTTCTGTGGGTTTGGTCAGGTTCATTACGATGCTGACGTGCGGTCGGTGGTCGATGCCTGCCTCGTCGATGTATTGTTCCTGATAGTCAGTCATCCATGCTCCGCTCTGTTTGCTTGGTCTGGGGAAGAAGTCGGCATAGAGAACGGCAAGGAAGGTTCCATCGGCATCAAAGACTTCGTAGGCTTCGACATCGGGATGATAAACCTCAATGTCCGGCTGCAGCTTGAAGGTGATGCCATAGAGTTTTGTGGCAAGACCGAAGATGCCCTTCTTGACATTCTCCAGCTTGAGGTAGGGACGAAGCATTTCGCTATCGATGTTGTACTTCTGGAGTTGCAACTTGTGGCTGTAGTATGCCCAATCCCACGGCATGAGGGGGTCTTCCTGCTGTTCTAATTCATTCAGCTCGGCTTTTGCAACAGGCATATAGGCAGTGTAGAGTTTCCCGATGAGGTCATTAACGCGTGCTATTGTCTGTGCCATTCTGTTTTGGAGAGCGTAGTCTGCATAGCATTTGTAACCGAGCAGAGATGCAAGTTCCCTCCGGAGGTTGACTATCTTGCGAATGATTTCTTTGTTGTCGCAGACATCGCCTTTACAGCAAATGGTATTCTTGGCCAGATACATCTGTCTCCGCAGTTCCCGGTTGTCGGCAAAGGTGAGGAATGGTCCATACGAAGGTGCATGAAGTGTGAAGAGCCATCCCTCTTTACCTTTCTCCTTGGCAGCAAGTAGAGCAGCATCTTTTATGGCGTCGGGCAAACCGGAGAGGTCTTTTGGCTGGGTGATATGTAGTTTGTAGTCGTTTGTTTGCTTGAGTTCGTTTTGGCTGAACAGCAAGCCGAGTTGAGAAAGTTCGGTTTCTATTTGGGCGAACCTTTTTTTCTCTTCCTCGTTGAGTAGTGCTCCGCTGCGAACGAAAGCGTTGTAAGTGTCTGTCAGTAGTTTCTCTTGCTCCTTGTCTCTTGTGCTTTGCTGATGATAGACCCGTATGATGCGCTCGAAGAGCTTCTGATTGTGCATAATGCGGGCATAGTGCTCGGTAAGTATTGGGGAGAGTTTCTGTGCCAGCACGTCCATTTCGTCATTGGTATTGGCACTGAGCAGGTTGAAGAAGATATTCGTGATGCGCTCCAACAGCTCCCCTGTTTTGGGAGCAATGGTGTTCTCGAATGATGGTGGCTCTGGATTATTTACGATGGCTTCGATGGCTTCGTCTTCTTGTCTCATTGCTTCAATGATGGCAGGCTCGAAGTCTTCGAGTTTTATCTGTGAAAAGGGTGCCGTCCCATGTAGCGTGGGGAACGATTGTCGGAGGAGTATGTTCATTAGTTCCTTAGTGTCTGTATGTCGTGAATGATGAAGTTTTCCCTGCCAAGCGTAATGATACCATCGGCATGCCATTGGTTAAGAAGTCGTGAAGTGTTGAGCCGCGACCTGCCAATGTAGTGGGCAAGATCTTTCATCTGTATGAAAACTTCGACTTTTCCTTCGTGGCCTGTTAGAAGTGTACAGAGGAAGTGTTTTAGCCGTTCTTCGGTGTTGCCGAGTTGAGAAGGGATAAGAGCCATTGTTTTTTTTTGGCTGATGGCCGAAAGCGTGTTGAGCAGGTTGATGCGGAACACTTCGCTTTTCATGAGATATTGGTTGGTTAAATTCTTTCCGATGCTCAGCATGCGTACATCGGAATGTGCCCAATATGTGTATTCATATGTTGTGTATAGACCGAAGAGCCTGTCTGTCTCAATAGCTGCAGGCGCCTTCAGGGTGGAGCGGATAGCATAGACTCCATTTTCAGAATGATGTTCCCGTATCAATTCGCCCTCAACGAGCCAGAGCAATTGGGTGCATGTTTCACCTTGGTGGATGAGTGGTAGCTTGGAAGCTGGCAACTCGTCGATGTCAAGTCTCAAGGCTTCTTCCCAGGAAAGCAACTCTGTGCTGCTGATGCCTTGTAGCAATGGCAGGCGAGTTAGGAGAGCATAGTCATTGATCATTTGTGATGAAGTATGTTTCCAGTTGGGGCTTATTCTTGAGTACTTGTTTTGCGCCATTAGTTCCAAGCACCATGAAGGCGGTGGCATAGGCGTCTGCTTCTGCGCAAGTTGGTGCGATGACTGTGCTTGAAAGAATGTCTTGTTGTGCGGGATAGCCAGTCTTTGGATTGATGGTATGGGCTATTTTCTTGCCGTCTTGAATGTAGTAGTTCCGGTAGTTGCCGCTTGTGGCGACTGCTTTTCCCGATAGTTCTATGACTTCTTGCAATTCATTATTGGTTGAGGTGGAATCGTCGTCGGGTTTGTTGATTCCGATGTGCCAAATCTCGCCTTTCTCGTTAACGCCTTCTGTAACGATTTCGCCTCCGATCTCTACCATGAAATCCTTGATGTCATGATTGCGTAGTAATTGTGCGACTCTGTCCACTCCGTATCCTTTTGCGATGGCGCTGAAGTCGAGGGTAGAGAGGGGGTTGTCTTTGGTGATTATGTTTCCGTCCAAGTGTATGTGGGAAAGTCCGACGAGGGTTCGGAGACTGTCAACTTGGGCGGAGTCGGGCAGTTGTCCGTTTTTAAAACCGAATCCCCATGCGTTGACAAGTGGAGCGACTGTTGGGTCGAATGCGCCGTCTGTTGCTTCGTATATTTTATAGGAGAATTTCAGTACCTCGCTCAGCATTTCGTCGGCTTTGTCTGTTTCGTTGCGGTTGATTTTGCTTATTGTGCTTTGCGGGTTGAACATCGATAGTGATGCATCGACTCTCGCGAGTTCCGCTTCTATCTCTGCCTGCAGGTCTTTATCATACAGATATTTGATGTGGTAGAGTGTTCCGAAGGCGACGCCTTCGTTGTGCTGATATGTTCCTGCTGAGTTCCCGCCTTTTGGGGCAAGCGAAATAAATAAGCCGATTAGGGCGATAATGGCGAATAGGGTAAGGTATAGTTTTCGTTTCATGATGTTACAGACTCTCTTGCTTTTGCTTTTGTTTTTTCTTTATTAAATTCTGGCCTACGTCGAAGATGAGGTTGAAGGAGCCGCCGAATCCGTTGTCGTCGTTCTTGCCAAATCCTGGTATGAAATATGGTTCTCCTTCGTCTGGGCAATTCAGGCTCAAGCGGAATTTGTAACGTATGCTCCACCCCATTCGGATGAATTTCCACAGTTTTGTTTCTACGCCGACGCCGAATTCGAGCCATTGTCCGGTTGCTGTTTGCCCGCTTAGGTCAAGAGGCTTTTGTGTGCCGTAAGTGGGGTCGGTAAATCCTTCGTTACCAATGTCGTACTTAAAACTGCTGAATCCGTAACGGAATTGACCGAAGAGCCGGTTTCCGTTGTGCTTCTTGTTGAAGTTGTAGTCAATACCGAAGCGCATATATGGTGCTGTGGTGTTGAAGGTGTTGCCAGTTTCTGCTCCTTCCCTGTGGCTGTCTCCGATGCCGAGTTCTGCAACGGGGAAGTATTTGTCGCAGAGATTGATTCGTGCTCCTACCTCCATGTTCGCGAACTTGGCTCCGAACGCTTTCATGGCAAAGCCAACGATGTCGGCACTGACAGCTATGCCGCTCAGCAGGGGAGCTTTCTCCGTTTTCTGCTTCGGCTTTTTGGATTGCAAAGGTGTGCAAGCCAGGCTAATCAGAATCAGGAAGCAGGTGTATCTGCAGATTTGTGGTCTGATCATAGTTCACGGAAGAGCGTATGATGGATATGGATTCTATGAATTCTTGGGTGTTGCGCACCTCTTGAATGGTGTGGAAGAGTGTAGTTGGGCAGTCTGGCGATTCGTAGTGTACCTGGTTTGTCTTCTTTATCCAAATGGTGTCTTGCATGAGATAGTCTACGCCTTTGACGGTGAGGACGAGTGTGTCTTCATCTTGCCAGTAGCTCAGGGGAACTTTGAGAGAAAGAGTGTTTACGGAGCGGTTGAGCAGGACGGGTCCTGTTTTCCCTGCTGTTATGGTGAGCGTGTCGTTGATTCGCATGGCGGCCCCTTCTCTGTCGAAAGCTCCGTAGCAGCCCACGTAATTGTAGAGTGTACAGTCATACGACTCGCAAGCGGCGAGTGTCAGTATGCTTAATGTTATGAGCAGAAGCCTTCGCCTCATATTGTCTTTTCTATCTGATAGTTGTTGCGTTCTGGGGCATTGCGGCTGATGAGTTCTCCGAGGAAGCCTGCCACGAAGAGCTGGGTGCCGAGAATCATCATGGTGAGCGCAATATAGAAGTATGGACTGTTGGTGACGAGGGGGTGGGGGATGCCTTTCATGAGGCAATAGAGTTTCATGCCGCCGACAGCCATTACGGCAAGGAATCCGATGATGAACATTAGGGTTCCGATGAAGCCGAAGACGTGCATGGGCTTGAGTCCGAAGTTGTTGAGGAACCAAAGCGAGAGGAGGTCGAGGTAGCCGTTGACGAAGCGGTTCAGCCCCATGAACTTCGACTTGCCGAACTTGCGTGCTTGGTGATGGACCTTTTTCTCTCCAATCTTGCTGAATCCAGCGTTCTTGGCCAGATATGGAATATAGCGATGCATTTCGCCATAGACCTCGATGTTTTTCACCACTTCGCTCCGATAGGCTTTCAGACCGCAATTGAAGTCGTGCAGGTTGTGAATGCCGCTCACTTGCCTTGCTGTGGCGTTGAAGAGCTTTGTCGGGATGGTCTTCGAGAGCGGGTCTCCCTTGCTGCGGTTCATTTTATAGCCGCTCACCAGGTCGTAGCCTTCCTGTGTTATCATGCGATAGAGTTCGGGAATCTCGTCGGGCGAGTCTTGCAGGTCGGCATCCATGGTGATGACAACATCGCCCTTTGTTGCACCAAAGCCGCAGTAGAGGGCTGGGCTTTTGCCATAGTTGCGACGGAACTTAATTCCGTGAACTGTATCGGGATTGTCTTTCTTGAGTTGTTCTATCACTTCCCATGAGCGGTCTGTACTGCCATCGCTGACGAAGATGACCTCGTAGCTGAAGCCATTATTTATCATTACTCGCTTTATCCAGCTGAAGAGTTCGGGTAGCGATTCGTCTTCGTTGTAAAGGGGAACGACAATGCTTATATCCACCTTATTCATATTCTGTTTGGTTGTTTATGATTTTACGGTTTCTCATTTTCTTCCTTTTGTGGCTTTGGCGCTTTTACGGGCAGAGCTGCAAACAGAGAGAAAGGTAATGCCAAGAAGATGTTGTATAGTGTCAGTTGCATCATGATGTCGCGAATGGTCATGGACTGGATGAGTTTTTGCATCTCGTTCAAGTTTACTTCGGGCATCATCTGTTTCCATACTTCGCGGTATTCTTCGCTTTGCAGGGTTGTGCCCAGAAAAGAAAGCAATCGCCCATTGTCGAGAAAGAGGAAATAGGCATACTGAACGGCATCGGTCAGCAATCCTGCCAGCAGACACGTGACGAACGACAACTTCATGACGTACAACCAGCTGACCATGGGGAAGAGGCGGCGATATCTCGTCAGTTGCTTGTATAGCGTGTAGATGCTAATAATACTGAGAGCTGTGCTTAGCATAGAGAGAAGTGGGCGGTCCGTCCCGTACATCGTGCAGAGGAAGCTAGCCGACCACATCAGCCCTATCGGCAGGGCCATCCAACTGGCAACATCCATCAATTTGGGTTTATCGTTCATGAACATCTTTATTAAGAGCAGGCAAAGGTACTAAATTATATTATATATAATGTTGAAACTGGCAAAAAAAAAGTCTTAATATATAATTTTGAATTTTATAATTTTGAATTTTGAATTATATGTCGTACCTTTGCAGTCGCAAAACACATGGGAAAGTCCTATACGGCATGCTCCTTGCGAATCCCCCAGGGCTTGACCGCAGCAAGGGCAGCAGGTTGTAGCGGCGCGATATAGTAAGCTTTCCCACCCGCCTCTTTAGCTCAGTTGGCCAGAGCACGTGATTTGTAATCTCGGGGTCGTTGGTTCGAATCCGACAAGAGGCTCAAGGATAGACGAAGTCAATCCACTTTTTAAGCAGAAAACGCAATTAGAGAGTTCTTAAAAGAGCTCTCTTTTTGTGTTTATAAAGGCCTGATATGCATATATAAATATCGCATTTTCAGTGATTTGTGAGGGTTAGACGAGGCAAATGTTTAACTCGCATCAAGAGACATCTTGTTTTTACCTGCGCAAGCGTGTAGCTGCCATTAAGAAGACAGAAGAATTACGCCTGTCTTTGTCTTACGAGTTCAATAGCTTCTTTTCCTGTGAGGTGTTCTATGTCAAGACGGATGATGACCATTCGAGAAAAGGCCTTTTCGATTTCCTCTTGAAGCGCCTCCTCCTGATTAGGATTGTATTTTCGTCCTAAGAGCTTGGTAGCGTAGAGCTTTTCGGAAGCATCAGAAACAATCTGTATCTTTCCAAAAGCGATGACACTTCTAAAGTATGTAGTATATTCATCGCCGTGAATGTCATCTTTGTCTATGATACAGAAAGATGCCTTGTCATGTTTGTTGATAGCATCGATTTTGTGTCCGGCAACCGCACTATGAAAGAACAGAGAGTTATTGTCGAAGACAAAGCTGATAGGCACGGCATAAGGATAGTCATTATCGCCCAGCAAAGCCAGCGTGCCGGCAGTAGCCTTTTTCAAGATGGCAAGACAATCTTCCTCAGGAAGCTGTTGCCGTTTTCTTCTCATTTCTCGGAATTCCATTATGGTAAGCTCTTTAGTCCAATGATTGATAAGATGAGAGTAGTAAGAAAGAACAGCCGCCAGAAGGTAGCTGGCTCTTTGAAAATGAAAATGCCCACAATCACAGCACCGACTGCTCCTATGCCAGTCCATACAGGATAGGCAGTTCCAATAGGCAGCGTTTGTGTAGCTTTTGCCAGCAGTACGGCGCTAAGGACATAGAAGAAGCTGAATCCAGCAATCCATGTCCACCATTCGGTCCCAGTGATACCTTTTGCTCTGCCCAGGCAGAAGGTAAAGGCGACCTCACATAATCCTGCGAAAATAAGAATTATCCAATTCATATAATATCGAAAGCCTATTTGAGGGCTGCAAGACCATCTCGGCGACTCCTTCTAAGGCTGTGCAAAGATATAAAATAAAACTCAGAACCCAAACCCTTTTGACTCTTTTTTGTTCTCGAAGATTGTTGGATTGTATAATTCAGCGACCTTCGAGCTATGCCATTCAGGAAACTCCTCCGGATTATCCTTGATGGTATTCATGATGTCAAAGAGCGCATTGTGCTCGAAGTGCATCCAGGCCGTGGGGTCGGTGCTTTGCAACAGGCGAATCTCCACAGCCTGCAGAGTCCGACATATCTTTTGATGCAGCATTGAGCGGTACTGTCCAGACTGTACCTCAGAGCGCAGCACGTCCATCAGTTCCACTGATAGGTACTGCGCAGCGAAGCTCCGCGACTACAATCGCGCCTTGGTGCTAAAGCATCCAAGAACTGCTCAATGACAATAGCTTTTTCCCGAATAGAGAGGTAAAGCATCCAGCGCCCAGGCCCCCCTTCTTTCCCCCAAAAGGGGGAGGAAGGCAGGCGCAACGTAACCTCCATATTCGGGAACATCGTAGTCCGGAAGAACAAGGCCTGCGAAGAAGCCAGCCACTCGCTGTTGCTGCAGAGCAGAGCCAGTACCAGCAAGAGCGCTGCGTCCCTGTTTTCCAGTCCTTAATCTGATAGTGTGAAAGCATTTTCCTGTCCGTTCATTTCATCTTCCCTATGAGTACGGGACAATACTTGCGAGCCAGCCATACAGGACCAGACAGTAAGAGAATGACTACTATGGTCATGACCAGAGCACTCCACGCGCCATCGGGGATGACATCGCGCATCGGCCAGAGGATGCTCTGATGCACAGCGAAGATGAGCAGAGTGCCCTCGGAAATGAGTTGGATGTAAGTATTGCGTATCCGAAACGTTTCGTAGATAAACCATATCAGACTGATGCTGACGAAGGTGGCACCGAGATAGAACAAGGGCACACTGCTCAGCTGGAGGCGGAACGGAATGACGGAACCATTGAAGCCCATGAAACAGAAACCGGCGGCGAGACCTACGGCGATGATGACATAACGGAGAACCGAAGGTCGACGGCCAAAGGGAAAGTCAACAACGGGCAGACGGTCCAAGACCTGCTCCGCCTGATACTGACGCATAAGGATGCCCATCACGAAGAAGGGGAAACAGATGACGGCTTCGAATATCTGGAAGTAGTTCATCTCGGGCTTCATGGGGGCATCGCCATGGAACAGCAGGACAAAAAGGATGCAGCAGACGGCAAGAAGGTGGCAGCCCCGACGTGGCAAGGCTGCATAAACCATGCGCATGATGAACAGCGAGAGAAGGAACCACATCGGGCGACAGGCCATGGAAAGGTTCCACTGCAAGCCCCATAGCATGTCAAGGGGATAGTTCGAGGCATACTCGCCCGTGAAGAGGCTGTATATGAGCAAATAGACATTGTATATAACATAGGGAAGAAGGAGCGACTTGAAACTGTTGATAGCTTCGTCACGCACGGTACGCTTCTTCTGCAAAAAGCCTGAAAGCATAAAAAAGAAGGGCATGTGAAAGCCAAAGACCCACTTGGAAAACGGCATGAGGATGTGGCCGAAGACAACGAGCGTAATGGCAATGGACTTGGCCCAATCCATCCAGTCTAAGCGATTATTGATAACTTTCTGTTCCATAAATTCTGATTTGTCTGTTTGCAAAGGTACGACAAAATCATGAAACCACAAAGCCGAACACACATAAAAAACTCACGCGTGAGCCGAATTCAGTTCAACAACTTTAGCCAAAAGTTTTCTGCAAAGGTATGAACAAGAAATGATGCACGAAAAGACAGAATGTTGTGTAAGATTTGAATATCTCAATAAAAAGTCGTAACTTTGCAGATAGATTACTTAAAATTTGACTTTTGCAAATCGCATTAGGACTATGCCAAACAAGAAATCAATCCGCTTCTACAAAGACCATAAGGTGCGTGCCCTTTGGGACGAAGACCTTAACTCCTGGTGGTTCTCAGTTCTTGACATCGTTGGCGCCATCAACCAGCAAGACGACCATGAGAAGAACCGCAACTACTGGAAGTATCTGAAAGCAAAACTGCGCAAAGAACAAAGTGAGGTGGTTAGTGACACTACCCAACTGAAGCTTACAGCAGCCGACGGGAAAAAGTATAGCACAGACGTTATCATTCAAGCTGGCGTGGAAAAGCTGGCAAGAGCCATTCGTAACCAACAGGCTATGGACTTTCTTGACTGGTTTGTGTATAGCGACAACACTTTGGATGGTCAGAGCAAGAAGAAAGCCTATACGTTGTTGGAGAGTGGACTGCTCGACAGCATGAAGCCCGGTACGGTGAAATCTCTGCAACAGATACATGCCTTCTTGTTTTGGCCCTCCTCATACTCCATGACTCCTTAGAATTGATATTGTCTAAGGAGTAGAGGAGGGAAGGAGTTTTTCTTGAGTTTAGAGATTAGTGATAAGACCAAAACCGAGAAAACCTTTTTTCTCAGGTTGAGACTTCGTCTTTTTGGTGTCGTGTCTGCTTGCTTTCTGGCAAGTGAACTTGCAGAAAGTTCACATCCACACCACCTATTCTTCGAATAATAACCTGTTCAAAAGAAAACCGGAAAAACAGTTTGCGGTTTACAGTTTACGGATTACGGCTGATAGTGAAAACAACCAAACTTTAATCTTTAATCTAAGTATTGTTTTTCATTGTTTTTCTCGGTTTGGGTTTCAGTTCCCTCGGTGGTGGTGAGCAGTCCCTCCCCCAAGAGGGACACGTCCCTATCGCCAACGGGACACGTCCCTATTGCCAACGCGACGCGTCCCTGTTTTTTACTCGACACGTCGATGTTGTAAAATCCTCACGTGGATTTCCCAAAATCCTGCTGTGGATTTCATCAAATCCTGCTGTGGATTTTTCCAAATCCTCCAGTCAAGTTCCCAAACTTCTCTGCAGAAGTTCCCAAACTTCTCTGCAGAAGTTGGCTAACTTCTCTGCAGAAGTTGGCTAACTTGACTGGCGTCGAGCTAAAGCTTCTCTAGACAAGTTTTTTAGCTTCCCAAAAGCTGTTGTTGATTAGAAAAGTGAGATTTCTCCCTCTTCTCTTGTGAGAAAGGGAGATTTTTCATAATTTTACACCCGAAAACTATAAAACAGGATAAATGGCAAACATACAGGAACGTGCTGAGCTGCACAAAACGATATGGAAGATAGCGAACGACCTGCGTGGCAGTGTCGATGGCTGGGAGTTCAAGGCCTATGTGTTGGGCTCTATCTTCTACCGATTCATCTCGGAAAACATCTGCGACTACATCCGTTCGCTCATGGCTGAAATAGGTCAGCCCGACTTCGACTATGCCGCTATGAGCGACAACGAGGCCGAGAACATACGCCAGAAAATGGTCCAGGAGAAGGGTTACTTCATCCTGCCTTCGCAACTCTTCCAGAACATCGTGAAGACGTGCGACAGGGACGAGAACCTGAACGAACACCTTTCTGCCATCTTCCGAAGCATCGAAGCCTCGGCCATC
>Ga0247610_10005550_pt1 | contig 13264 bp, 13 predicted proteins | sample 174DNAGHGhighgp2_FD_193483 | JGI IMG/M metagenome (GOLD analysis project Ga0247610, IMG submission 193483) | Sheep rumen microbial communities from Palmerston North, Manawatu-Wanganui, New Zealand - 1742 DNA GHGhigh gp2 | ecosystem: Host-associated > Mammals > Digestive system > Stomach > Rumen...
CGCGTGCCGGATACGGAAACAGCCGGGCGCGTACATACCTCCACCGTTACGGTAGCCATTATGCCGGAAGCCGAAGAAATTGATATTGAAATTCGGCCGGAAGATTTGGAAATGGAAACCTGCCGTTCCGGCGGTGCCGGCGGGCAGAACGTTAACAAGGTGGAAACGGCTGTTCGTATTTTACACAAACCTACCGGCATTGTGGTTTCCTGCCGCGAAGAACGCCACCAAGGCGCCAACCGCGAAAAAGCCATGGCTATGCTCCGCGCGAAACTCTATCAAATAGAAGAAGAAAAGCGCAATAAAGAAATTTACGACGAGCGCAAAAGCCAAGTAGGCACCGGGGACCGCTCGGAAAAAATTCGTACGTATAACTTTCCGCAAAGCCGCGTAACCGATCACCGCACCGATATTTCCTATCATAACATTATGGAAATTATGGCGGGAAACATTGAGCCGATATTAGACGATTTGCGCGCGTGGCGTGTAGAACAAAAACTCAAAAACTTGCAAATCTGATGACCGTATCCGAATTAGTAACAAAAGCCACTTCGCGTTTAACTGCGTCCGGCTCCGACGAGCCGCAACCCAACGCCGAGTGGCTTTTGGCTTGTATTTTGGGCGTTACGCGCACGTGGCTTTTGGCGCATCCCGATTACGTTTTAAGCGAAAAAGAACAGACCTTGTACGATGAGTTTATCGCCCGCAAAGCAAACGGCGAGCCGCTTTCTCACATTGTAGGCTACCAACCGTTTGACGGACTTGATATTATCGTTACGCCCGACGTGTTAACCCCGCGCCCTGAAACGGAAGAACTGGTGGAAATTGTCAGCCAATTTTACGACAGGAAACAGCCGCATACCTTTTTAGATATGTGCACGGGGAGCGGATGTATTGCGTGTGCGCTTGCCAAGCGTTTTCCGCGCGCGCAAGTGTTGGCGGCGGATATCAGCGAGAAAGCGCTTGCGGTAGCCGCGCAAAACATCAAAAAATTCCGCTTGCACGAACAAGTCCGTTTAGTACAAAGCGATTTGTGGGAAAATATCACAGGCACGTTTGATTTAATTATTTCCAATCCGCCGTATATCCCGTCGCAAATTGTGGACACGCTTACACAAGAAGTGTTGCACGAGCCGCGAATTGCTTTGGACGGCGGACAAGACGGTTTGGATATTGTCCGCCCGCTTTGTTCGGTAGCCGCTGATTATTTGAACCCCGGGGGCTGGCTTGCGTTGGAACTGTGTAAAGGGCAGGCCGAGGCGGTAGCACGGGGGCTAACCGAAATCGGTTGGCGGGCGGCCGTCAAAAAAGATATAGTGGGGATAGCGCGTTTTGTGTTGGCGCAAAAAATTTAATTTTTCTAAGGAGTTGTTATGGATAGGTTTTTAATTCAAGGCGGAAAAAAATTACAAGGGACCGTGCACATTAGCGGCAGTAAAAATGCCGCGCTTCCTATTTTGGTGGCCACGCTGCTGACCGACGAAAAGTGTATTTTGCATCGCGTACCGAACTTGCGCGATGTGCGCACCACGCTTAAAATTTTGCAGTATCTGGGCAAAAAAATAACGTATGAAAATAATACCGTTACGGTAGAGCCGAACGGACAACTTAAAAACGATTTACCCTATGAACTTGTCAAACAAATGCGGGCGAGTTTCTGGGTGGCCGGCCCGTTATTGGCCCGTTTCAAAGAGGCCGATATTCCGCTTCCCGGCGGCTGTGCTATTGGCGTGCGTCCGGTGGATATTCACTTAAAAGGGTTTGAAAAATTAGGCGCGCAGTGTGAAGTGAAAGCCGGAAACGTGCTTATCCGCGCCGAAAAACTTTCGCCCGCTAAAATTGTGTTTCGTTTCCCCAGCGTGGGCGCGACGCAAAATTTACTCATGTGCGCGTGCTTAATTAACGGCGAAACGATGTTGGAAAATGTGGCCAAAGAGCCGGAAATTGACGATGTTATTTCGTTCTTAAACAAAATGGGCGCGGATATCCATACCGACGACAAAGGCCGCTTAATTGTGCGCGGCGTGCGGGCCTTGCACGGGGCCGAGCATACCGTGGTGGCCGACCGCATTGAAACGGGCTCGTACGCATTGGCGGCGGCGGCTACGCGCGGCGAAGTAATGGTGGCGGATTGTGTGCCGGAACATAACGCCATTTTGTGGGAAGATTTACAAGAGGCCGGATTTACGTTAGACATCGGCGACGATTTTGTGCGCGTGCACGCTTACGACGGAGAAATCAAACCGCTTCGCATTCGCACCGCGCCGTATCCCGGCTTCGCGACCGATTTGCAAGCCCCGTGGATGACGCTGATGACACTTTGCCGCGGTACGGCGGAAGTAGATGAAACCGTATTTGAAAACCGCTTTATGCACGCGCCGGAACTGGTGCGTATGGGCGCGCGTATTTCTACCGAAAAAAGCGTCGCGCGCATTACGGGCGTGCCGAAATTATCGGCGGCGCACGTCCAATCGTCTGACTTACGCGGTGGATTTGCACTTGTCATCGCGGGCTTGTGTGCCGACGGAGAAACGGAAGTAGAGCGCGTGTATCACATTGACCGCGGCTACGAAAAATTAGAAGAAAAACTAACCGCATTGGGGGCGGAAATTCGCCGCTACAACCCCGACAAAGATGAATTTTAATGCTTGGTTTTCCGACTTGCAAACCCGCACCGCACAACACAGCGGCGCGGGTTTGGCGGCTTTTACGCAGTTGTTTTTGCGGCTAAAAAACCCGCAACAAAATTACAAAATTATTCACGTGGCCGGAACAAATGGAAAAGGCACGGTGTGTACGCTGCTGGCGCACGCGCTGACGAGCGCGGGCCATAAAACCGGGCTGTTTATTTCGCCGCATTTGACTAGTCCGGCGGAGCGGATGCAAATTGACGGTGCGGAAATTTCGCCGGATGATTTTGTAAGCGCGGTAGAAACGGTCCTCGCACAAGAAAAAGAAACGCTTAATTTATTTGAAGTTTTGACGGCGGCCGCGCTTGTTTATTTTGCCGAAAAAAAGGCGGCGTACGTCGTGTTGGAAACGGGACTTGGCGGGCGAAAAGACCCGACCAATGTATGTGCGCCGGCGTTGTCTATTATTACTTCCGTTGGACTGGACCATACGCAATTGCTCGGCGATACATTGGAAAAAATTGCCGCCGAGAAAGCGGGCATTATTAAGTTTGGCGTACCTGTTTTATGCGGTTATTTGCCGCCTGATGCCGCGCGCGTGGTGCAAAAAATAGCGCACGAAAAAAACGCACCGCTTGAATTTGTTGACGTGAAAAATTTACCCGGTAACGCGCGCGTGCAGAATATGCAATTAGTGCGCCGCGCGGCAAAAATGTTGGGAATTTCTGACGACGCGGTAAACCGTGCACTTAAAACGTCAAAACTGCCCGGACGTTTTGAGATTTTTAAGTGCGGTAGCAAAACAATCATTTTGGACGGAGCGCACAACCCGCCCGCTATGGAAAATTTACTTGCGTTTTGGCAAACTACGCCGTTTGCCAAACAGCGCGCGGCGGTGCTCTGTGCGTTTATGCAAGATAAAGATTACCCGCAAATGATTTCTATGTTGTCCGCGCGTTTTAAGACGGGGCTAGTAACGGCTGTTTCTTCGCCGCGCGCGGTAAAATTTTTCTCGTCATCCCGCAGTGTTTCTATGCGGGATATAGAAAAATTTTCGGCACGCGCAGCAGAAGGAATTTTGCCGACCGGTTGGGAATTTGTTTCTGACGTGTCCGCCGCGCTTGCCCGCGCACAAGCACAAGCCGATGTGGTACTTGTTACCGGGTCGTTTTATTTGGTGGGCGAAGTGAGAAAACGGTTAATTTAGTTTTAATGACTTGCAAACTTTTGTTCCTAGCGCGGAGTAGGCCCCTTGACATGATAACTTAGTAGTGGACCAAGCGGTAAATTGATATCCCTTGGAAATTGCAAAATCTAAGTGCTCTGTGCACGAAGATAAACTTGTGTTATACGTCGGACAATAATACAAATAAATTCCGTTTTGATTAGAAAAATCCCACAAGAAATCATTTCCGCATTTCCATGTATTGCCACCCGCATGGGAGCATTGAGTGGGCATGTCCAAAGATAATTCCGTTACGCTTACGCTTCCGGAGGCGTAAGACCCGTTTGCCAAATAGTAGGCTTCTTCCGCTTCCACAATATTTTTGATGAGCGGCAAATATGTTCCTACTTTGGTTTTCACTACCGCCACTTTATACTGCGGCAACGCCACCGCCGCCAAAATGCCGATGATGAGCACAACGACAAGAAGTTCTATTAAAGTGAAACCTACGCTCGCCTCGCTCGTCATCCCGGTGCTTGCCGCACGGGCAAAACCGGGATATAGCGAGGCGTTAGGAACACCCGCCACTATATCCCGCATTTGCCCGTGCGGCGAGCACCGGGATGACGAGTGGTGGGTGTTCGGGGATGACAGCATTATTTTACAACAACTTTTTAACTGATTTTCTTTTTGCATAAAATAATTCTCCTTAATATTTCATGTCGTCATGCTGAGGTGTTTCTGCTCAGCATCTCAACCTTACTATGTTTTAGAAAGCGGCTGAGATTCTGAGACCCTGCGGGCCGCCAAGCTCCTCAGAATGACTTTATTGGGCCTTTGATTTTTTTGCGGCTACAATCATTATCGTTTTTTTTTTTGATGTGTCAAGGAAAATTTTGTTGCCAACGAAAATAAACTGCATTTTACCGGGGCAAATCTTGCGCATGACGCGTTTTTTGACAAAATACCGTCTTAAATATCATTGACAGCCGCCTCTGTATTGTGGTTAAATAAATTATATACGCGCATACGCGTATGTACGGGAGAATTATGGCATTAGAAAATAATCCGTCTAACGGACAAGGCGACATCGCCCAATTTTTAGAGAAATTTCAAGATACAAACCTCAATACGTTTAATTTTACGCCCGCTGCCGAGCGTGAAGAATCTGCTGCGCCGGATACGTCGGCGCAGTACGCGCGCAGTTTTGAAAAATTAGAGCAAAAAGTGCAAGAGTTGGAAGAAAAATTTGACGTTTCTGAACGGCAAAACGAGCAGATTTTGTCCGAACTTTCCCGCACCCGCGAACATTTAGAACGTCAAAAAGACCGCGATTCGTTTATCCAACATCTCTCGTTTTCTATTGCCAATTTGCGTGCCAGTGTGGAAAATTTATCCCGTGCCCAACAAGAACGTTCGCTTTCCTGGCGCGAGCCGGATGTACAACGCAGTTTTGATTCGGTTTCCCGTCCCGTGTCCCACGCGCCGATTTATCAGTACGAGCCGGACGCCTACCGCGAAGCGCAAGAACGCCGCCGTCAGGAAGAACAGGCCGAAAAAGAACGCATTATTTCCAGTTTACACCAAAAGGCCTCGCAATTAAAAGCCGTCAACAGCGCCTTGGACCGCGAAATCAAAAAAGTACAACAGGAAAAAATGGAGGCGCTCAAAAAATCGGCCGAGCAAGCCAAAGAAATTTTATCCTTACGCGACCAATTAAACAAAGCCGAGGAAAAATTCAAATCGTTTGATTTTGAAGGCCGCATTGTTTCTATCCGTCAAGAGTACGAACAGCGCGTGAACAGTTTGGAAACGCAACTGAAAGAAATTTCCGATACGTGTATGAAACAAGTAGAGGAAATTGAAACGTTGCGTAATGAAAATATCAAACTCCACGAGGCCGCCGCCGAAAAAGAACAACTGCTCGTGCAGTTGGAGGAAAAGGAAAAAGAACTCCAATCCTTGCGTGACGAAATGGCCTCTTTACAAGAAAATCACACCTTGCAAAGTCAAAATCAACAAGCTATCTACGCCGATACGGTACGCTCGCTGGAAACTCAGCGCGACGAACTGACTGTCCAATTACAAGCCACTCAAAACGAGTTGGATGCGGTGCGCAGTGAAAAAGACCAACTGGAGCAAAATTTCAAAGCGCTCATGGAAAAAATCAACGGTAATGATGCCGTTATTGAACAGTTAAAACAAAAAATTGAGGTGCTCGGTGCGCAAAACGAGCAACTGGCTGAGCAAAATACGCAACTTAGCGACAAACAAACCAAACTGTTTGAACGTAACGAGCAACTCGCTTTCCAAAATAGCCAACTGACGGAGAAACAAACGCAACTGTTTGCCCAAAACGAACAACTGGCCCAGCAGAGTAGCCAACTGACGCAAAAACAGGCCGAATTGTTTGATAAAAATGAACAGTTGTCGTTCCAAAATACGCAACTGACGCAAAAACAAGCACAACTCTTTGAGCAAAATGAACAATTGGCGCGCCAAAATGACGAATTAACTCATCGGCAGGAAAAGTTGTTTGAGAAAAATGAACAACTTTCCCAACAAAACCGCCAACTCTCACACCGTCAGGCCCAGTTGGAACAACAGTTGCTAAGTGCTCACCAAGCACCGGCGGCTGCTCCGGTAGTAATGCCGGGGAAACAAGCTCAACAACCGGTCGTGAAATCCCACAAAGAGGCCCCCGTAAAACCGGCGGAAAAGACCGCGCCTGTGCAACCGGTCCAACGGTCCGTTGCCAAAGAGCACGAAGAAAACCCGGTAGAAATTGCCCAAGCCGCTAAAACAAAAGTGCAAACATCGGCCGATTTGCCCGAAATCAAAGTGGCGGATCCCGTCCCGTCCGATCCGGATTTGTCGGAAGGGGAAGATTTTTTAGAAAAAACCGATAATTTCATCGGACGTATCAAATGGTCTATCTTTAACGAGGAACGCTAACCTATGCCCCGTTTGCAAGTAGCCGTTTTGTACGGCGGAAAATCTACCGAACACGAAGTGTCTGTGCATAGCGCGCAAACGGTGTGCCGTATACTGGCCAATTCACCGCGTTACCAACTGTATCCCGTTTTTATTGATAAACAGGGTTTTTGGTTTTTGCAAAAATCGTGCGGGCCGCGTCAAACAAGCGACATTCCCATAACACCTGTAGTAACGCCTGCGGCCAATTTACAGGCGTTAGACGGCTCGTGGCGCGTTAAAATAGATGTGTTTTTCCCGGTGCTTCACGGCACGAACTGCGAGGACGGTACCATGCAGGGCTTTTTGGAAACGTTAGACGCGCCTTATGTGGGTTGCGGGGTGATGGCTTCGGCTATCGGTATGGATAAAGTAGTTACGAAACAACTGGCCCAATGCGCCGGCGTGCCGGTGTTACCGTTTTTTTCCGTCCATAAAGACGTTCCGTATGAGGAAACGCTGCTGAAAACTTGGGTGGAAAAACAGGGACTACCCGTATTTGTCAAACCGGTGCGGCTCGGCTCGTCTGTCGGCGTGCGCAAGGTAAAAACACTTGACGAATTAAAACCCGCTATAGATTTTGCGCTGTCGTTTGACAGCGACGTGATGATTGAAAAAGGCGTGGACCACGCACGCGAAATTTTCTGTGCGTTGTATGGAGAGGGGGCAACCGTAAAAGCATCGGCGTGCGGCGAACTGCGCACCTTGGCCGGCGAGTTTTTTGATTACAATGCCAAATATCTTGTGGAAGGCGGCTGTGAAACAAACGTCCCCGCCGCTATTCCGGTCGAAACAGCCGCAAAAATGCGGGCTGACAGCGTGGCTGTATTTCACGCACTAAACGGTAGCGGCCTGGCGCGTGCTGATTTTTTAATGGGTAAAGACGGTTCGTATTATTTTTCCGAAATTAACACCATGCCCGGTATGAGTCAGACCAGTCTTTTCCCGCAACTCTTTGAAGCATGCGGCGAAAAATATCCGCCAATTTTAGACGGGCTTATTGAACAGGCCCAAGAGGTATATAAGCGCAAAAAAGCGCTGTCATTAAACCGTTAATATGTTAAAACTTGTGCGAACATATTTGGACTTAAACATTTGGGTAAAAGCGGTATTTCTCTTTTGCCTGATTGGGCTGTTGTCCAACGCGGTGCTGGTGTGGCGGGATATGGCGTACGACGGCATTTTACTGCGGTTACATCTGGGATTTTTGATTTTGTACGCCGGGCAAATCGCCTTTATTTTACTGGGCGAGCGGCAAGTGTGGGCGCTGGCTGCGTTGCAAGGTGTGCTTGCTTTGCTGACCAATGCCGATTTTACCTTTTTCCCGCTTGTTCGGTTTTTAGGAAATGTGATTTATTCCGTTTGGCCCGAGCCGTCGTTAGAATATACGAAAGTTTATCAATATATTTTGATTTCGCTGGCGTTTACCTTGCAAATGTTAAGCGCGTTTATTCTGTTTAGTTTACTGCCCCGTCCGTCTAAACAAAAACCCGCCGCGTCGCCGGTTTCGGCAGATTAAGTTGACGAGTATTTAGCTGGGTAAAAAAATATAGTCCAGATGTATGCCCGGTCTATATTTTTTTGCATAAAGAAGATGCCTTTTGTAAGATATGGTAAGTGTTTGCCCTACATGTTCTTTTGTATTTTTTAGCGGCGGTTTGTTTCGGCAAGCAGCCCGCGTAACATTCCCCACTCGGCCGCGTATTTTTCGGCCGTTTCTTGAGGGGTAAGCCCGGTGCGGTACGTCCAGTTTTCTTCGCCCACGGTGCCGGGGGTGTTGACGCGGTCGGTCGTGCCGATAATATCTTGGAATGAAAATAATACAATCGCCGATGAAGAGCCCAACACGCGGCGCAAAATGGCGCGTTGCGTGTCCAAATTCCACGGCACGTTGCCGTCGGTTTTTTGTGCGGAAATCATTTCCCACATATTGGCGCGCTCATACTGGGGCATGGTTTCCCACCAACCGCGCACCGTTTCGGTATCGTGCGTGGAGGTGGTAGCCAGCGAAACAATCGGATAGTTGCGCGGCTCGCGGTAATAGCCGTTATCTTCGCGTTCCCAACGTAATACTTTATAACCGGGGATCCGTAAATCAACCAACATACGGCGCACATAATTGGGGATAACACCTAAATCTTCGCCGACGGCTAATTTACCGTGTGCTTCGTCTAGTACCATACGCAAAAACGCATAGCCGCGGTCAATTTGGTTTTGCTCGCCTTGTACGTCAAACTGTCCCACCGTATCTCCGGGGGCAAAAATATACGTACGGAAAAATCCGACTAAATGGTCCAAGCGGAAGATATCGTAGAGTTCTGTAACACGGCGTATTTTGCGCCGCCATAAATCTAAATGATGTTGGTGTTGGTAGGTCCAATCGTAGGCCGGAAGTCCCCAGCGTTGGCCGCCTTTTGAAAATTGGTCGGCGGGAGCGCCCGTTTCCCAACCGAGGCGGTAGTTGCGCCGCTCGGCCCATACTTCGGCACTGTCCAAGTTCGTACCGAAAGGAATATCGCCGAAAATCAACACGCCTTTGCGCGAGGCAAACAATTTAGCCGCGCGCAGTTGCCCGTCCAGTACCCATTGAATATAGGCAAAGAATTGAATATATTCGCGGTATTTGGCTTCAAATATTTCCAACGCCGTTTCGTTACATTGGCGTAGCGTTTGCGGCCACGCAAGCCACGTCTGCCAACGGTAAAATTCTTTTAACGCGCGGAACAACGCGTAATTATGTAGCCACCCGGCTTGCGCTTGTTGGTATGCTTCAAACGCCAAAAAACGCGGCGTGCGCGCGCTTTGGTCTTGTGCCAAAAAGTGTTGGTATCCTAACCACAACGCTTTTAATTTGGCGGCTTTGACCGCGCCGAAAGGGGCTTTGGGGGCGTTATGCCATGTTTCAATTTGCGGTTTTAGGTCGTTAATATAGCGTTGGGCTTCTTCGCTTTGCGCGATATCGTCCACCGCCGAAATGTCGGTATAGACGGGGTCAATGGCAAACGACGTCATCGCCGAATAGGGGCACGTTACCCCCGGAGCCGTTTCTTGTAAGGGTAAAATCTGCAAAATTTTGACGCCTTGTCCGGCGAAAAAATTCGTCCATTGTTGTAACGCGCCGAAATCGCCCACCCCCCAGTCGGTTTGGGTTTTCATAGCGGACAGCGGTAGCAAAATACCGCACGAGCGCGACGAAAGCAATTGGTCTTGTATCGTTGTCATTTATTTTTTGGCTATGGCTTCAATTTCCACCGCACTGCCTTTGGCTAGCGCGGCCACTTGCACCGTGGTACGGGCGGGCGGGTTATCTTTGAAAAACGTGCTGTAAACAGCATTCATCTCGGCAAATTGGGTCAAATCGGTCATAAAAACGGTGGTTTTGAGAACATTTTTAAGCGAACTGCCGGCTTGTTTTAACACCGTTTCCAAATTGGTTAAAATCAGTTCCGTTTGGACGCGCACGTCTCCGGTAAAAATTTCGCCCGTTACCGGATCTATCGGAACAATGCCGGTAGTAAAAATAAAACCGCCTTCTTCTACCGCTTGCGAATAGCAAGCAATCGGCTTAATGGTGCTGATGTTGATTACTTTTTTCATAAAACCTCTGTGCTAAAAAATAACGCGGGACAAGCCCTTTTTTATATGGTAGCAAGGCAAGAGCATGATGTCAAACGGTTTTTGGGGGCGGCAGATGTGTTTTTTGCCGTCGGAAAACCGTTTCAAACGGCTCTTAAAATGGTAAAATAAAAATATGACTTCGCCTTTCAAAATTCTCGCTAAAGATTTATCGTGTCGCGCCCGTACCGGCATTTTATATACACGCCACGGGGCCGTACACACGCCTGTGTTTATGCCGGTAGCCACGCAAGCGTGTGTCAAGGCGCTCACCGATGAAGATTTGAAAAATGCCGGGGCCGAGTGTTTGCTTTCCAACACCTATCACTTGTACTTGCGCCCGACAACAAAAATTTTACAAACGATGGGCGGCATTCATAAATTTATGAATTGGAACGGCAGTGTGCTGACCGATTCGGGCGGGTTTCAGGTTTACAGTCTTTCCAAGTTTCGCAAAATTAACGAGGAAGGCGTAACTTTTCAATCGCACCACGACGGCAGTAAACACCTGTTTACGCCGGAAAACGTGATTGGCTTTGAAAGTGAAATCGGCTCGGACATTTGGACGATGTTAGACGTGTGTATCCACGCCAAAGACCCGTCCAAGCACGATGCGCGCGAAGCGTTAAACATTACCAAACGTTGGGCCGAACGCGCCGCCAAAGCGTATGAAAAAACCGTCCCCGTGGAGCAAATTACCAAGCAACAAGACGGTAGTTTTTCCGTCGGCAATTCGCTTTTATTTGGTATTATTCAGGGCTCTATCTTCCCCGATTTGCGTAAAGAGGCCGCTTTGCACATGGCGTCTTTGCCCACGCACGGCTACTGTTTAGGCGGGCTTTCGCTCGGAGAAACATTAGAACAAATGAACGACGCCGTTTTAGCCGTAACCGACAATTTGCCCGAGCAAAAACCGCGCTATTTTATGGGGCTTGGCACACCGGTAGAAATGTTAAACGCTATTGAGCGCGGCGTAGATATGTTTGATTGCGTATGGCCCACGCGCGTCGGCCGCAACGGTATGGCTATGACCAGCACCGGGCGCGTCAATATCAAAAATGCCGAGTACCGTACCCAAGAAATTCCGCTTGACCCCGCGTGCGATTGCTATACATGCCGCCGCTATTCGCGTGCGTATTTGTGCCATTTGTACCGCTCGGCCGAACTGACAAGCCACCGGCTTATGAGCATTCACAACATCCGCTTTTTAATTCGTTTAATGGAACGCGCGCGCGAAGCCATTACAAACGGTACGTTCTTATCTTTCAAAGAAGAAGTCATCAAAAAATATTTGGGCTAACAAAACGCCAACATCTGTTTACTGTAGGATAATACCGCGCAAGAGATGCGGGTAAGGCCGTTATTTTTTATCGGCGGGAGAGGGGAGCGTTTCAGTTTCCGCGATTTCTTCTTCCACGGTTTGCACCGGGAAAAGTTGCTCTGCCAGTTTTTCCACCTGCTCACGTGCTTGGTTATATTCGTTAGTGGCTTGCGTGAGTTGCGCGGTGGGGCGGTTGTTCTTATTATTTTTAGCGATTTCCAATTCCAGTTTTGTTTTCTTAAATTCAAAATTTTCTATCGCCAAACGCAGCGAAATGTGATTTAATAACAGCGTTTTTTCTTCGGCAGAAAGTGGGACGTCTGTTTGCAAGGCCTGTGCTAATTTCTCCAAATCTTGTTGGACTTGTTCGCGCGTAATGGTTTGCAGGGCCGGGTTATCCAAATTCAGGTCCGGCACCGCCACCGCCGATGCCAAAGACGCATCGCGCTGGGGCAAAAAGTTATTGCCTACGAGCATTCCGCCTACAAAAAGTAGCGCCATGGTAAATAAATATAAAACGTAACGCATAAATTTACTTTTATTGTATCAAATATATTACCGGGCGGGTTTGTATATCGTGTGTCCGTTTTTAACGTACATGGCTAATACTTCTTCGCCGATTTGCGGCGCGATGTTTCCGTACACCGAAATGCCGCGTTTATGAAATTCGCTAAGCCAGTTGGGCTTAAACCCTTCGTCAAATCCGGTAATTTCTTCCACCCGTTTAGACGGCAAGCCGTAATAAACCGTTTGAATGCCCGACCACATAATCCCGCCCAGACACATCAAACACGGCTCGGCAGTAACATATAAACTTAACCGGTGCGGGGCTAAATCAAACGTTTTTAATTTTTCTTCCGCTTGTTTAATAGCGTTCATTTCAGCGTGATTGTGGCTGCACCCGCCCGATATAACGGAGTTGGCTGTCTTGGAAATGCAAGTTCCTTGTTCGTCGTAAATAGCCGCTAAAAACGGGCCGGAACCTTGCGCGATATATTTTTTTAATTCTTCCTGCAACGCTGTGATAATTCGGGTGGCCCGCTGTAATTTTTGCGGGTCAATCGGTGCGTTAGACAAAATGTTGGAAATCGTCATAAATTTTCTCCCGTTTTTTATTATACAAAAAACGGCTTTTTTGCGAACTTAGTATAATATAGTATCTTTAGTTAAGGAGAAAAATATGGCCTCGTTTTCATTTCGCACGCAAGGCGTGTGCTCGCAAGAAGTTTCGTTTGATTTAGACGACAAAGGATGCGTGCATAATGTTCAATTTGTGGGCGGTTGCCCGGGTAATTTAACCGCCATTAGCAAATTGGTGGAAGGTGCCAAAGCTACAGACGTTGCCGCCTTGTTAAAAGGGAACGATTGTGGCGGGAAAGGCACGTCATGCGCCGACCAACTGGCGCGTGCGTTGGAAGAAGCGGTAAAGAAATAAATTTGTGTTTAGTGCGAGATAATAAATATCCCCCGGCATAGCCGGGGGTTTTTCACATTGGGGCCCTGCCCCTTGTTACTAGCCGCTAATGGAATTAGCAGTAAACAACCTGTCGCTTGCGTACC
>Ga0247610_10005551_pt1 | contig 13263 bp, 14 predicted proteins | sample 174DNAGHGhighgp2_FD_193483 | JGI IMG/M metagenome (GOLD analysis project Ga0247610, IMG submission 193483) | Sheep rumen microbial communities from Palmerston North, Manawatu-Wanganui, New Zealand - 1742 DNA GHGhigh gp2 | ecosystem: Host-associated > Mammals > Digestive system > Stomach > Rumen...
CCGAAGCCTCAAAGCGTATGAAAAGCCACATGAAAAAATATCTTTAGTTCCTGTCCTATGGAAATCATCTGGGCAGAGGAAGCTTTTCGCGCTTGGGAAGACGCCACAGACCACATCGCGCAAGAATTTGGCACCCGAGCAGCAGAAAGGTTTTACAAGAAGACCGAAGAATGGCTGGAAGTACTCAGCTCATCACCATCGGCTGGCAAAACAGAACCGCTGCTGAAGGACAGAAGCCGCTCATACAGAAGCATCGTAATAACCAAACAGAACAAGTTAATTTACTATATTGAGGATGAGACCATTGTCATCGTTGACTTTTGGAACACTCGTCGCGAACCAAAGCAACAAGCAGAAAAACTAAAATAGTGACATAGAAACATAACCCGTGCTCCCCATAGCGGGGACACAAAACACTTTATTTGCTCAACTTTCCCTGAACGAACTGCGACCTCAATCAAGGAGTTTTAACGAGCGAACCAATAATCCAGGGAGTCTGCGTATATACAGCGCAGACCACTCCATCGGATTATTGGGGCTGTCGCAGGCCTGTTCAGGGAAATGGAGGTCTGCGCTTTTCTTATGCCCATAAGTTTGGCAAGGGCTCTCCATCATGAAACGGACAGAGTATAAACCCTTTTTATTAACAAACCAAACTTAAAAGCAAAATGAAAAAGTATCTTTATTTGGCGCTTGTCGCCATGTTGTTAGGTTTTACCGCTTGTGGTGATGACGAAGTCGTTGAGCCAGAGCCAACACCAACACCAGTTCCTACCCCAACACCCAACCCAGAACCGAACCCTGATGATAATGCAATTACTGCAGAAAAGCTGAAACCATATGTGACTGCCACAGCCAGCCTCAACGAAACCACACAGATGTGGACGGCAAACATCCAGAGCTCACTGGCAAACCAAAGCTTCGTTCAGGGCAAAAACATCAAATACGGCGTCACGCACAACATGACCACAAGCTATACCAGCTCAAAACATAACAAAAAGAACATGGTGGAATGGATGTACTGCTATACTGGCGAGGACTGGAACACAAATCCTAATGTAACTTATCTGTCGGCTTACCGTACACTCCATGGCGCCGTTGTATTTGACAATTCTATTTATGCCACAGGCAGCGGTAACAATTATCAGGCTTCAATAGAGAACCCCTATTATAATGCCACATACGGCGTTGACGAAAATGGAGAGTGGCAATACCTTGTTGAAAACTGGTGGAAACAATGGATACCTAAGGATGTCGATGATGCACAGAATTTTGAAGTCTTCATGGAGGTCTATAAGATTATTAAAGAAGGAAGAGCAACCGAAATAGATAAAAAAATATACAATAACATGGGTGGTGATGCCGCATTCAGTAGTCAGACAGCTTATGCAAGTTACGCCAAGTGCTACCTGCAAGTGTTTGTGGAGATTGATGGCACACGCTATGTTGTAAAAGAGCAGCAGGGTAAACTCAGAGTTCCCTCTGCAAACGACCATCCCTTGGACGGCAACTATCCTTACAATAACAAGAACAACAATAATAACAACGGTGACCTGACAGCAGAGCTGTAGCAAAATCCAACCTAAAGAAAACACCCCCTTCGCGAAGCCTGCAATGACTTCCGAAGGGGGTGCTTCACATTATTCTATTATACGCGCGTGAAGCGAATGAAGCGAATTACATGTGCCGATGCAACTTTTCCCAGCTTTTCCTTTGCCAATAAGAAAGAAATCCTTAACTTTGCATCGGGAACAAGAATGAAGACCACGAATACAATAGCACAAGCGATGACTGTAACTCCAAGCGTAATTACTCCTGTTGATGCCCTGTGGACACTTATACAAAGTCAGACGAAAACAGTACGCAAGGCACTTGCCAAGCGACTTCTCGACGAAGAACTAACAACCAAAGCAAAGCAGGAAGCGATGGTGAAAGGAAGTCTCACAAAGGCTTTTAGCGAACTGCACTCAGGAAAGGCCAAGCATAACGCACGCACGTTGTTTGCCCATTAGCCGACTCATACATGAACGTCATATTCGACTATCTGCCAGAATTTGAAGCAAGAGCAAAGAGTTTGGCGAAAAAGTACAAGTCCTTCGTTCAAGATTACGAGACATTTCTTAACGAACTGGAACGCAATCCTTTTGGTGGCAAGCCATTAGGACATCATACCTACAAGCACCGCATGGCAATTGCCTCTAAAGGGAAAGGGAAAAGCGGCGGGGCGAGAGTAATCACTTACAACGTACAACAGCAATCCCAAGAAGAGGTATTGGTCACCCTCATGTCCATCTATGACAAAGGAGAAATAAGCAATGTCTCTGATTCCTTCCTCCGAAGCTTGGTGCAAATGATAGAGAACAGGGAATAGAGTTTGGGCTTCCTGACAGGAGACACAAAACAAATGCAATTATACATAAATGCGTTACGCAACTTTGTATAATTGCATTTTTCTTTTTGCTCCTGAAGCTTTACTGGAAGTTCCGCCTGCACCTGAGGCTTTACTGGAAGAAGGAGAAGTTGACGCTGCCGTAGGCGCGGTGCTCGACGAAGCGGGGATGCTGGGAGAAGTCGTTCTGCTTGCCGTGCTCGAGGACAAAGAGGCCGCCGGGCTTTAGGAGTGGGCGGGAGAGGATGATGTCGGGCAGTTCGGGTATTTGCGGCAAGGCGTAAGGCGGGTCGGCAAAGATGAAGTCGAACTGCTCACGGCACTTTGCTAGATACTGAAAGACATCACCACGGACGGGAAGCGCAACTGTGTCCTGCAACTTGTCGAGAAACTGCTTGATAAGGCGGTGATGACGTACGTCGAGCTCCACGCTGATGACGCGTCCGCAGCCACGGCTGACAAGTTCCAATGTGATGCTGCCCGTACCGGAGAAGAGGTCGAGGGCTGTCGGCGCGTCGCTGAAGTCGATGTAGCCTTGCAGAACATTGAAGAGATTCTCCTTCGCGAAGTCCGTCGTCGGACGTGCCGAGAAACTACGAGGCACTTCGAAGTGCCTGCCTTTGTATTTACCTGTGATGATGCGCATATAGGGGTTAGAGGTTAGGGGTTAGAGGAATGTCCGGGTAGCTGATAAGGAGCCAGAGGTGTTCTCTAACCTCTAACCACATCTTATTCGATGTTTAGTATGTATTCCGCTAAAGTCTTCTTCAATTCTTTCGTTGCGCCTTCCAGATGAAGGGCATCCCGCTGCGGATGCAGTTCGAGGGCTTTCCAGATGCCAAGCAGCAGGAAGGTGCGGTCATCATCGTTCGTGGCTTCCTGAGATGCAGCATAGAGCAACTTGCTACGGAGGAAGGCGGTCACGAAGAAACGTTGTGCGTCGAAGCAGACATAGACATCGCGCTGTTCGATGTCTTCCGGGGCGGACCTTCTTTCTTGCTGGGCTGCAAAATGCTCCAGACGGCCGGCATCGGCGCAGCATACCTTGGCGTCGGGATAGCACTCCTGCACGATGCGAATGATATCTCCGTCAAGGGAAAATATCATCACAGCCTCGAGCGACGAGAGTATCTGATACTGCATATCTGTCACGCTTGCCTGCTGACCGGGGAAGCAGAGGCGATAGAAGGCAAGCATGTCGCTCTTATTGAAGTGCTCAAGAGGGACGATGGTGGAGGGGCCTTCGACGACAATCTCTACACTCTGGAAGCGGTAGTCCATGAGGTAGGGTTTCCGCAGAGCCTGCCTCAAGCTGTCGCCTGCGTTTGCCTGTCCGGAGACGGGGAAGTGGTCGGTCTGCACGACAGAGCCATTGTGGGTGGCGATTACAGAAAAAGAAAATCCATCCGCACTCGAGCGGATGGATAGTCTATAGTTTGTGAGTGATTTACTCCCAGTTGCCAGCATTGTTGTTCCAGTTGTTGCCGGCATCACCAATCTTCAGGCCGGGATAAGCGCCCTTGGCGTTTGCCTCTTCAGCACGATTGTAGATGAGACGCTTGCCCTGCTTGCCCATTCCTTTGAGGAAGCTGCTGTCGGGAGCATTGCACTCCATGACCTGAATGATGCTGCCCGAGCGTGTTGTGTTAGGACAAGCAATAATCTCGAAGGTGTCGCCCTGTGAGAAGGGGATGTAGCGAAGTGAGTCTGCTTCGAAGCCTTCGTAGTTGTAGAGAGAGTCCTGCAGCGAAACCCAGATGGTGTCGCGGCGGAAGTGCTGCAGGCCATTGGCGGCAATGGCAGCCTGGTCACCGCTGTTGACGATGGCTGCTGCTTTTGCTTCGGTCAGGCCCTTGTTCATCTGGTCCTCAGTCAGCAAGCCCTGCTTCATGACGACGGGCAGTTTGCCTGTCTTCACAAACTTGATCAGTTCCGACCAGTCTGCGCAATATACACCCTCGTGCTGAGCCTTCCAGGCTTCTTCGGCACTGCGTATCTCCATGAGACGCGCTTTTACAACATTTTCTCTGGCTACGACTGTTGCATCGAAGTCCTCGGTATCGCGAATGCTACGCCAGCAAATGAAGAGCAATCCTACTACGCAGATACCTAAAATAACATTTATTCCTTTTTTCATACGTTATGTGTAATTTATTTTGTATATTCGCATCGCAAAAGTAACAAGAATTATTCATATATCCACCAAAAAGGTCTTTTTTTTATAAAAGAATGGCAATAAGTGAAGATTTAGGTGCCCTAATCAGGGAGAACTTCGACCATAATCCGACGAAAGAGCAGGAAAATGCAATCTTTTTGCTTGCCGACTTCTTGCTTTCCAGAAAGCGCGATGTGGTTTTCCTGCTCACGGGCTATGCCGGCACAGGCAAGACATCGCTTTTGGCAGCCTTGGTGCGGACGCTCGGGCAACTGCAGCAGAGGGTTATGCTGCTTGCCCCTACTGGGCGTGCGGCAAAGGTTTTGTCATCGTACGCGGGCGCACCCGCATTTACTATTCATAGGAAGATATACCGCCAGAAGTCCATTACGGACATGGATGTCTTCCAGAACGACATCAATCTCAGGCAGGACACGCTGTTCATTGTGGACGAGGCGTCGATGATTGCGAACGATGCCCACGACAGCACCATCTTTGGTAGCGGCCGTTTGCTCGACGACTTGATGCACTACGTCTATTCCTGCGAGGGGTGCCGCCTCATATTGGTTGGCGATACGGCGCAGCTCCCTCCGGTCGGCGAGGAAGAGAGTCCGGCCCTGAGCCGCACGATGCTCGAGGGCTACGGAATGGAGGTGACGGAGCTCCAGCTGACCCAAGTTGTCCGACAGCTCGAGGAGTCGGGCATTCTGTGGAACGCCACGATGCTGCGCAGTCTCATCCAGAACGATGAGATGTACGCATTCCCGAAGCTCAGGGGCAAGAGTTTTCCTGATGTCAAAGCACTTCCGGGAGACGAACTCATCGAGGCGCTCGAGCAGAGTTACCGCAAGTACGGAACCGACGGAACGATAGTCGTGACCCGCAGCAACAAGCGCGCCTACATATTTAATAATGGTATTCGGAGCCGCATCCTTGACCAGGAAGAGGAACTCTCGAGCGGAGACCTCATCATGGTGGCGAAGAATAATTACTATTGGACTGAACGAGAACAGGGGCAAGGAGCAAGGAGCAAGGAGCAAGAAAGCAGCAATTCTCTTGCCCCTTGCCCCTCGCCCCTTGCTCCTTTCTCCTTCATCGCCAACGGCGACATTGCGGTGGTACGCCGACTTCGCAACGAGAGGTCGTTCTATGGATTCCGGTTTGCTGACGCCACCTTGCAGTTCTGCGACTACAACAACACAGAGATGGATGTTACCGTCCTGCTCGACACACTTCAGAGCGAAGCACCTGCCCTTACCCGACAGCAGCAGGAAGCGCTCTTCCAAGGCGTCTGGGACGACTATCCCGAACTGACGAACCGGCGCGACCGGATGAAGAAATTGCGCCAAGATCCCTACTACAACGCTCTGCAAATCAAGTACGCTTATGCGGTGACCTGTCATAAGGCACAGGGCGGACAATGGGAGCACGTCTATATCGACCAGGGATACATTACTGAAGAGATGCTCTCGCCCGACTACTTCCGCTGGCTCTACACCGCCATCACCCGCGCTACCGAACAGGTCTATCTCGTCAACTGGCCCGACACAGCACTCGCTGATGCCTGATCAGACAGGGCTTGCAAGCAAACTTCACACGCCAAGTTGATTGCACGATGGCGAACGTGCAATTGCACATACGCGAACGTGCAATTGCACGAAGGCGAATGTGCAATGAACGCAGCACGCTGTGTCGAGAAATATCCTATGAAGGGCCTCGCCGAGCTCTGTGCTGCAAAAGCATCATCTTTATGTTATTTCACGCTCCTTAGCTAAAAAATTTAGCATCTTTTGTACGTTCTTCACATATTTTTAGTATTTTTGTGGGCGAAATATTATCTAAAGAGAAGAATGAGCATACTCGTCACAGGTGCAAACGGTCAATTGGGCAACGAAATGCGCATCGTTGCTAAGGACTCGACAGACCACTATATTTTCACAGATGTCACCCAGCAAGAGGGCGTGGAGACTACATTCCTCGACATCACCGACCTCGACGCCATCCGCGCGATGGTCAAGGAGAACGATGTCCGTGCCATCGTGAACTGTGCAGCGTGGACAAATGTCGATGCAGCCGAGGCTCCCGAGAATCGTGCGCTCGTCGAGAAGCTCAATGCGACAGCCCCTGAGAACCTGGCTCGCGCGATGAAGGAAGTGGGCGGTTGGCTCGTGCAGATATCGACCGATTATGTGTTCGGCAAAGAGCCCTATAACACACCTTGTCGCCCCGACCAGCAAGGCACGCCCACCGGCGTATATGGCGAGACGAAGAAGATGGGAGAGGAGCGAATCCAAAAAGTATTTAATGAAAAATTAAAAATTAAAAGTGAAAAATTAATAGCAAGCGAGGCAGAAGGTTCAATGGTCAATGGTCAATGGTCAATGGTCAATGGCGGCTTCATCATCATCCGCACAGCGTGGCTCTACAGCGAATACGGTAAGAACTTCTGCAAGACGATGCTCAACCTCACGGCCACCAAGCCGCAGCTCAAGGTTGTCTTCGACCAATGCGGCACTCCGACGTATGCCCTCGACCTCGCCAAAGCGATACAGGTCATCCTCCAAAAGCCCGTGCAAGGCATCTATCACTTCTCCAACGAAGGCGTCTGCTCGTGGTACGACTTCACGCAGATGATTGCCCGCATCGCCGGACACAAGGACTGCGACATACAGCCCTGCCTGTCTGCGGAATATCCAAGTCCCGTGAAGCGTCCCGCATACTCCGTCCTCGACAAACGCAGCATCCGCGAGACCTTCGGCATCGAGGTGCCGTACTGGGTCGATTCACTGGAAAAGTGCATTAAGAACATCATTGACCATTGAACATTGACCATTGAACATTATTCCGACCCGAAGACTTAGGGCGCAGCCCAATGGTCAATGGTCAATGGTCAATGTTCAATAAAGAAAAACATATGGAAGTAATCAAGACCGCCATAGAAGGCGTACTCATCATAGAACCACGCATCTTCAAGGATGCCCGCGGGTACTTCTTCGAATCCTTCTCGCAGAGAGAGTTCGAAGAGAAAGTCGGCCCCATCAACTTCGTGCAGGATAACGAAAGCATGTCCTCTTATGGCGTGATGCGCGGACTGCACTTCCAGCGCCCACCCTACACGCAGAGCAAACTGGTTCGATGCGTCAGGGGAGCCGTCCTCGACGTAGCCGTCGATATCCGCAAAGGGTCACCAACCTACGGGCAGCACGTCGCTGTCGAACTCACGGAAGATAATCACCGGCAGTTCTTCATCCCGAAAGGCTTCGCCCACGGTTTCGCCGTACTGAGCGAGACTGCCGTCTTCCAGTACAAGTGCGATGAATTCTACCATCCGGAAGCCGACGGCGGCATCGCCATAACAGACCAGAGCCTCGGCATCGACTGGCGAATTCCCATGGAGAAGGCAATCCTGAGCGAGAAGGACACTAAGCATATTAACCTGAAGGACTTTGAAAGTCCGTTCACAGACCTTATATAATTATGAAACTCAACATCGTCATAACTGGTGGAGCCGGTTTCATCGGCAGTCACGTAGTACGCCTCTTTGTCAACAAGTACCCCGAGTACAAGATCATCAACCTCGACAAGTTGACCTACGCAGGCAACCTCGCAAACCTGAAGGACATCGAGGACAAGCCCAACTATAAGTTCGTGAAGATGGACATCTGCGACTTCGACGCGTTCTACAAACTGATGCAGGACGAGAAGGTGGACAGCATCATCCACCTCGCAGCAGAGAGTCACGTGGATCGCAGCATCAAAGACCCGTTCACCTTTGCCCGCACAAACGTCATGGGCACACTCTCCCTCCTACAAGCAGCCAAGCTCTATTGGGAAAGCCTGCCCGAAAAGTTTGAAGGCAAACGCTTCTACCACATCTCAACCGACGAGGTGTATGGGGCTCTGGAGATGACCAACCCCGAAGGCATCGAACCGCCGTTCACCACGACAGCCAGCAGTTCGGAGCATCACTTGGCATACGGCAAGGACTTCTTCTACGAGACAACGAAGTACCAGCCACACAGTCCGTACTCCGCTTCGAAAGCCTCTAGCGACCACTTCGTCCGCGCTTTCCACGACACTTACGGCATGCCGACCATCGTCACGAACTGCTCCAACAACTACGGACCTTACCAGTTCCCAGAGAAACTCATCCCCCTTTTCATCAACAACATACGCCACCGCAAGCCCCTCCCCGTCTATGGTAAGGGCGAGAACGTACGCGACTGGCTCTACGTCGAGGACCACGCCCGTGCCATCGACACCATCTTCCACCACGGAACCATCGCCGAAACCTACAACATAGGCGGCTTCAACGAATGGAAGAACATAGACATCATCAAGACTGTCATTAAGACAGTTGACCGTCTGCTGGGCCGTCCCGAAGGTGCCGACATGGACCTCATCACCTACGTCACAGACCGTCTGGGCCACGACGCACGCTACGCCATCGACTCCACCAAACTGCAGAAGGAGCTGGGCTGGGAACCGTCGCTACAGTTCGAAGAGGGCATCGAGAAGACCGTCAAGTGGTATCTCGAAAACGAGCAGTGGATGGACAACATCACAAGCGGCGACTACGAGAAATACTACGACGACATGTACAAAAACCGATAAGCAGAAAATAAACAAACCAAATAAATAATAATCATGAAAAGAACGATGACACGTCTTCAGACATGGCTGACAACCATGATGACCGCAGTATTCATCACAACTGCACTCACTGCCCAGGCACAAGAGACACCTGAGAACTACATCCCCTACCCCTATGTCTTCATCGGCGCACAAGGTGGTGGGCAAGCCACCATCACGAACTACAACAACTGGCAACTCGTCACACCGACGGCAAGTCTCAATGTCGGCGTTGCCTTCACACCCATATTCGGGGCACGACTCCACGTCAACGGCCTATGGAACAAAAGCGGCGTCAAAATTGACAACAGAGTCGATGAAACATACAAATACAAGTATGTGACAAGCGACCTCGACGCCATGATAAACCTGGTCAACCTCATCGCAAAAGGCAACTACCACCCCATAAACGTCTATCTCATTGGTGGCGTAGGACTCAACTACGCATGGGATAATGAAGAAAAAAGCGAACTGACACAATACCTCTCAGCAAGAGACGTAAGAAGCCGCTTGAGCCACAACTTCCGAATTGGCACCATGCTGGACGTCAACATTGCCCGCAACTGGAGCGTCAACCTTGAATTTGATGCCAACTGCCTCAGCGACAGATACAACAGCAAGAAAAGCGGACATGACGATTGGCAGCTGACAACCCAACTCGGTGTGACCTACAAGTTCGGTGCACGCCGAAAAGTAAAAGACACTCGCAGTTCAAACATCATCGAAACCCCAATCATCAATACCGGCCAGACAGAGACTAACGTCGCACAAACCGTAGTAAAAGAAGACAAAGTCGTGCCCGAACCTCCCAAGCCACAACCAAAGGCTAAGGAAAAGACCGAAACCCATATCTACTTCAAGATAGGTAGTTCTGCTATCCAGTCTTCCGAGCAGTCAAAACTTGCAACAGTTGCAGAATGGATTAAGGCACACCCAGAAGCCGCCATCACTGTCACAGGTTATGCCGACAAGGGTACCGGCAATCCCTCCGTCAATGAACGCTTGGCCAAGATGCGCGCAGAGTCTGTCAAGAAAGAGCTGACTAAGAAGTATGGCATCAAAGCCAACCGCATCACCACCGACTCAAAGGGTGACACCGTTCAGCCTTATGCCGACAACGACAGAAACCGTCTCACCATCGTTCTGGCCGAGGAGAAATAAACCCCTCAACCCAACTAAACGAAGAGGAACCAAAGACGACCTAAAACATGAAACAAATTACGCGCAGCCTTCAAAAAGCAATAAAAAACGCAATGTGGGTTAGATATCTGGCAGCCACAATTGTGGCCTTCCTTCTATTAAGCCTGCTACGTTTCATTACCTTCAATATGGATGCCTTCAATCCTATTGCAAGGGGGCTGAAAGGTTTCTCTACAACCGACATCTTCTACGACATGATGCTGGCATCGCCGGCTGACACCAGCGATGTCATCGTCATCGTAGATATCACACAACTGCACGACCGAGACTCCATTGCCACAGCCTTAGAAGAAATAGATGCACTGGAGCCCGCTGCAATCGATGTCGATGTCGTCTTTGAATATCCCAAGGAACCTGTTGGCGACATGCATCTCGTCAGTGTAGCCGCCACTCTCTCCAACGCCGTCTTCTCGTTCAAGATGATGGACCCAGACCGCGAACGAAAAGAATTTACCAGACAAGCACACTCCTTCTTCGCAGAAGATCTTGGAATCAAAGAAGGCTTTGTCAATGTTGACCGCAGCATGGTACGCGACATCCCGCTCTGCCTGAAAATGCAAGGCAAAAACTATCCATCCGTCACAGCATGCATGATGGAGGTCCTTCAGGGCAAGCCCTTTGATTTCCAACAGCAACAGAAAATGCCCATTGACTACACACCAACAGTCTTTCGCGTTATCCCATATGACTCCATACAACACTATGCACAGTACATTACAGGACATGTCGTGATGTTTGGAGGTGCCTATGAGAGCATTGACATGGTATATACACCGCTCGGACAGATGCATGGCATAAAGGTGCTTTGCTACGCCATAAAGACCATGCTCGAAAAGAGACAGCAAATTGATTGCACCGGTTGGTTATATTGGCTGCTGACATTCCTGTTCTCATACCTCTCTGTCTGCTGCATCCTGTCCTACAGGCGATGGCTAAGGGCAAAGAGCCACCTGCTACAAGAAACGCGTAAAAAGGGAATAACTCATTGGTTGAAATCACTAACGATAGATATACTGAACACAACCTTCTTTGTGTCTGTTGTCATCTTTTTCTTAATGGACACATCTGTCTTTATCGATTACATCTTCTTCCATGCATGGAGCATTCACTTCGACCTGACCCCAACGCTGTCCGTAATGGCACTCACACTCATTTCTGCCGACTTCGTCAACATCATCATAAAATACTCACATATTAAGTAATAGTATAAAGGACTCAGATAATGAAACATCTTTTCTTTCGTACACCTTTGCTTGTTTTGCTGATTGCAATTACAGCAAACGCTTTCGGCCAATCAACCATCCAGACCTACCTTGTAGGAGAAGTTAGTAAGTCGGTCATCCTGTATCAGGGTAACAAGAAACTGGCAATAACTCCTGGCGATATGCTTCCGCTCGGTGCCGTACTTACAATTCCCGAAAATGGACGACTTGTAGTATATGACGAGGTGAAGCTGCGTCAATACACCATCATGAAGGCTGGCACACACACCTTGGCTGAGTTCCTTAATAGCAGTCGCAAAAAAACAGTACCAAAAGTTGCGTTCGATGGCATCATCAAGCTTATCACCTCTGAGGGCGAGTTGCCGGGAGCCTATGCAACTATTGACCGCGAGATACATTCAGACTCCATTGATGCCATAGCCCCTGAAGACTCCATATCCGCAGATAAAAAGTAGAGATGAAGCGCTTCACCTCCTTCCTGATTCTCGCCGTCTTTTATACAGTTCTCCCTGCTCAGGAGTTGACGAAAGAGATGGTCAAATTGGCTGACGACCTCTATGACGCAGTCAATAAGGGGCGGCAGGAAGATGCCGATGCCATTGCCGACAAATACCTTGCCCTTTGCACAAAAGAGGATTATTGCTATGGTCCATATTATGCCGAAGCGAAACATGCTAAGGCACACACAGCAGCGGCAAAGAATGACTATTATACTGCAACGCAACTCATTGATGAGGTTATTGCCGCACGGACAGATAAACGCACATCACGCAATAACGACAGAATTGGGGATGCCTATTTCGACCGCGCCTCCTACTGCTTTCGGCAACAAAATACCAACCAGGCCATTGATGACATCAAGACTGCTGCCGAATCCTATAAAAGCGCTCATGAACTAAACAAATATGCAACTGCCCTTTGCCAGGCTGCACAGTACTATAAATTCCGCGGTGCACCAGGCGACGCTGAGCACGAGTCTAACTGCTACGAACTGGCATTCCCCAGCGTACAAAAAGGCACGCCGGAATATCTCACCGTTGCGTCATGGATGATTACGGCTTACAACGAGCAGGGGAAATACGACAAGGCAAGCAAACTGGGGAACCAATTGAAAAAGACTGCAAAGAAAGTCTTTGAGAAACAACCTGTCCGCTATGCCGACTTCCTGCTTTCTGCCTCTGTGGCCGAAGCAAACACAAAGCAATTTACACAAGCCCTTTCCTATGTAGATGAAGCCCTTGGTATCTACGAAGAAGCCGGCAGGACCTCAGACCACAACTATGCTATTCTCCTCAAGAATGCAGCAGACTGTCACTTCCATCAGCAACATTACCAAGAAGCACTCACGCTTTATGAACGAGCCAAGTTTCTGCTTCATAAGATAGAAGGAGAAAAAGGGAAAGTCTATCAAAGCTGTTTTCAACAACTCATAGCAACAAATGCACGGCTAGGACGAACAGAACAGGCACAGGAATACTCACAGCAACAACAGGAGCAACTCTTTGCCGGCATTAACGATACCACAACCCTAGGCTATGCCAACACACTTGCCACCCAAGCACAGATGCAAGCAGACTTGGGCAATTACGAAGAAGCGACATCGTGGGGCGAGCGTGCCCTACAGCGATATGAACAGCGTGGCGACTCCCTTCAACAGGCACTCA
>Ga0247610_10005552_pt1 | contig 13263 bp, 12 predicted proteins | sample 174DNAGHGhighgp2_FD_193483 | JGI IMG/M metagenome (GOLD analysis project Ga0247610, IMG submission 193483) | Sheep rumen microbial communities from Palmerston North, Manawatu-Wanganui, New Zealand - 1742 DNA GHGhigh gp2 | ecosystem: Host-associated > Mammals > Digestive system > Stomach > Rumen...
AAGTTAGATATGGAAATTACGCAGCTACATATAATGTTACTGTTGCAGCAGCAGAAAGCATTGAATTATTAACAGTAAGCTGTTATAAGGATGCAAAAAACTCTGGTGCTGGTAATGGTCAATACATGGCTGGTAATGTAAAAACTATTTATACAACTAGCGATACTAAATTAGATACAAATTATCTAATTCCAATCGTTAAAGCTGGAGATAATACATTTAATTTAAAGAATACAGATGCAACATATTCAGGCTTTGAAGCAGGCAAGGCTGGAAAACAAACAATTTCAGTTACTGCATATGGTTTAACTGCTACATATGATATTTACGTTGTAGATGCTCAAGCATATAAGGATGCAAATGATAATTATGTTGCAACAGTAGATAAGAATTATACAGGTGCTATTGGTGCTATCAATGGTGAACAAGGAAACATGTTCCAAACTATTGGTCAAGCATTAGAATTCTTACAAAACACTAATATTATAGGAAAAACTGAAAATAAGATTTTAAATATTGGTGCTGGTTATTATAATGAAAAATTAGAAATCAATACACCTAACTTAACAATTAATGGTGCTGGTTCATCAGCTGATGTAACTGATACTACTAAGACTATTATTGAATATAATTCATTATTCGGTATTGTTGAAGCAAATGGCTTCGTACAAGTAACTGACTCAACACAAACTGTTGCAGTTAGAGATACTGCAGTTAATTGTAAGATTACTGGTGTAACAATTTCAAATTACTACCATAGTATTGCATCATATGATGATACATCTTATAAGGGTAGTGGTGAAAGAGCACTTGCTTTATTATGTCAAGCTGATCAATTTACATTAAAGGATTCTGCCTTACTAGGCTGGCAAGATACTCTTGAATTATTCACAGGTCGTCAATATATTAAGAATACATACATTTGCGGTGCTGTAGACTTCATCTTCGGTACAAACAATACAACATATTTTGAAGGATGTACAATTGAAGCTATTAGATCAAAACTTTCATACACAAACAATGAACAAGTTACTACATATTTAACTGCATTCAAAGGTCAAAACAAAGGTTCTTCAGATGCAATAACTTATGGTGCTATATTCAATAATTGTGATTTCAAGGGTTCAGATGATTTAATTGGTAAATATGCAATTGCTCGTCCTTGGTCAGGTACTTCTTCTGTAGCAATTTTAAATTCTAGATTTGATTCTAAATTAGCAACAAAGGAAAGTGAAACAATTGCTAAGGGCTTAATTAATGATGTAAATATCAAGTCATTAATTATGAAATTCTATAACAATAAAGATTATAGTGATAATGCAATTACATTAGTTGATGATTTAACAAATGTTAACACAACATTAACAGCTGATGAAGCTAAAAATTATTTAGACTTCGATGTAATCTTTGGTAGAGAAAATGGTGGCGTTTCTTATGCATTAGTATGGAATCCACTTTCTAATGAAGTAATTGAAGATTCTAATAACTATTATGTATTTAACGGTCAAGTATATACAACTGGTACTATGTACGATGGACAATACGAAGATACAAACACTGCTGAAGGAAAGAAATTCACTATTGGAGAATTAACATTTGATGCATCTGAAGGTGGTAGAATTGCTCATAGATCTTCAAATGACTTAATGGTTATTCCAGGTGCTAAAATTACTTTCTCAGTTCCTGCAGGAACAAGTGTAATCATTACTTCATATCCTGGATATTATCATTATCAAGTAAATGGTGTAATGGCAGGTGCTGATACATTAAAATTATATTATGATACTGCTACTGATATCGTAATCGAAGGTAATGGTTCAGGACAAACATTCTATCTATATCAAATTATTATAAACAAGAAAGCAAATGCTGATGAATTCGTTGTCGAAGATAAGAGCTTATCAGTTACAGGCGTAACTAAGGAATTTGCACTTGGTGCAAAAGCAGATGATTATGATGTAGATGCAATTAAGGCAACATTATTAAAATCAAATGGTTCTGTTGTTTCATTAACTAAAGATGATTTTGTATTAGATTTATCTAAAGTTAATTGGGAAGAAGCTGGTATTTATGATGCAACAATTACATATGGTTCATTAGTTTATGAATTTGAAATCACAATCGTTGCAGAAACAACTACATACATTGAAGGTAAAGTAACATTATCATTTAAAGATGATAAAGACAACGCTTCTCAAAATTATTTAGTATATGATGATTCTGCAATTAACACTACATTACAAATTGGTAAATTCACTTTAATTGATAACGGTCAAAACGGTATCAAGAATAATGGTGATTGGTTAAAATTCAATGGTGGTTGTAAGGTTGAATTTGAAGTAGGTACTGAATCAACATTAACATTAGAATTCTATCAAGATGCAGTTAACACTACTGTTACTGTTGATGGCGTTCTAATTGAAGCTACATCTAATGGTGTTTATAGCTTACCAAAAGGTAATGTTGTAATTACTTCAACTGATACAAGTGGTCAAACTTATATTGGTAGAATTATTGTTGAAGCAGGTTATGTATTAAATAAATCATGCACATTATCATTTAAGGATGACACCAATAATGCTTCTCAAAACTATTTAGTATATGATGATTCTGCAATTAACACTACATTACAAATTGGTAAATTCACTTTAATTGATAACGGTCAAAACGGTATCAAGAATAATGGTGATTGGTTAAAATTCAATAGTGGTTGTAAAGTTGAATTTAATACATTAGTTAAATCAACATTAACATTAGAATTCTATCAAGATGCAGTTAACGCTACTGTTACTGTTAATGGTGTTGAAATTGAAGCTACATCTAATGGTGTTTACGAATTACCAAAAGGTCATGTAGTAATCACTTCTACTGATACTGCTGGTAATACTTATATTGGTAAAATTATTGTTACATTAGGAAATGCTCCTATTACTGAAGATATAGGATTTACATTTAATGGTACATCATATCAAAGCTATCAACAAACAACAAATGTTCTTGACTTAAATGCTGCTGGTGCACAAATTCCTAGTGGTAAATGCATAGCAGGTGAAGTTGAATTTATAACTGATGGTTCAAATAGTGCTAATAACTGGGTAAAGTTTAATACAGGTAATACTGTTACATTTGATATCGAATTAAAAGAAGGCGAGACAGCAGAATTTGTTGCATATTATTACAACGGTGCTGATAAAGCCACATTGACATTAAACGGTGTTGCTGTTGAACCTGTAGTAGTTGAAAGTGCAAATGGTGCTAATTATAATGCTTATAAGTATGCATTAAATGAATCTGGTACTGTTCAATTAACATCAACTGCTAATACATATTTAGGTTACGTAGAAATTATTTTCTCTACAGTAGAATAATAATTTTACATAAACACACATCAAAAAAGACTATTTGGTTAATCCAAATAGCCTTTTTTCTTTTTTATTATGTTAATAGATAAATTATTCACTCACATGCTCAAAAGCCATTTTAACGACAGTTTCGACATGTTCATCAGCCAATTTATAATATACTTCTTTTCCTTTTTTCTCATTTTTAACAAGTCTTGACTTTCTAAGTATCGCAAGCTGATGACTTACAGCATATTTTGTCATATTTAGTTTAGAAGAAATATCATTAACACATAAGCTTTCATTTTGAATAGCTAGCATTATTTTTAATCTTGTGGGATCACCTAATATTTTAAAAAAATCACATGTATCATTAATTAAATCTTCGTATTTAACCATAAAATCATCTCCTAATTGAATAGTTGTTTAACTATATTAATTATAACAAAAAAAGAATGTCATTACAAATTTAATATGACATTCTTTATTCATTATTTAATAATAAATGTTACTCCACCTTTTTCTTCGTTTTTAACTTCTAAATTATAACCAAAGAAATATACAGTTTTTTGTACAATTGACATGCCTAAGCCAAATTCACCTTTACTACCCTTTTCATATGGCTTAAATAAATTATTTATGAATGATTCATCTATATAATCACCATCATTATATATTGATAATTCATCTTTTTTAATAGATATTTCTATTTTTGATTTAGCATAACGCTTTGCGTTATCTACTATATTACTTATTACAGTATACCAATTTTCTTTATATCCTTTAAAATACAATTCTTCATCGTTAGTTTTTGAAATTGGAATCTCTGTTTGTAAACTATATTGAACAATAATATCATTTACTAATTCATTAATTGAGATGTCTTCAAATGGTTTAGATTTATCTAAATATTCTAATGAATTATACTGTAATAATCTTTCAACTTTATGCTTCAACAAATCACTTTGTTCAATAATTGTTTTTAATGCTTCTTCTCCTAAAACATTATCTTGCATGCCTTCTGCATATGATTTTATAACAGCTATAGGTGTTTTAAAATCATGACTAATGTTTTGTAACATTTCTTGTTTTGTTTCCTCATTTTTCGAAATTTCTTGTCTCATTTCATCGACAGAAACAGATAAATTACCTATTTCATCCTTATGAGGATCAATATATATGTCTTTATATTTATTTTTAGGTAAAGCTAAAATATGAGATTGAAGCTTATTTACTCTTTTTGCGAACCTTGTTGACCAGAATAATAATGCAATAATAGCTAAAAACAATATTACAAGGAAGGCAATAATTAATTTAATTGAAATATTTGTAATTAATTCATCAGTATATTCTGTATCAGTAAAAACAATTGTATAATTATCACCATCAAATATTTTTAAAACATAAAATACTCTTTGAACACTAGTCTTAATACTACCTTGTTTATTATAGTTATTAACACCGTCTGTAACATATGTATTAATCAAAGTATTCAATTCTTCTTCTGAAATATATGATGATAATCCTTGTTCATACGTGTTAGAACCACTTTTTACTAAATAACCAACATTCATATCCTTAAGCTCTAATGGCTTATCATTGTCATTATTATAATTATATGGTCTACCACGAGGACCATCTCTATTAGGATTTAATATGCCTGCGTATGAATTTAATCTTGAATATACTTGTTCCTCCGCCATATCATTAACAGATACAATAGTTATAAAAGAAAATGATACAGATGCAAGTAACAAAATGCCAACAAATATAATAAATAATTGACTAGAAATATTTAATCGCTTCATACTAATAATCTATATCCATATCCATATATAGTTTCAACATTTATATTAGGCATTTTTTGTCTTAATCTACGCATTAAATCATCTACAACTCTATCACTACCATAATAATCATCTCCCCAAACATTATTTAATATTTGTTCACGAGAGAATGCTTTACCTTTATTTTTTAATAAAAATAATAATAAATCATATTCCTTACTAGTTAAATTAACATTTTCATCATTTTGTAATACTATTCTTTTATCAAAATCTATTAAATATCCACTAAATTCTAAAACATTATTTTTACTTTCCTTAGGATAACTTCTAAATAATAAATTTTTAACTCTTAATATCAATTCGCGTGGTGAATAAGGCTTTGCGACATAATCATCACTACCAAGTTCAAGTCCCATAACCTTGTCTATATCTTGATCACGTGCTGATGTAAATATAATAGGCATTCTTGGGTTTGATTCTCTAATTTCACGTAATAAATCATATCCAGAAACAATTCCTGGAAGCATTATATCTAAAATCCATAAATCAATATTCGAATCTATAGAGTCTCTAGCATCTTCACCATTAAAAAATGTTATGACTTCATATCCTTCATTTTTTAAATACTTTTCAACTAATGATGATAGATTTTTTTCATCTTCAACTAAAGCAATTCTAAACATAATCACCACTCCTTTTTATAATTATAGCATGAAATAAAAATTAAGTAAGTAGGGAGAATCTTTTCACAAAAAATAACATAATTATAAAAATTAAATAAAAGTGCAATTTTTACACTAATTATAATAGTTTAATTCCATAAGATAAAATATCTCTCATTAATATATTAGAATGTCTTTTTAGATTATAAAAATTCAATTCAACATTCTTTTTCAATGATGATTCTAATTCATCTTTAATTTTTGATTCATTTAAAGTATTGTCTTGTGAATATATAAATAAATTAATATTGGATGATTCGTTTTGTATATCTTTAGCATAAGAGCCAAATAAATAACAATATTCAATTTTATATTGTGATAAAATTCGCTTTACTAAGCGTTTTATTGTAAATATATCAAGTATTCCATGATCTTTATCAATATTACCATAATCTGATAATTTTTCTAATATATAATTATATTTTATAGTTCCAATTCTATTTTTATTATTTTCATAATCCTTAAATGTTCTAAGTGGAATACCTGTTATTTTAGATGCTTGAAGTTGTGTTAGCTCTTTCTTTTCTCTTAATTCTTTAATATCCATAATATCACCAATTAAAATATACAATAAAAAATGAATTATTACAATAGAAAGTGCAATAATTGCACCAACAAAAAAGTGCAAAATAAAAGTGGTGAATTAACACCACTTGATATTAGTCTTCATATAATTTTTCGTAATCATCCATGTATTTATTATATTTTTCATCATCAAGACTATTGTCATCATATGAATCATCTAATTCATCGTCATATTCTTCGTCATATTCTTCTTGATCTTCTTCATCAAGATCTTCATCATCTAATTCATTTGATTCATCAATATCATCTGAATCTAATGATTCATCTGATGTTTCATCAGCATCATCATCATTTTCTTCATCAAGATCTTCATCATCATCCTTAGATGAAATATAAGAACTATTTTCTAAATCTTCTAATTCTTTAAATGTCTTGTTTTTCTTTAAGTCAACTACATCATCACCTAAGAATACGAATGCAGCTGATATAACTATATCTGAATATAGCTTTGCTGATAAAGTACCATCTTCATCAGTTAGCTCTTGTCTTTTTAAAACTTCATCAATTAATTCATAAACATTAATTTCTGCACTTTTTTCATTCATTATTTCAAGTGCAACTTCTAATAATGACTTTTGATTTGCCATAATAATCCTCCACAAAAGTAAATGCTATTATATTTTACTTAAAAAATAAGTATTTTTCAAGTATTTTATTATTTTTAACTATTTTTATGGAACATAATAGTTATTTTAAATGTATTTTTATTATCCATTACATTAATATCATATTCAATTTCTATTTTATTATTGGAAATTGATATGTATTTTGTATAGACCGTAAATTCAAATTCTAATCCAATATTATTTTTATAATAAGCATTAGTTTCTTTACCCAATATTAATAATAAATCCATATTAATATCACCAATTCTTGTGAATTTAACAGATTCATTATCAATTATATTTAATAATATTTTTGTATTTTTTATAGATTTATCTATAAATTCAAAAGAAGAAGTAGTAGGATTTTCGTAATCTACATTAAATATTACCTTTTCATTAAATTTATCAACACTATAAAATGTTAATTTCATTTTAATATTCCCTACGTCCTTCAAATGCTTTTAATAATGTCATTTCATCTAAATATGAAATGTCACCACCAACAGGTAAACCATGTGCTATTCTTGTTATTTTTACATTATATTGTTTAAACAATTCATTTAAATATTTAGCTGTTGTTTCGCCTTCTATAGTCGCATTAGTAGCTAAAATAATTTCATCTACTTCATTATTCTTTATTTTATTTTCTAAGCTTTCTATATTTAAATCATTAATACCTATTCCTTTAGTAAATGAAATTGATCCATTTAATACATGATAAATTCCATTATATTCACCAATACGTTCAATTGATATTAAGTCTTTAATATTTTCAACAACCAATATTTGTCTTTTATTTCTTGTATTATCAGAACAAATATTACATAATTCATGTTCTGAAATATTTCCACATGATTCACAAATGCATATATCCTTATGTAATGAAAGAAGTACATTAGAAAAATCAGTAATGTTTTCTTCCTTCATATTCATAAAAACATATAACGCATAGCGCTCTGCTGTTTTTTTACCAACACCTGGTAATTCTAAAAAACAATCAATTAGCTTATTTAATGTATCAGGATATTTTATATTCATTAGAAGCCAAATCCTTGAGGAAGATTAAATCCACCCATTAATTTATCTGATTCCTCTTCAATTTTTTTGATTGCGTCATTGATTGCTAAAACAATCATATCCTCAACCATTTCAACATCATCCTCTAAAGCTTCCTTGTCGATATGTACCTTTACTACCTCATGGTTACCCTTAACTTCAGCTTTTACTACACCACCACCAGCAGTACCAGTAAATACTGTAGCCTCAAGCTTTGCTTGAGCTTCCATAACTTGCTTTTGCATTTTTCTAATTTTCATCATTTGTTGTTGATTCATAATTAATCCTCCACTATAACTAAATCATCGCCAAATAATTCTTTGGCATCATCTACAAATTTATTATCTTCATTAACTACATTAACTTCAGGAATTACACGTTTTTTAACATATAATCTAAATTCATCAAGAATTGGGCGTCTATTAGAAGGAGAGAATTTATTTTTAAAATCTGTCTTAATACGCTCCCAAGCCTCTCTTGTTATACATATGTAGTCTTTAATATTTATATCATATTCACTTAAAATTTCAATTATTTTTTGATAGCATTCATATTTCATTACCCTATTACAGAATTTAGTATCTGCAAGTGCTAATAAAAATTCATCACTACTTACTGCACAAATATATCCTCTTGTTAACATTTGAACACTTGCAACATCAGAATATTTGTTTTCGATTTGTCTAAATACAGCTTCTAATTTATTTCTATATTCCTTAGATTGTGGATCATTAGATGCATTATTTAATACTCTTTCAACATCATGAACATTAATTTCATCATCTAAAGCTTTTTCAATAGAAGAAGTATCTATATTATCAAATGGAGATGGTTCTGTATTTTGATTAACAAATACAGGAATTGGCTCCTTTGGAGCTTCAATTTTAATATCTTCATTTCTTAATTTAATTAATTCATCACGTGACATAAAGCCTGGATTTGAAATTATATTATTCTTTGGCTTGTTATTTTCTTTATTATGCTTAATATTATATTCAATATCATTAATAGTAGTTTCTAATGATTCTATTCTTTCTGTTAAATTAGCATAATCATTTAAATTAACATCACTCATTTTTAGAATTGCTAATTCTAAATAAGCTCTCTTTTGAGTAGAAAATCTCATTTGATTTAAAGAATTATTTAATATATCTAACCAATTATATACCATACCCTTAGATAGTTTTTTTGATAAAGATATAAATTCTTCATTTTTATACATTAATTTTTCATCTATAGTTGCATTACTCTTAAACATTAATAAATCTCTTAAGAATAATATTAAATCATTAATAATTCTTGGTACTTCCTTACCTTCTTTAATTACTAAATCTAATGCTTCTATACAAGAAGTAGAATCATTATCATTACATTTTGATAATAAATCTATCATTTTAATATATGAAACATTACCACTTATTGCTAAAACATCATCTAATGTTATTTCTGGATTTACACTATAGCTAATACACTGATCAAATAATGATAATGCATCACGCATACCACCCTCAGCAGAAATAGCTATTTGATGTAATGCCTCATCAGATATTTTTATGTTTTCTTCATCTGCAACAATCTTTAATCTTTTTAAAATATCATCGATATCAATTGATTGGAAATCAAATCTTTGACAACGAGATAATATTGTTTTAGGTAATTTATAAGGTTCTGTTGTCGCAAGAATAAAAATAACATGTTTTGGTGGTTCCTCTAATGTTTTTAATAATGCATTAAAAGCTGCATTAGATAACATATGAACCTCATCTATAATATATACCTTATATTTACCTTGTGAAGGTAAATATTTAACTGTTTCACGAAGTGCTCTAATATCATCAGCACCATTATTAGAAGCAGCATCTATTTCAATTACATCAGATACAGTGCCATTTTTAATACCTTGACATATTTCACATTCGCAACAAGGATTAGGTGTTGGTCCATTTACACAATTCATAGCCTTAGCCATAATTTTAGCTAATGTTGTTTTACCTGTACCACGTGGGCCACAGAATAAGTAGGCATGTGCTACTTTATTTAAAGAAATCGCATTTTTTAATGTTTTAATAATATGTTCTTGTCCTACACACTCATTAAAATTTTGAGGACGATAAGCACGATATAATGCTACATAAGCCATGAATTTTTCCTCCTATTCTGCATAATAAACCTTCATTACACCATTTTTATCATAATAATGATAATAAGTAATAATTAAATCCTTTGATACAATTAAATCATGAACAGTAGTCCAAAAACCATCATAATTTAAATTAATACCTATTTCTTTATATACCTTTGATAATAAATCACTACAATATGATTTATTTTTAGTATCAAAAGTAAAATTATAATTATATGGATCACCATAATGACTCATTGCTAATGATAAAATTTCATCTCTAATTTCATCAGTCATTTTCTTAGGTCTTAAGCCAATAACTGTGTCATATGCATTTTCATTATTCCATACGCTTTTATCAAAAGCCTGACATGAGTCTATACCATGTCTAACTCCACTAGTTTCTAATGATGAATCATCATATATTTCAACATCATAATCTTCATAATTTCCAAGACAAATACCTGCATGGCCACCAACAAAAAAAGACATTAATCTTTCTAATACATCATTATCTAAATATGTAAGTGGTGTAACTAATATATCACCTGGATATCCTGGTAACATTTCACCATCATTAGCTATGGTATATCCTGGTTTATCAATATTCTTATCTACTTTATAATATTTAATATCCTCTGTTGATATATCTTTTTGATAAACTCCCTGTTTTGTAAAATTGTGAATCCTTGTAATTCTAATACTTTGTTCTACAAATGATTCTAAACTAAAGGATAAAATAAAAAATATTAAAATTGTTCTAATTATTCTAATTGACCATTTCAAAATACTTTTCATAATAACATTTTATCACATTTAAAAATTAAATTAAATAAAGTTTAATATAAATATTAAAAATAAAGAAAAGGCTTCATATGAAGCCCTAATCTTACTTATCTTTTTGACCTAGAAATTTTGATAACGATTTACCAGAATCATAAACATTAATAATAACTAAAACAGCTAAGAAGAACTCTGCAACAAATTCAGCATCTAATGTTTTATCCTTTGTTTGAAGTAATATTAATGTAGCGACAATAGCACCAATTGCTATTAAATTAACTATAATTTTAAATAAATATTTCTTGCTTCCTCTTGTTCTTGCTAAATCAATACAATTTAAACATAATAACAATACAGATAAGCCAAGTGGTATAAATACAAATGATTCACCAAAGCTCATAACTCCACAAAGTAAACCAAATGTTATATGCGCAACTAACAATTCTAGACCATAGAATCTAAAATCTCTTTTCTTTTGCTTAAATCCAAAAATAATTGAATAAACACCTAATGCAATTATTAAAGCACCTGGAATGCCAAATAATAATACAAACATTACATATTTACCATACTTTTTATCTTTATTCTTCTTAGTTTCATTCTCATCTTTTTTATCATCAGATGATTCAGTTTCTTCAGTATAAGAAGTATCAGTTTCATCTTCGCTATATTCTTCATTAGTTGTTTCAACTGTTGTTTCTATTGGTTCTGCATTAACAATAGTTGACATTGGATGAAATGAAAACAATAGAAGAAGCATTATTAAAATAATACCTATAAATTTACGTTTTTTCATATAATAAACCTTCCAAACGAAATATCTAAGTCAATTATATCATAATAAAAGAGTAAAAAAAAGATATCTCCTTTTCAAAGATATCTAATAAAAATTATTCATTTTTTAATTTAATTACGATTGCTCTTTCTTCGCCTTCACCCTCAGATTCAGTATAAACGTCTCTCCAATCTGATAATTTTTCATGAATTACACGACGTTCAAAAGAATTCATTGGTTGTAACTTAACAGGCATCTTAGTTTTAATAACTTCTTTAGCAGTCTTAGTAGCTAAAATTTCTAATTGTCTAGCTCTATTAGCTCTATAACCACCAACATCTAAAGTAGTAACAATACGATCTTTTGTATATGTAGAAATTAAATTTCTTAATAATACTTGTAAAGCATCTAATGTTTTACCTTTAACACCTATTAATAAAGAATTTTCATAGCTATCAATTAAATAATGAATTTCAGTTTCACCATTTACGCTTCTAGCTTCGATTTGATAGCCTATATTTAATGCATTTAATATACCTTCAAGATATTTTTTACCTTCAATAGTAAGATTAATATCTACTAAAGCTTCACACTTTAATCCTTCTTCAACCTCACCTAAAACATTGATAAAAATCTTATCAGCAGATATATGTAATCTTTTTACAGCCTCTTCTAAAGCTTCATCTTGAGTTTTTGCGATAAATTCAACTTTCTTTTGCATTATCTTTTCTCCTAAAATACATTACTATTTTCTTTTACAGCTTTGTAATATTTATGTTCGTTAATTTTTCTACCGATTTGAGCTTGTAAAATTTGATAACAAGCACCAATTAACCAATAAATACCAAGTGTAGTATTAGATAATGCCATAAATGCAAACATTACATTCATAATTATCATAACCCACTTCATTTGATTTGGCTGATTTTTCTTATCGTTCGGTCTAACTTTTTGATACTTAGGTGGACGTTGGGCAAGCTTTTGTTGTAATAAAGTAACTCCAACAAAGGCAAGTGCTATAAATAAACCAAAGAAGAAGTTAGTCCAATCTTGACTACTAAATGATTTAAATGCACTTGTTTCCATTTCAAAAATACCAAGAATCTTAGTATTTTTTAATGATAAAGCACCTTTATATGTAATACTAATTCCACCTTCATGTACTGTTCTTGAAGCATTAATTCTTTGAACAACCTCATACATTGACATGAATATAGGGAATTGAATAAACATAGTAAATACGCATCCTAATGGATTAACACCATATTTTTTATAAAGTCTCATTGTTTCTTGTTGTAACATTTGTTGACTTCTTGGATCTTGACGACCTTGATATTTTCTTTGAATTGCTTGTAATTCTGGTTGCATCATTTGCATTTTTAATGATGAACTATTTTGTTTAGAATAAATAGGCCATGCTAATGTTCTAACAATTAAAGTAGTAAAGAAAATACCCCAAAAATATGAGTTACCACATAATTTACCAA
>Ga0247610_10005554_pt1 | contig 13261 bp, 6 predicted proteins | sample 174DNAGHGhighgp2_FD_193483 | JGI IMG/M metagenome (GOLD analysis project Ga0247610, IMG submission 193483) | Sheep rumen microbial communities from Palmerston North, Manawatu-Wanganui, New Zealand - 1742 DNA GHGhigh gp2 | ecosystem: Host-associated > Mammals > Digestive system > Stomach > Rumen ...
TACAGGTATTTGGGAGAGTTGTCTCGTGACGCCGGCACTTGATTACAAGAATGCGGCAAACAAACTCTTTACATTCAAAGTAATGGGTGAGTACTTGCCGGAAGAGAACAATCCGACCGTTTTGGAGGTTTATTATATTGATGCAACAGGCGAGAAAGTGATGTTCCAGGACTTGACGCCGAATTTTGAGATTCCTTCATCCGATGCGGACAATATGGTTTGGCGGACATTCTTCCTGGATCTCAACGACCAGCCGTATATACCGGATGTGTTCTTTATGGCGTTCCGTTTTGCCGGTCCGAACGGCAATGAAGGCGCGGTAACGTATTATATTGATGATGTCAGCTGGGGCAGAACCGACTTGCCGGAGATTTTGTTTGAGCCGAAGTATATTATTGACAGTACGTCGGTAGTAGGACAGAAACAAGTAATCGGCAGCGTGAAAGTGACAACCCGCAATCTGACCGCTCCTGTTTTGCTGTCTCTTGCCGGTCCGAACTACAACCGCTTCGAGTTATCTGCTTCGTCTTTGCCGGCAGAGGGTGGGGAATTTACTGTTTCGTTCGAAGGCGAAGAGGAAGGCGTTCACGAAGCCTATGTGGTATTGTCTTCCGAAGGCGCGGCAGAGAAAGCGATTCCGATGACGGTCCGTTGTGTGGCATCGCAAGGCGTGGAAAATGTACAAAGTGACGATGTACAATGTACAAAGTTTATCGAGAACGGAATTCTCTATGTAAAGTACAAAGGACAAATGTACGATGTACAAGGAAAGAGACGTTAATTGAAATAGTTGGTTGAACAAAAATCCCTGCCATTTGTGGCGGGGATTTTTGTTGTCGAGTTATCGAAATATCGATATATCGAGTTATCGAAAGATTGTATTTATTGGTGTTGCGGGCGGAGAAGGTCGTTGACCGTTTTTACCGGATTGAAAGTGGAGACAGGTACTTCAACGAAAATGGTGTTCCACTTAGCCATAGCTCCGTTCCACAGTCCGGGCAGTTCGAGTGCGAGCAGTTCTTTGCCGTCTTTGGACTTATTGGAGATGAATCCTGTCTGCGGATCCACAAAGTCCGGCAGATTGAACGGTTTACCTTCGTAATCCTTGATTGCGCACACGAGGTCCACGGGATTGAAGTGTGTCGATTGCGCCATCAGAGCCGGGTCGCTGATTTGTGTCGATTCGAGAATCTGGCAACTGATAGAGCCGTCTTCGTCCCGTACGAGGAACGGTCCGCCGCCGGGTTCGCCTGTATTCTTCACAACGCCGCAGACACGAATCGGTCTGTTCAGTTTGGCGCGTTCTTCATCGGATAGATTCGGGTCTTTGAGTGCTTCAAAGACACGTTTCTGTTCGGTTACAAGAACACCGGCGAGGATTTGTTTGTAACGGATGGTGTCTTTTTTGAGACTGTCCGGTACCACATTGTCAATGTTTTTGATAAAAACGATGTCTGCGTCCTGTTGGTTAAGGTTTTCGATGAGTGCTCCGTGTCCTCCGGGTCGGAAGAGCAGTTTTCCGTCTTTTGTGCGGAAAGGCGTACCATCGGGATTAGCAGCCAGTGTGTCCGTTGAAGGCATTTGCTCGGAGAAAGTGACATCGTAGCGTACGTTGTATTTGTCTTCGAACTTCTTCAGGTTCTCTGCTATATGCTGGCGGAACAGCGGCAAATGGTCGTGACTGACGGTAAAATGGAGGTATGCAGTCGGTTTTTGTCCGTCTTTTGCCGGTCCTACACAGTATTGAGCAGCCTCAACGAGATGCTCTAACGCGGGCGTACGCGCGCCATCGCGGTATTTATGAAATAGGAGTAGGCCTTTCGGCAGTTCTCCGTAGTGCATGTCGTACAGGAGATAGCGCACGGCTTCCTGTCCTTCTTTTCCGGCGAGTTCGGGTCCGAAGGCAAAATAATCCTTGTGCGCGAGGAAATCCTGAATGAAAGGCGTTTCGATGCCGTCTTCGAGGTATTGGAAGAGGTTCTTGAACATTCGTGAAGCTGCTCCGGAAGCCGGAACGAACTTGAGAATCTTGTGTTCGCTGGCGAGGTATTGCTGCCACGCGGCTATGTACTCGTCTTGTTCGGCACGCTTCGGCGCGAGGATTCCTTTTCCTTTTTTAGTGGAAGCGGGAGCCACGATGTCTAACTGCGGGAAACCCTTTTTGAAGCACTCCAGTTGCGCTTCTGCCTTTTCGGGCGAGATACCTCTTGCTTGTAATTGCTCAAGGTCGGAAGGAGAAAATGAATACATGATTTATAATTGATTATTGGTTAATGTACTTGTTGGGATCTCGTATCTGTCTCGTATCTGTCTCGTAACCGTCTCGTATGTGTCTCGTACGTGTTTTGACTCACTTGTACCGTGGCTTGGATGCGGTTTGAGTGCGGTTTTGGTGCGGTTTGAGTGCGGTAAAGTTCCTCAAAGTCCGAAATCCGTTGCAAAGTTACACAAAAAAATAGAAATATGCAAGTAAAAAGTGTATTTTTTTGAATTTTTGTACTAATTTTGTTTTAAAAATGTAAAGTTAAAATTACACAATGGTATGAAATGAGACAAAACGTTATCAATATGACCATAAAAATCAAAAAAAATGAAAAAAAATGATAAAATACTTGCATATACGAAAAAAAAGTTGTAATTTTGCGCCGAGTTTCGAATTTTGACTGAAAATAACGGCAAATTCGTTATAGTATTAACTAATTATTTAAGGTAAGGTATGAAGAAATTCCTACTGTTTATGTCCGTTTGTATGCTTACTTTCGGACAAGTATTGGCACAAAGCCAAACTATTTCTGGTACCGTTCTTAACGTAGCAGACGACGAGCCGATTATCGGCGCGTCGGTGCAGGTAAAAGGCACGACTCGCGGAACCATTACCGACATTGACGGTAAGTTCGTGATTGAGGCCGAGCCGAATGCAGTTCTGATTGTGTCGTTCATCGGTATGACGACACGTGAGGTTCCTGCACAGGACGGTGTAGTTATTAATCTGTCGGAAGACACCAAACAGTTGGACGAAGTGATGGTTGTTGCCTTTGGTACAGCGACCAAGAAATCGTTCACGGGTGCCGCATCTGTTGTAAAGGCTGACGAGATTAACAAGCGTCAGGCGAGCAACGTGACAGATGCTCTCGCAGGTCAAGTGGCCGGTGTTCAGGGTTTGAGCACGAGTGGTCAGCCTGGTACAACGAGCAGCATCCGTATCCGTGGTATCGGTTCCATTTCTTCGAGCAACGCTCCGCTGTATGTTATCGATGGTATTCCTGCCAACGATGATGACATCAGTACTTTGTCGAACGCAGATATCGAGACCGTAACGGTTTTGAAGGATGCAGCTTCGAACGCATTGTACGGTGCGCGCGGTGCGAACGGTGTTATTCTTATTACGACAAAACGTGGTTCGACTCGTGAAGCACAGGTTAAGATTGACGCCAAGTGGGGTGTAAACCAACGCGGTGTTCCGTCTTACGACGTGATGACCGACCCGGCTATGTACTACGAGAACTTCTATCAGGCTCTGTACAACCAGTATGGTTCTCACGATCAGGCCAATGCGTTGTTGACCAGCGCAAACGGCGGTCTGGGTTACCAAGTGTTCAGTGTACCTGAAGGCGAGCGTCTGATTGGTACGAACGGCAAGTTGAACCCGAACGCAACTCCGGGCTATGTAACCACGTACAAAGGCGAGCAATACACATTGCTGGCAGACAACTGGTTCAACGAGTTGTTCAAATCGAACAACCTCCGTCAGGAGTACAACCTGAGCGTAAGCGGATCGACCGACAAGTTGACTTATTATGCATCCGGTAGCTATTTGGATGATTCGGGTATCATTGAGAACTCCGGCTTCCGTCGTGCCACCGGTCGTGTAAACGTGGATTATCAGGCAAAGAAATGGTTGAAGATTGGAACCAACCTGAGCTACAGCCACGCAGACATGAAGTATCCTAACGAGGATGAGTACGGAAGCTACAGCTCCGCGAACATTTTCTATGTATCGGACAACATCGCTCCTATTTATCCTTTGTACATCCGTGACGGCGAAGGCAACATTATGAAAGATGCCAACGGATTCACGATGTATGATTACGGAGATGCCAAGACAAATGGCGCATCGCGTGCATTCATGGGTCAATCCAACCCTGCAAGCGCAATCGCTCTTGACAAAGAAATCTACAAGAAAGACATCTTCTCCGGCAAGTGGTTTGTAAACATTGAGCCGGTTAAGGGTCTGAAATTCAGTGCCAACCTGGGTGTTCACTACGGTGGTGTTCGTTATCAGACGACAGCCAACCCGTACTACGGCCAATACGCAGAGCGTGGCGGTTACGTAACTGTACAGTCCAACCGTTCCGTAGCAGTTGACCAACAGTACATTGCGTCTTATGCCAACAAGTTCGGTGACCACAACGTAGATGTAATGGTTGGTTATGAGAACTATCGCTACACGACTTCCAATGTATGGGGTAACAAGAGCAAATTGTTCAACCCGGACATTGCCGAAATCGACAACGCTATTTTAGGTCCGAGCACCGGATCATCTACCGATTACTACTTCCACCAGGGTGTGTTCGCACAGGCCAAGTACGATTATGCAAGCCGTTATTATGTAAGTGCATCGTACCGTCGTGACGGAACATCCCGTTTTGCTCCGGGCAAACAATGGGGTAACTTCTGGTCTGTAGGTGCCGCTTGGGATATCAAAGGCGAGCCGTTCATGGACGCAGTAGAGAACGTTGACCTGTTGAAGCTGAAAATCAGCTACGGTTCACAGGGTAACGACAACATCGGTGGTTTTCATCCGTGGGCTGACTTGTATGAGATCAGCGAGAACAACGGTGAGTTCGCCGTAACTATGACCTCTAAAGGTAACCGTGAGTTGACCTGGGAGACCTCTTACAACTTCAACGCCGGTATTGACTTTGCGTTCTTCAACGAGCGCTTGAGCGGTACTATCGAAGGATGGCGTCGTCGTACAGAGGATATGTTGTACAACCGTCCTGTTGCTTCTTCCCTCGGTTACAGTTTCATTCCTGTGAATGTTGGCTCGATGAGCAACGCAGGTATGGATGTTGAACTCCACGGAGATGTTGTAAAGACCCGTAACGTGACATGGTCGTTGTATGCTAACTTGACGTTCTTCAAGAACAAAATCATCAAACTGGCTCCTGAATTGGAAGGCCGCTGGGTAGATGGTAGCCGTATCTTCCTTGAGGGTGAGGCTATGTACAACTTCTATCTGAAGCGTTTTGCAGGTGTTGATCACGAGACCGGAAACTCCTTGTGGTATCAGAAGGAGCTTGACGAAGAAGGCAACGAGACCGGTAATCTGGTTACAACCGCTACTTACGGTTCTGCTGATTTCTTCGAGACAGGCGACATTCTGCCGAAGATTTACGGTGGTTTCGGAACGAACCTCAATGTATATGGAGTTGACCTGTCTGTAGGCTTCAACTATCAGGCCGGCGGTAAGATCCTGGATACATCGTATCGTTACTTGATGCACGGCGGTTACGGCAACGACGCCGGCCACAACTGGCACATGGATATCTTGAATGCATGGACTCCGGAGAACAAGGATTCGAATATTCCTCGTTTGAACGCAGGTGATGCATACACGAACCAGCAGTCTGACCGTTGGTTGATCAGCAGCAACTATGTTGCATTGCAGAACATCACTCTTGGTTACACCTTCCCGTCCAAGTTGACAAAGAAGGCTCATATCGAGAAGATCCGTTTGTTCGCCGTAGCTGACAACGTAGCATTGTGGTCTGCCCGCAAAGGTATGGATCCTCGTCAGAGCTATACCTCATCGAGCAACGTGTACTATTCTCCGATGCGCGCCATTTCGGGCGGTATAAACATTACGTTCTAATCAAGAAAGGAGATAATTATGAAAACAATATTTAAATACGTATCTGTTCTCCTCGTTGCAGCAATCAGCTTTACTTCTTGCAACGACTGGATGAATCAAGGTCCGGAAGGTGGCACCAAGACGGAAGACCAGAAAGCGGATGCAGCGAGCAAGAACCCTGCAGCAGCAGCGGCTGACATATCTGCAATGTACGCACAGTTTATCCAGCTGTACGCAGGTCTGGGTGACCTCGGATACAGTCGTCACAACGACTACGGCTATGCGGCAATCTGTCTGTTCATGGATTCGCAAGGACAAGACCTTATTGGTATCAACAGCGGATACAACTGGTTCTCCTTCTGCGATTTTACCGCAAACCGTGACAACTCTCTGACCACTACCTATGGTTTGATTACCCATTTGGTATGGAATGAGTACTACAAGATTATTCATGCCGCCAATAACATTATTGGTCTGGTAGATCCGAAAGAGCCGGGTTCGATGCGTTACGCATTGTCTCAAGCTCTGGCTGTACGTGCTTTCTGCTACTTGCAACTCGCACAGTTGTACCAGTTCACATATAGTCCTGAAGTGTTGGACAAACCGTGTGTACCTCTGGTAGTTCCGAATATGGAGCCTGAGCGTCAGGAGGCTAACCCGCGTGCTACTGTCAAGGAAGTGTTTGAGCTTATCAAGGCTGACCTCGACTATGCATGCGACTCTCTGGACGGTTTCGCTCGTCCTGACAAGGGTTATGTAGATCAGGCTGTAGCTCTGGGTATTCGTGCCCGTGCCAACTTGGTTATGCAGAACTGGAAAGAAGCAGCAGAGGATGCTGAAAAGGCATTGAATCTGAGCGGTGCAAAGCCGTTGTCGATTGCAGAGGCCGGTGTTCCGGGATTTGCAGAGGCAAATGCACACAATGTATTATGGGCAAACATCGTAGTTGAGACCAACGATATCGTTCAAACCGGTATCATCAACTGGCCTTCGCACATGTCTATCTTCTTTGTGGACGGTTATACCTCTGTAGGTGCAACCCGTTCGATTGCAAGCGGTCTATATGACGAAATTTCCCCATCTGACGTACGTAAGGGCTGGTGGTTGAACGAGGAGTTGGAATCACCGCTGCTCAACGCTGCCGGTTACAATGTAGTGAAAGCTACTATCCAAGGCAATCCGGACAACGCTTATACGAACGTGAAGTTCGGTACCGGTGACGGAACAACAACCGGTGACGGAGCTGCAGCTGCAGACTGGATTCTGATGCGTGCTGAGGAATTGTACCTCATCAAAGCAGAGGGTGAAGCTAAATCCGGAGGCAACGGAGCCGCTACTCTTACCGAGTTCGTTCAGTCTTACCGTGATCCGTCTTACAACATAGGCGCACACGGATTGAGTCTTGAGGATGAAATCTGGTGGCAGCGTCGTGTTGAGCTCTGGGGTGAAGGTTTTGCATTCGGCGATATTATGCGTCTGGAGAAACCGATTATCCGTACGAACTCAAAGAACTGGCCTGAAGCTTGGGCAAAACAGGATATCCCTGCTAAGCACGGTGTACTCTTGTGGCGTATTCCTCAAGGCGAGATTGAGGCAAACAGAGGTATCAGCGATGCAGATAACAACCCGTTTGTAGCATTATAATCCTAAAAAAGTAAATGATTATGAAAAAGTTAAATAAATTTATGCTCTTCTTCGCAACAGCCGTGTTTACTTTCACGGCTTGCGAGAAGCCAATTGAGCGCGAACCGTCTCCTGCTTTTGAAGGCAGCCAAGCGGTATTCTTCCCCGTAAGCTCTGAGAGCGAAGAGTTGGAGCCTACTGCTGCATTCGAGCATGTTATTACGATTGCTCGTGATACACTCAACGACGCGGCTTTTACCGCTAAGTTGGTTGTAGTTGAGAACCCGGAGAGTATTTTCGAGGTACCGGAGTCTGTATCTTTTGCAGCCGGTGAGAAAGAGACTTCTTTCACCGTTAAGTTCCCGAAGGCACAGGTTGACGGCACGTACACCCTCGTTATTGAGGTTGACGAAAGCAACAACAACCCGTATCTGACACTCAAACCGTCCTATTCCTATACGGTAAACATTGCCAAGTGGGATGTAATTACGGATAAGAAAGGTATTATTTTCGATGGTTTCACCAACGTGTTCTATAGCGTAGGTCACGAAGGCTGGTACGTATCTTATGCCCGCAAGGACAATGCTGACGGCTCGTTCGACATCCGTCTGCTGAATCCGTACACCGTTCTTCCTGAGTATAAAGATGGTAATTATGATAATCCTATTGCAGATGAATTCGGTCTGTTTGGCGGTTATCCGTACAACTATCCGGAGGATGTGGATGCAGCCGGAACGTACAATATGACCATCCATGTAGCCAAGAACGGTCAGGCTGCGTTTGATCCGTTTGACCTTGGTATGATTTGGTCTTATGGTATGTTCAGTGGTATGCACGCTACCTCCAAGGGTTATGGTTTCTTCAACAAGGAAGAACAAAGCATCACTTTCCCCGGAGGAACGGTTGCTTGTGCGATGGCTGACTATAAAGAAGGTGCTTTCTATCTGGGTGAAGAAGACCTGATTATCTATCTGGATGCAGCAATCTATCAGGATATCCATTCAAAGATTTCCATTTCCGGTCTTGAGGATGGTTTCAACGATGCTTCTATCGAGTGGCTCCCGATTGCCGGTGAGTTGAGCACGATTGAGTCTGAGATTGCGCAAGGCTTGATTGATGTCAATCTGGAGAACGCGATTGATCCTAATCCGGAGGACAAACAAGGCGAAGGAAGCGATTTCTTCAACCTGTTCCGCCTGACTAATGTGTACAGCGAAGGTAATTGCTTGGCATTCTACTGGGATACCATCAAGGGCAAAATCAATCTGCCTGTTGCTCTCCAACCGACCGGTCTGGTCTTTGCCGGCAAAGAAATCTTTGTAGGTCCGGCAGCCGAGGACGAGAGCTTCGTGGAAGATGTTGTTCTTCAGGGCGCTCCTGTTAAGAAATTCCACTTCTTCCTGCAAGTTCAAACCAAAGACGGCGGTAATCTGGGTGTATTTGAAGAAGTATTCTTCTTCAGCACTGAGAAGATTATTTGGGGTGAGAAGGCAGCTGACTTTGTTGGCAGTTATCTGCTCACAGGTCCGAGTCAATTCGAAGGTAAAGATCCTGCATCGATGCCTGTACAGATTGTTGAGTCGGAAGGTGATCTCTTCTTGTTAGGTATTTCCTATTGTTCGGGTCTCTCATTGGCTTTCGACAATGAGAACAAGACTTTGGCTCTGGCTCCGCAAGAGCAAGACAGTATCGGTGGCACGTACGATATCACTTTCTATACCACTACTCTTGAAGGTGACGTAAGTGTATCTGAGCCGATTATCCTCTCGATGGGCTTCGGAGGTATCATCAACATTGATGAAGCTTCTCTGGCTGACGGATTCCTGGTACGCAGTGAGGTTGCCGGTGGTTGGTTAGATGGCTATTATGGCTTCAAGCTGACTCCTTCAGCAGCTGCTGCTCCTGCAAGAACTCCTGCTATGCGTGTACAGAACAGTCTTTGCGCACATAAACACGCAACTTCTGCGAAGTATAACTGGACGCTGAAAGGAAAAGTGCAGAAACATAACTTCCGTTTCTTGCAATAAGCAAGTAGGATAATCCTATCGGAAAAAAGCGGCCTTTGGTCGCTTTTTTCTTGTCTCTACGCGTCGTTATTCATTTTTTATTTGCATATATCAAATATTTTTAGTAATTTTGTGCGGTTTTTGTAAATTGAGGGTATTATGGTTACATTTATTATCGCTTTGGTATTACTGGTAGTAGGTTTCTTTACTTACGGTGTACTGGTTGAGAAAATCTTCGGAATAGAGCCGGAGCGCAAAACTCCCGCTTTGACCAAAACGGACGGCGTGGACTTTGTTCCGATGTCGTCGTGGCGGATTTTCCTTGTGCAGTTTCTCAATATAGCCGGCTTGGGACCTATTTTCGGGGCTATCATGGGTATGTTCTACGGCCCGGCTGCGTTCTTGTGGATTGTTTTCGGAACGATTTTCGCGGGAGGTGTGCATGATTATCTGAGCGGTATGCTTTCTATCCGCAAAGGCGGAGTGTCGTTGCCGGATATTGTGGGAGACGAATTGGGCAAAGGCACAAAGGTGTTCATGCGTGTGCTGTCGCTGGTGTTGCTACTCCTATTGACTACCACATTCCTGAGCGGGCCTGCGGTGTTGCTACAAAGCCTTGCGCCGCTGTCAACATACGGAATGGAGCGTTTCGGCGTCATCTATCAGATTCCTATTATATGGATTTTGATTATCTTCGGTTATTACGCACTCGCAACCGTGCTGCCGGTGGACAAACTAATCGGGCGCTTTTATCCTATTTTCGGCGGCATTTTGCTGTTCATGGGACTTGGTATAATGGTAATCATGCTCGGTTGGCACAGCAGCGAGATGCCGGAAGTGTTTGACGGCCTTCAGAACAGGCAGACAAACGGCTTACCGCTCTTCCCAATGATGTTTGTGAGCATTGCCTGCGGCGCTATTTCCGGTTTTCATGGTACGCAAAGTCCGATTATGGCGCGTTGTGTGACCAACGAACGACAAGGCAGGTGGATCTTCTACGGAGCCATGGTAGCAGAAGGTATTCTGGCCTTGATTTGGGCAGCAGCGGCCGGTACGTTCTTTGCCGATCCGGAAAAAGGACTTTACGGAATCGACGGTTTGCAGGCTTTCGCAGCGCAGCATCATGGTGAGAATATTGCCGCATTGGTGATAGACAGAGTAAGCCGCAGTTGGCTGGGTACAATCGGTGGAATCTTGGCGATTATAGGTGTTATCGCCGCTCCTATTACAAGTGGCGACACGGCTCTGCGATCGGCTCGGCTGATTGTGGCGGACTTTCTCAAATGGGACCAGCGTCCGATTCCGAAGCGGCTGATTATCGCTTTGCCGCTTTTCCTCTGCGTGTTCGGAATGGTGTTCGTCGATTTCAATATCGTTTGGCGCTATTTTGCATGGACCAACCAGACGCTCGCTACGTTTACCCTTTGGGCAGGAACGGTTTGGCTGTGGAAATCAGGCATGAATGGCGGATACAAGTGGGGATATCTGATGGCTCTGATACCCGCCTTGTTTATGACGATGGTGTGCAGCAGTTATATACTGATTGCGCCCGAAGGATTGCATCTGCCAGTCGAATGGAGATGGATGGGGTATATGATTGCCGGTGTGGTTACGCTGTGTTGCTTGGCGGGGTTCTTTTTCTGGACAAGAAACAATAAAGGATTTCAACACTTGGAACAATGATAAAATCAGCGCAATACATTATTTCGAGTCCGGATGTGAAGGATTGTCCGCAGTCCCGTTTGCCGGAGTATGCTTTTATTGGCCGCAGTAATGTCGGCAAATCCAGCCTGATTAATATGCTGTGTCATAATCCCAAGTTGGCAAAGACCAGCCAGAAACCCGGTAAAACGCTGTTAATCAATCATTTTGTTGTGGAAAGCGTCAAGTCCAAAGGCGAAAGTGCTTCGCAGTGGCACTTGGTGGATTTGCCCGGTTACGGTTACGCGCAGGCCGGACAGAAGCAGCGTGAGAACCTGCGGCGGATGATTGAACGATACTGTCTGCTACGGGAACAACTCGTCTGTCTGTTTGTACTCATTGATTGCCGCCATGAAGCGCAGAAGATAGATTTGGAGTTCCTCTCATGGCTCGGCGAGAATGGCGTACCCTTTGCGATTGTGTTTACCAAAGGAGACAAATTGGGACGAGTTCGCCTCGCGGAGAACGTCGAAGCATACAAAAAACGCTTGTTGGAAGAATGGGAAGAACTACCGCCCGTGTTCGTCACTTCCTCCGAAACGGGGTTGGGCGGAGAAGAACTGACGTCATACATCGAACAATTGAACGAAGAGGTAAAATCTTAAAAATAGTACATTTTTTGACCCAATTTTGAGTCGAAACAATGTCGAGAGCATCTCGAAGGCGTCTCGAAGGCAAGTCGAGAGTAACACGTGAGTAACAAAATCTTAAAAATAGTACATTTTTTACTGCTGCTGTTTGCGGTCGGTCAGTTCGCTTTTGCCCGTAACGCGCGTATCTACGGATACGTGGTGGATCAGGACAATGTGGGAATCGAACTGGCAAATGTTGTTGTACTCAATGCGGAACAGCCGATAGGTACGTCAACCAACAAAAACGGCTATTATGAACTGTTGTTGGAAGAGGCGGATACCATCGTGCTCAATTTCTCCATGATAGGCTATACGGCTGTGCAACAGCGTATTATAGACTTGCGTGACGTGCTGAATGTCAACGTCCAATTGTTGACGGATGAGCAACTGCTGGCGGAAATAGAGGTGCGTGGAATCAAGCACACGCAAGGCACGATGGACCGTATCGATGCGGGGACGACACGTGTCATGCCCGATGCTACTGGAGGTTCCATCGAGAGTCTGCTCATTACTTTTGCCGGCGTGAGCCAGAACAACGAACTGAGCAGCCAGTACAATGTCCGTGGCGGGTCGTTCGACGAAAACTCCGTTTATGTAAACGGAATTGAAGTACACAGACCGTTGCTTATTCGTTCCGGACAACAGGAAGGATTGAGTTTCGTCAACCCGGAGATGGTGGAGAACGTGCATTTTTCTGCCGGTGGTTACGGCGCGCAATTCGGCGACAAAATGTCCTCTGTTCTGGATATCGTTTACAAGCGTCCCACTGCGTTTGAGGCAAGTCTTAGTGCCAGTCTTTTGGGAGCGCAACTGTACGTCGGACACGGAGACAGCACGTACAGCCAAATGCACGGATTGCGCTATAAAACAAGCAAATACATGCTCGGAGGACTTGCCACGGCAGGCAATTATCAGCCGACGTATATTGATTACCAAACCTATATAACCTGGAAATTGCAAAAGAAAAATGCCCCAAGCACGAAAGGCTGGTCGATGTCCTTTTTAGGCAATGTCAGCCAGAATGATTATCGTTTTGTGCCGGATTCGCTCAGCGAGAGTTGGGGTGGATTAAGTGACCCGAAGCACCTCAGCATTTACTATGAAGGTCAGGAAAAAGACCGCTTCCTGACGGCATTTGCAGCCTTGAGTGCAAAAGGAAAGGTAAGCGACGAAGTGCAGATCGGTTTTGACCTTAGTGGTTATTATACCAACGAGCGGGAGACCTTTGACATTACGGGCGAGTATGTGCTCAGTAACGCCTCGATGGATGGTAAAGAAGCCGGAAATACGCGCACGGCGGAAATCCATCCGGACGAAGGACAAGCAGATGTACTCGGAACGGGAATCTTCCATCAGCACGCAAGAAACAGCCTGCAAGCGGGACTGATTACGTTTGCGCATAATGGCGAATGGAAACGCGGAGGAAACAACCTGACATGGGGACT
>Ga0247610_10005559_pt1 | contig 13248 bp, 24 predicted proteins | sample 174DNAGHGhighgp2_FD_193483 | JGI IMG/M metagenome (GOLD analysis project Ga0247610, IMG submission 193483) | Sheep rumen microbial communities from Palmerston North, Manawatu-Wanganui, New Zealand - 1742 DNA GHGhigh gp2 | ecosystem: Host-associated > Mammals > Digestive system > Stomach > Rumen...
TTTATCAAACTCTTTAGGAGTGCAAACTGCATATCCTTTAGTATAATCTGCATTAAATTTTTCTCTGAATCGTTGAATATGATTTAAAAAGTTATAACTCTTATGTTCAATATCATAACGAAGAAGTTCAAGCAGATAACTTACAGGATTATCTTCGCCTTGACGTACAATTTCTTTTAGAGCAAAAGTCTTAGTACCTTTGAAGGCAGAACTATATTTCTCATTAACAGGAGCTAATTGAGAACTATCACCAATATAAATGATTTTGCATTTATTAGTAATACAAGTTCTTTCAAGAAAAGTACAAAGACCTCTATTTATCATAGAAGCTTCATCAACGATATAAAGTCTATAATTTCCAATCTTAATCTTACCTTTTGGGTCAAAAGGAGGATTATTTAAATCAAACTTCTCAACATCAAAGTTAAGACGAAGACCTAAATCAGATTGAAGAGTATTGGCTTTGATACCTGGAATATGAATACTTTCTCCTAGTACTCTACAAGCTTTATGAGTAGGTGCAGCAAGACCAATCAATGAATAAGATGTAGCACTATTAAGAATTAATGCTTTAACAAGATAAGTCTTACCAGTACCTGCAGCGCCAGTTAAAGCTCTTTTATAGTCTTTTGGGTCAAAAGGACTATCAATAAACTCTATAAGTTTATCATAAGCTATTTTCTGGTCGTTTGTAAAACTACTAGTACTTGCTCTATTAGTGTTTGCTGGATTAATAGGAATAATACTCATAACATTTAATCATCTTCGGGATGTAAAATATCCATTTCATAACCATCAACTCCAACAAGACTTTTGAAATCAAACTTCTTAGTGCCATTGTCTGTAACAATATAACCTCTCACAATCCAATTAGGAGCAAAAGGAATATACTGTTCAGGAAGACCTGGCATAAATTTGGCATTCATAGGATTTCTTATAAACCTAGTACGTCTACCTTTACTATCAACAGTTCTACTAAATACATTAATTTTACCTGTTAAGTCATAAGAACGCTCAGTAAAGTCTAAAATAAGTAAATCAGGATGAACAGGGTCATTTTTCATACTTATAGAAACTTTATAAGTTCCATCTTCATCTTGAAAGACTTTACCTTTTACAATCTTATTAGTAGTACGTTTAATACCATCAGAAGTTCTATTACGTTTAGGCTTAGGAACCGCTACTTTGAACGGCATTAGTTTAAGTAAACCCATAACTACTTCTTTTTAGATTTCTTAGTCTTATCAGTTAATTGATGTTCTTTTTTAGCTTTCTTATTTACACGTTCGGAATTAGAATTATCATCAAATTTAGTCATTCCAACTCCAGCACTATTATCCCAAATAAGATGCCAACCACAATAATGTGTAAGAAAATCAATTTTGCCCCACATATGAATACCAATAGTAGCATTCTTTGAAGCACGAAGAGTTTTGTCACCTGGACTAACTTTGCCAATACGACTAAAACTTCTTAAATCTTTGTTTTCGTCATGTTTTGCCATTTTACAACAAATTTTAAAATTAATATTAAGTTTATAAGCTCCCCCGTAGAGGAAATTGTGAATTGTTACCCTAACTGGATTCGAACCAGTACTGAGAGGACCAAAACCTCTAGTGCTACCATTACACCATAGGGCATTACCATTTTGTTATTCTAGATATCTATTTTTAGGAATCAAATATGTATCTTTATTAGAATCATAATAAGACTCTTCTCTAAACCAATCTTCAGCCATATAATCTTGATACTCAGGCCAAGGAAGAGCAACATATAGAGTTATATTCTCAGGCATAATATCTAAGCATGTAAATGATTATTTCTTCCACGTTTTCTATAAAAAGACCTAATAACTTTATAAACCTCTTCACAAGGCATATCTAAATCTTTAGCTATAACAATATGAAGATTGGTTATAATTCCTTTTATATAATTATATTGTTCAATAGTCATAGTTATTATAAATTTTTATTTTTGTTTTAAGACGCCTTTGCATTGAGGGTTATCTAACTATCGTTTTTGTTATTTGAAATTAACACAAGCCACGATAGGCACTAAATAGAGGATTTTATGTAGTTATAACTATCTTATTATCGACAGTGAAAGTTGCTTTTTCAGACATACCAAGTTTTTGAGCGATGATATTAAAATGATTAATCTCATATTTAAGACTATCAATATCAGTATAATGACTCATATTCTTGACATAATCTTCAGCACAATCTTTACACATAACTTCATTGATACCTGCAATGTAATAAATTTCTTTATGCTCTATTTGAGAGTTACAACCTCCACAAATTATAGCATTAAGACAACCAGGAATTTCAATGCCGAATCCAAGTCCAGATGCTTCTGCGCCATTCATTTCAATGACGAGAAAGTTCTTATCATTTGTATATAATTTAGCCATAATAATAATCAACTTTAAAGTAAAAGGCACTCCTACTCTCACGAGCAAGAGTGCCATCATCTTCAATAATGTATTAACTTTTTACAACTATGTAGTTAAAGAACTGCAACAATTATAGCAATTATAGCGACAGCCGTCATTACATAAGTAGCAACTTTCCACATATCAGCCTTATTCTTAAAGGTAATAACTTTCTTGTTTTCTTCTTCGTAAAGAGAATGATTTTCTTTAGATTCTAGAGAAAGAGCATCATTCTTCTCTTGAAGAGTCTTACATTTGTCTTTGTAAGTATCAAGAGCCTGAATAGTTCCTTCCATATCCTTATCAAAGTTATTAACTCTTGTAGAAAGTTCATTAACTTCACCTTTGAGAGATTTAATCTGATTATTCAGATTACGTTCAACTTTATCCTTCTTAAGAATAATCTGGATAAGTTCATCATTACTCTTTTTGCCAAGTTTTGTTTGACGAGCTTTAACTTGACTAAGCTCTTTAGCATTCTTTGCCATAGTTTTAAAACGTTTTAAATTAATAATCATGCCTGTTGTCACAGGACTTTTTAATTGTACTCTCAACGAGAATCGAACTCGTATGCCAAGAATGAAAATCTTGTATCCTAACCATTAGATGATGAGAGCAAGTAATACTACTATTATCACTAACCGTAGTATTAGACAGAATTTAATTCAAATCTATGTCATAATGTATAAAATAATAAACCCGCTGGTTTAATGTATAATCAAAACGCAGAGCACGAATACTATCTAGAGCATCGTGCTCTGAAACTCAATCTATTTATGGATGAGCAAATTATTCAAATTCAATGTCACAATCATCATCGTCTTCAATCATTTTAGTACCAAAAAGGTCTATATCATCAAAGTCTTGATTAACTGTTTCAAAGTCCATTTCAGCAATATATTCTTCTTCCATACCAATATAATTTAATATAATGTACGGGTACAAATATAATAAATAATATCAATATAGAAGAAGAATTTGCAGATATTTAACCTACTTTAAGATTTCGGGATAGTCGTTGAAACTAATATCAGAATGAGAAGAAGTATAAGATACATCGCAACGGTCTTCGTTAATCTTTTCAATATATTCAAAATTAACTCTAACAGTACAATCAATGTTATCTACGGAATCAACAGCAATGTTTCTTATATTGTATTTATCAATCTGATACATAAGACGATCAGTATGACTTTCAACCCATTTAAGATTTACTTTATCTGGAGTCACAACTGCATTCTTATCGACAAGCATATCTACAATATGACCAACTTTTTGGTCATTATAATCATAGTTTCTACCAATGTGTTCAACTAATGCTTGTAAAACAGCATCTTTAGTTTCTTTTGTAGCAGCCATTAAAACTGCTTTAAAAATCTTTGGATTAATCATACTTTGTTTCCTTTCTTTAAGTTAATAATCTGTATCATATCTCAATTCTTTTAGGAGAACCAAACATACCATTTTTGGCAAAGTTTAACACTGCAAGAGCATAAGCTCTTTTTTCATTTGTTGTACTAATAGTAAGCGGATGAATAAGTTTATCACGCTTATTAGTTGATTCATAAAAATACATCATAGTTGTAAATTTTTAAGTTGATTTTATTAAAGATTTTATTTTATTAAACTTAGAAGATGTATATCGCAACAACAAAGATAAAGTAGATAATCTTGTACCTTATGGCTTTGATTCCGAAAATCTAAATCATCCTTGCTGCTGCGATTGTTAATATGCTACACACACAATTCTTTCTACAGGCGTGCTGATTCTAGTATTCCATCCAACAATTACCTTTCCAAACAAGACGATGATTGTCATACTTAGCTAGATAATTATTATAGAAGAAACCTATTTCTTGCACTGCTGCTTTAATAGTTTGTCCTGTAAGAAGTATTACAGTTTCTAATCTTTCTGGCATAAGCTTTTACATTACTTTCATTATATACTTAGCATCTTGCTTTTCTCTTTCTGTTCCTGTTGATAGAATATCATCATAAATAGCTTTAGCTTCTTTATATGCGTCACCAGCTAATGCTGATACTAATCTTGAAATCTTGCTCATAGTTGTAAGTATTAAAAATATTAATGAAATTGAAAATGTTAATAGCACACCCGCAGAATAGCAATGCTATATTCTTCTCTACAGGCGTGCTAGTAAAGCTTATTATTGATATGCTGAAACTATTGTTGCATCATAATATACGTGCTTATAAGGAGTAGTAGAACAATTATTGTTTCTGACAAGTTCCTTGTCATTAACTTCATACTGTTCGTTGCACTCTACCACGATGTGTAAGTCCTGCTGATAGACTTTATTGATGTTCTTATAGTTTATTAAAACAATATCATTATCTCTTTTGATTTTGATTATTGCGTTCATTGTTATAGTTGTTGTTAAGTTGAAGATGATTAAGAGCATAATCTTTGATACTCAGCCAAGTTTATAGAGTTGGCATTATTTGAGTAATATTATTATAATAAAGATAATGTTCTTATATATAGGAAATCAAGTGCTAAATGATAGCACAGACGAGAGAATAAAGGTATAAATGAGATTAAAGATGATGTAAGGGATAAGAAGGCATGATTAATTGATAGCTGAGAGTTTGTGCAAACGATTGTGCAATGAATATAGTGAGGGGAGGGGTAGTGCCACTCATACTTCCACTTATTATCCTATTTTTGCACAACAATTTGCACAACTTGCTCTTAATTTGCATCTATGCGCAACACAATGCGCAACAGAAATACTAATCATACCTTTTATCATAATGAAGTAGTTATTAAGTGTGCAATCGTTTGCACAATACTTTTGCACAAGATGATGATGTTAGCATCACAAGAAATACTTGTAACACTAACACATCATCTATTTAACCTAAAACTACAACAAACAAACTTTCTAATCCCAAAGATGTGTCAAATATTCATCTTTAACACACTCATTATCATATTGGATTTCCTCATCATTGAGAATCTCCTCTTGTAACTCTTGTTCGTACTTGTTGTTCATAATGTGGCTGTTTCTCGTGATGCCATTATAGCTATCACTATAAATAAACTAGCTAAACCTTTAGCAACAAATACTCCGCACTCTGGATTATCATACCAAAGTAACACTAATGCACATATTACTAGTAATGCTGAAAGTGTGTTCAATAAAACTTTAATTCCTAACATAGTTGTAAATATTTAAATTAATACTTATTGTCAATTTACGATTAGTACTCTCAGTAAATGTGTGACGAGTTGGCATTATAAATCTTATTATATTATATATAATATATTATTATATAATATATTAATATAATAGAATAAGTAATATAGAAATACCTAATCACTAATTAACTATTAGCACTAACTCTGATATTATAGCCAGAAGTAGCAACATCACTTATCGCGAAAGTTTCGCTGAGTAAGCAAAGTTGGCTGAGCGTCATCGTGACTATTTCGATTATCAGTGACAACCGCACAAATTTCGGTTATCAAAGCAATATGCACAGCAACACTTCTAAAATTAACTAAATCAGTCAAGACTCCTAAACTTATCATGAATCAGTCAAGACTTATAAAGTTAATCTGAATCAGTCAGACCAACCCAAAAGCCGCCACCAGCCCGAAGGCTGGCAGCAGCGGTAAGAGTAATTGGAGTGCTGTCACCACTCCAACTGTATTATTCTTCGGGAAGATTAGCAGCAGCACTTGTAGCAGCGGCAGCACGAGCAGCAAGAGATGATGCGAAGCCACCATTAGCTTTAGCGGCAACACGACGCTCTTCTGCGGCCTTAGCAGCAAGGACATAACGCTTCATAACCTGAACGAAGATAGGCTCGGTAATAGTCTGAGGCATACCATTAGCATCAATGACGAAGTCATAAGCAAGGTCATTAATACGGGTAATAGTCAGATTATAAGGGTCATACCAGAAGCTATCATTCTTGACGTCACTCTCTTTCTCATTCAACGAGAAGAGTGACTTCACCTTGGTGTCCTTCTCTACCTTGCGGCATAGCAAGTTAATCTTAGCGGACAGCAAGAGGTCGATGAGCGGAGTGGTAGCACCAGTATCGCCAGCTTTGCGGGCAAGAGCGATATCCTTAGCATCAGCGTCAATAGCATTCAAGAATCGTACTAGCGGTATAAGCTGAGTATTCTTCATAAATGCCTCGCGCAGCATAGCGATGAAGCCAATGTTGGATACTGTGATGGTCACGCCCTTCTGAGGTTTGAAAGTACCGTCAACTTCACGCATCACATCAACAGCCTGATTGATACGAATGGTTGCCCAGTAATCAACATTCTCTTTGTCAGCCTTAGAGAAGCTAATACCCTCGATTACAACGTTCTCAACTTTTGTTGCGCCAGCAGCTACTGCGTCAGCAACGATTTTATTAGTATTTAACATATTAAATACAGTCTCCAGCTTCAATACGAATATGACCAATTCTCACCGTGAGAATTGTAATTAAATCATAATTCGCAAGTCCTTCAACTGCAATACTTTTAAAATTGTCTGAATCAGTAGACGGGGGACTGTTAAGTCCACCATTTATCAGGGGGAGTCTGAATCAGTAGCCCCACTCTCTCATTTATACACTTCACTTTTTCCATTATCTCTTACATTCATATCTTCTTCATCTTCATATTCGCTACTATTATCTAATTTATCTCTTCTATTTAAATTTTCATCATAATTATATGTCTTCTTATCTGTATAATCTCTCTTATTCTAACCTTTTATAGCTTCACATTATTCACACTTACATATATTATTCTCGCTTCAAACCTTATTAACTCTTACTTTAACTTTACTCTTATCTTTATAATCTTCAATTCTATTACCATAATCATATAATAAAATCTTCAATAAAATTAATTATCTCTAACTATAAAACAAAATAAAAGCTAAGACTTTCACAAGCCCTAGCTTCGTCACTATGAAAAACACACCAATCTATTAACCTTATGACAATCAAGACCACCGTCTTTACAAATAACTAAAAACCTAAAAACTATAAATATTACTACTAAAACAACTTAATCATTACTAAGGTTAATAGGACAATTATTTTTTAGATGTTATTGTTATAACTAAAATAGATTTATATAAATTATTAATTGATTAGTTTAATCTTTATTATTAATTTTATTATTATAATTATTATTAATATAATATTTAATTATATAATTATTAATATTACTAATTTCTGGAATACTATTATCCCTAATAAATCTCCCCTATTGGCAGCAAAGTTACAACAACTTGAGCAAATTTGCAAATTTTTTAAGATTATTTAATAAAATATGTACTTTTATTACTATTTCAGCTATTACTTGTACTTATAATCCTGATGATGTATTACTTAAATCATACTATTAATAGTACTTGTGTTACTCGTGCTTATAAGCACCCCCGTAGAAAGAATTGATGATTAGCATCAAGCTACTACTCTCTTTATTACTACCATTAATACTCTTACTAACTTTACTAATACTATGTTAAGGAATGTTAATTAAAATATGTTAATATTAAAAAATTTCATTATATGAAATATTATATTTATCTTTGCCCTGAATAGTGGTTGGAACATTAATTTAAATTATATTTTCTATGATTTATAGTCCTTATGGAATAGTTCAACAAAATTATGATTACAGTCCTTATAAGACTGATAACTCTACAAACACTGGATATAATGTTTCTACACATAATGGTAATAATACAAACGGGTAAACCCAAATTATTAATTTAAACATTTAAACAAAATGAAAAATTTTAAAGTTAATGGAGCTTTAGGTGAGTTTGAACTTAGCCTTCCTGAGAGTCTTGAAGAGATTCCTGTTGATTATTTTAAAACGTGTACTGATTTTGTACATCCTGCTCCTAATTATGCTTTAGTTGCTATTGTGTATAAGGATTCTCTGAACCTTATTCTTACTGCATCTAAAAGAAAAGAAGGTGCTAATGTTGCTATTGTTCCTGTTTTTATTAAGGCTGGAACTACAGATTCTGAGTTTGTTAACGGTTTGAATATGGGAGATAAGATTGTTGTTTCTGCCAGTGACCTTTCTATTGGTAATCACATTAATTCTCCTTATAACAAAATCACTCCTGATAACATTGTTAGAGTTTGTCAGAACGCAGGTAAGGAATTTTATCAGAGTACTCTCGAGCTACAGACTCCTATTTATCTTGTCGAATTTAAACTAGTTCCTATCGGTGCTATTAAATCTAAACTTGATAAGACTAAGAATAGTTTTGTTAATCCTTTTGTTCATAAGGTACTTGCTAATGGCGGGGAGGCTTAATCATCACTTTCTCTACGGGGGTGCTTGTTGAGGTGCTGTCCTTACAAGAACCTCTGTAGACGATAATAGAATTAAAATGACTGATACATATAAATTTCCAGGCGGTAATGATGTTAAGGTAGTTCGTAAAGACGATATAATTAACACTATTAATTGTAACATTGTTGACAAAGAAGTAGCATTAGCTATTGTTAAACAATGTGAAGTTGATGCTGCTAACTTTTTGCGTAAAGGTCGTTGGACAGGTATTCCTTTTATGGGTAGCATTAAAGTTCCTGATGTTGTTAAAATGTCTAATACACCAGAACAAAAACAACTTATTGATGATGCTATTCATACTGTTACTAATGAACAGTTTGTAATGTTTAGAAGAGAGCTTGCTTATAATAATGAAAAGCGAGTTAAAGCTACTAGATATTATAACTATGTTTTAAGTATGGCAGTTGCTAAGAACAGAAATCTATTTAAGAAATTATGTAAAGAGAAAGGTGTTGGATATGCTCGTATTCATTTCTTTCTTATTTCTAGTATTACTGCTATTGAAAATGAATATGTTCCTGTAGAAGATGAAAACGGTAACTATTGATAGCTTGCTTGTTGTTGATGATACAGGAATGCCTAAGGCTCCTGAACTTCGACAATTACTTGATAGAGATATGAGAACTCTATATACTAGAGATAAATCTCCTGATAAGAAACAATATATGGCTGAAGCTATAGTTATTTATCAGTTAGGTGATCCTAAGTCTCCTGCTAGACAATCTGGATTAAGCGAACGAGAAGCTCTTGCTTATGCTATTGAGCAAGCAGGTCTTGATAAAGGTTATATTCCTGATTCTCTAGTGCTTCGTCTTGTTAAGAGATATGAAGATGAAAATCTTACTGAAGCTGGTCGTGTTGTAGAAAATATACTTCAGACTATTCATAATGTTAATCTTCTTATTAGTCATCTTAATAAGTACTTTAATGACCAACTTGCTAAACCAACTCTCAGCGGTGAAGAACTATCTGTTATGTTTGGTAATATAGCAGCGGTTAAGAAAGAGGCTGGAGATATTCCTTCTATTCTTAAAAAGCTTGAAGAAGCTAAACAAAATTTAATGTATGAACAAGAAACAGAACTTTCTCGTGGAGGTAATACTGTTTTAAGTTCAATGGACGCTGAAGATAATTAAGCTATGGATAAAGTTTATACTATAAAAGTAAATAAGCCTAAAACTAATTCTTTCTCTCTTAATTACTACGAAGGTGATTTAGAAGGAGAAATATGGAAAGAATATATGTTTGGCTATAAGGTATCTAATAAAGGTAGAATTATGAATACAAAATCATATAAAAATCCTGTTTTATTAAGACCTTATAAAAAGTCTAATGGCTACTTACAAGTAGATTTTAAAGCTGATGGTAAAAAATTTAAAAAATATGTTCATAGGCTTGTAGCTGAATGCTTTATAGATAATACATACAATTATGATACTGTTGACCACATCGATGGAAATAAAGAAAACAACGATGCTAATAATTTACAATGGTGTGATTTAAGTACAAATTTAAAGAATTATTTTAATAAAATTGTTTGTCAAGTAGATGTACATACAAATAAAGTTATTAAAGAGTATACAAATTGTAGAGAAGCTGCAATCGCTATAGGAAAAGAACAAAGTTATAATTCTATAATATCTTGTGCTAAACATTTACCTAGATATAACACTGCTTTTGGTTACAAATGGATATTTAAAGACGAATATTATGGATAGTAGATATAAAGATAATTATTTGTTCTTTGAAGAGCAAGCTCATAAGTATACTGATACTCTTGGGAATGAATATCGCAGTGTAACAACTTTGATTGGCGATTATTATAATCATTTCGATGCAGATTATTGGGCTCATAAGAAAGCTAGAGAACAAGGTAAATCTGAAAAACAAATCCGTGCTGAATGGGATAGAATTAAAGATGAAGCTTGTGAAAGAGGAACTGCTACACATAATGGTATAGAAGATGCTATTAAAAGTGTTAGTAAGTTTAAAGAAGCTATAAAATACTTAGAAGAAACAAAGTCTGGAAGATGCATTACTATTGCAGATATTCCTGATTTAATACCTAGACCTTTAGATGTTGAAGAATTTAAAGCAGCAACTAATAATAAATATCCCAAAATATATAGAGTATTTGATTTCTATACTGAGCGAGGATATACTATATACTCCGAAATTGGAGCATTCCTTATCGACTATCTTATTAGTGGAACTATCGATATTTTTTGTTATCGCCCTACTGATTTTGTAATTCTCGATTGGAAAACAAATAGAGATGGTCTTAAGTTTGAAGCGGGGTATTATAAAAAAGATAAGTCTACAATTCCTAATCAATTAACTAATGAGTGGGTTAAACAAAAGAAAAGTATGCTTCCTCCTCTCAATCATCTTGATGATTGTAATGGTATGCATTATACTATGCAACTTTCTCTTTATGCTATTATGGCTGAAATCATTTTGGACATTCCTTGTATAGGACTTGGTCTTTGTCACATAGGTAGTCCTTGGGTTTTAAATAAATATGGTCAGCCTCTTAGAGATAATGAAGGCTATCATGTTGACCCAGATGGTGAAGAAACAGTTAAGTGGTTTAAAATACAATATCTTAAGAATGAAGCTAAAGCTCTTCTTAAAGATAGATATTATAGCTTGAAAGCTGACAATAAAACAAGTAATCAACAATTAAGTTTATTTTAATATGATTAAAAATGCTCTTTATAGTAAAGTCAAAGAATATGACTTTGAGAAACTATTTAAAAAGAAAGGTTATGCCTATTTTACTAATGGCGCTTATAATTTAAATATTATTGGCGTTCGTGCTGCTGGTCGTAATATAACAAATAGTTTTGATGATGTTCTTGTATTAATTTATAAAAGTCCTAGCGGACAATGGCAGCGTCAAATTTATAATATTACTACAGATCCAGGTAGATATTATATGCTTAATCCTACTACTCGTAAAGGTACAGCTATTCTCGTTCCTGGTCAATATCGTGGAGCTTATCAAATAGACAAACATCGTGGTAAGTATCTTGCTCTTTGTCAGAGAAAACCTGTTAAAGTCTATAGAGATAGTAATAAGAATCAAGTATATGATTGGGATCCTGCTACTCTAGATGAAGGTTTGTTTGGTATTAATATTCATAAAGCTGGTAAACTTAGTCAGCGTGTTGATACTTGGTCAGCAGGTTGTCAAGTATTTGCTAGTGAAACAGATTTCAAATGTTTTATGAATTATTGTACTAAACAAGTTCAAAACGGTCTTGGTAAAAACTTTACTTATACATTACTTAAAGAGGAGGAATTAGTATGAATCAAGTAGAATCTGAAAATAATGGTAAACTAGATTGGGTACTTGAAATGCTTATGGCTTTTATTACTGGTTGTATTGTAGGTGCTGTTACACTTAACGGTTGCATTAAACAAAGTACCCCTGTAGAGAATAGTACAAAGATTGACTCTCTTATTACTGTAAACGATAGTATAAAAATTAAAGTTGAAAAATTAGATAGTATTAAAGATGCAAAAATCATTGAGGTTAGTACTCTCAACAATGATAGTACTCTTAAGTTGTTCTACGAGCTGGTGTCAGAATGATAATGCTACAATTCCTTCTACGGGGGAGCTTTCTGCTACTCCTGACTCTATACTTATTAGTTTTGATGACCTTCGTAAAGCTAACGCAAAGATGGTCGAACTTAAGTATGAGAAAGAGATTAATGATTCACTTCGTTCGATTATTAAGAACGATGACCTCATTATGCGAGAATACAGCAGTAACGTTGATGCTCTTAAGAAACAAGTTAAACAAGTTAAAAGGCAACGTAATCTCGCAGTTGGGGGAGGAATACTCGTCACCTTATCCTTGGCTATCCTCGCAATATTCAAATAAGAATGGAACAGACTGTTGAGAAATATATTAAGGATTATCCTTTTCTTCAATATATAAATGAAGATAAGAGTCATTATAAGCATGCAAAAGATGCAGGCTATGATGATCCTGATGATTTATTTCTTATTGGAGATTCTGGTGGTTTCCTTCTTAATATTCAACCTGGAGATAGATTTGTAAATACTCATCTATTTACAGAGGCTGCTGATTTCTATCGTAAAAATAAATGTTATACTTTTTTTAAACAAGATAGTGTTCCTCATAGACGTTTTAGAAAAAGAGAAGAGTATCGTCGTAAGCACGGTTTTACTGCTCCTTGTCTTATGCGTAATGGTGTAGTTCAAGATGTACGTATAACTGGTGGTATGTATAATTACTTGAACTACACCATGATTGAGCAACTTGATACCAAATCAGCTAAAGCTACAGATAAAGCCTCAACAGGTAGAAAAGTATATGACTTTCCAAAGTTTATTGATGCTCAATTTTGGACTTGGCATATAATGGAATTTGTTCAACGTAATGGTTTTCATCTTATTATAGACAAAACTAGACGTGGTGGATTCTCTTATA
>Ga0247610_10005560_pt1 | contig 13247 bp, 11 predicted proteins | sample 174DNAGHGhighgp2_FD_193483 | JGI IMG/M metagenome (GOLD analysis project Ga0247610, IMG submission 193483) | Sheep rumen microbial communities from Palmerston North, Manawatu-Wanganui, New Zealand - 1742 DNA GHGhigh gp2 | ecosystem: Host-associated > Mammals > Digestive system > Stomach > Rumen...
GAGGTGCTGATTGTGAATTGCTTCGGCCTCCTGTCGAGCATCTACCATTATGGCGATGTGGCGTATGTGGGCGGTGGCTTTGGCGTAGGCATCCATAACCTGCTGGAGGCGGCCGTCTGGGATGTACCTGTGTTCTTTGGACCCAACAACCAACGGTTCCAGGAAGCTCAAGAGTTAAAGAAGAGCGGTGGCTTTGAGATTACCTGTTACGAAGACTTCGAACGGCAGATGGATCGCTTCCTTGCCGATGAGGACTATCTGAAAGCACAGGGACATTTGGCCGGTCACTTCGTGAAGGGACAGGCTGGTGCCACCCAGGAGGTGCTCTCTTCTATTTCTCTATGATTTTCAGTCGGCTGACGCCCTGGTAGCTGACGATTCCCTTCTTTTCCAGATACTGCATGATGATATCGCTGGTCTCCTGGTTCAGTGTGTTGGCGGAACCTTCGGGGATATCACTGGTGGCGGGTATGTAGTTGTTGGTTACAACCTTATACTTCTTCTTCATGTTCAGTTTCTTGCCGTCGAGCGTCAACAACTTGATGCTTTTGATTATCTCAGGGAAATCTTTCTCGAGGGTGATCTCGCAGGTCATGCCACCCACATACGGGAAGCTGTGAAGCGTGTTGTGGCAGTACGACAGCATCATACGGGCAATCTCGTCGCCGGTCAGTTCCAGTATAACGGCGTGGTTGTCGAAAGGATCCATTTCCAGCACGTCGCGCACGGTGATGTCACCTTGTGGCAGGGCATCAATACGTACACCACCCGGGTTCTCAATACCAATTTCCGCTCCCGTTTCGGCCATGAAGGCATCACACATCATACATCCCAGTTCCTCACGGGTCTCGAAAGGTGTGTCAGCCTCGGCCAGTACACGGCGCAGGGTGGGGTTGTCATTGTAGAATCGAGCCATCTCCTCGACCACTTTCACAGTCTTAGGGTATTTCCTGACATCGATATATTCAGCCTTCTTATCAACGACTTTGCCATCTTCCACGGTAAGGGTGATATAGGTCACACGGTGAAGTTTGTTTCTGTTCTGGGTGATTAGCACGCCGTTTTTTACTTCGTTGCCATTTAGTTGGGTATGAGTATGGCCGCCAATGATAAGGTCGAGCCAGGGAAACTTCTCAGCCATCTTGATGTCGTCGGGATAGCCTAAGTGCGACAGGAGAATGGTGGCATCACATTCCTTGCTGAGATATTCGTATTGGGGGATGACCTCCTCGGCAGGCTTGAAGCTGATGCCTTTGAGATTGTCAGGATGGGTGCTGGGAATACCCTTTGGATTTAACTGAATGCAACCGATGACCCCAACTTTCAATCCCTCTACATCAAACACCTGACACGGCACAATCTTGAGGCCGCTGGAATCAGAGGGAAAGGCATTGGCACAGATATACCTGAAGTTGGACAGTCCTATCAGTCGTCTCAACGATAGGGCATCGAACTCATGGTTGCCTAAGGCGGAGCCGTTGAATCCCACCTGATTCATCAGGGCCACCATCGGGTAAGCTGGCATAATATATTTGTCGTTGATGGGATTTCCGGTACGGTTGTCGCCTGCTGAGAAAATCAGCAGCGACGGGTCTATGGTACGCAAACTGTCGGCCAGGGCAGCCAGTTGTGGAAAAACCTCAATTTGGGCATGCATATCGTTGGCTGCAAGAATATGTATCTCACGCTTCTCTGCATAGACAACAATGGCCAGCATCAGCGCCAGCCAAGTCATGGTAAACTTCTTCATGATTCCTTTTTTGCGCTAAAAGTTATTAATCAGGTTGCAAAATTACAAAAAAAAAGTTGAACTGGTATGTACATGACTAAACTTTTTTGTACCTTTGCCGTCCAATATGTGTAAACGTTTATAGGAAATAGTAAAAATGAAGAAGTATTTTATCATTGTCGTTGCCGCTGTGGCCCTGATGAGTGCCGGTCAGCAGGATAGTCCGATTACGAAGGAGAATGGTACTGATGTGGTTAACACAACGACCCTCGCCAAGGATGTGGAGGGCTATAATGGGACGGTGCCCGTTAAGATTTACATTAAGAAAAATAAGATTGAAAAGATAGAGGTGCTCAAGAATCAGGAGACCCCGAAGTACTTGGCTATGGTAAAGAAGAGTCTGCTGAATGCCTGGGATGGCCTGACCATCAAGGCCGCCAAAGCCAAGAAGGTAGATGCCGTGACAGGGGCCACCTTTACATCGGAAGCCCTCATCGAGAATGTCAATAAAGGGCTTGATTATTATCAGAAGAACAAAAAATAAACAAAGAGGAGTAGTTACTCCTCTTTTGTTTTTCTTTTCTGCCAGATCTCGATGCTATTGACGATATTCTGCCAGAGGATATAGCATCCAGGTCCTACCGACGATAACGGATTCAGATAAGTATAGGCCATCCAGATTGCAAACGCTGTGTTCTTCTGTCCGAGAGCCTGACCTGCCTCCTGCGTATGGTTGAAGTAATGGCCGATGAAACGGCCAACAGCAAACTGTACCACACACATCAGCAATCCCATGAAGGCAATGGCCATCAAAAGGGCGGCTGTCGTATTGGCATGTACGATGTTCTTTACCGTCGTTCCCGTGACAATCATCAGCGAACAGGCCCAAAGGTAATAGCTCAGATCCTTTATGGATATGATTCTTTTATGCAACCGGTGGGCATGGTGTTTTACGATATAGGCCATCAGCATCGGTACGAGTAGCACGATGGCTACCTCATAGAGAATTTTTAAGAAAGCTGCCCAGAAGGTCATGTCTGCCCCTTTCTCGATAAGTGGGAAACAGATGGGCACCATCATCGCGGTGATGAAGTTCGAGATAAAAGTGTAGGTGGTCATCTGTTCCAGCGACCCGCCAAGCTTCTGGGTGACTACGGCCGCCGCTGCCGCACAAGGTGAGATGACACACATCAGGATGGCTTCCATCAGGATCAGCGCGTCAGGACTGACGGCCGATGGCAGGAGGATGATGCCCATCAGGGCACCGATGAACAATAGCTGGAACACACAGATCCAGAAATGCCAGGCTACGGGGCGCAGCTTGTGGAAGTCGACTTTACAGAAGGTGACGAAGAGTATCAGGAACATGAACATCGGCAGGATGGTGTCGAAGATCGGGTCGAAGAAAACGGCCGCCTCCTCCAACTGCGGGGTGAGACCGAAGACGAGGTAAATCACCGTCCCCAGTCCCATCGCCACTGGCAACGTCCAGTCCTTGATAAACCTGATAATTCCCTTATTCCTTCTCTCCTTCACTCCTTTACTCCTTCTCTTCTTGCAAATAAATCTTCGAATAAGCAACGTAGTGCTCGGCATTGTCAGTCTGCCCTGGGCGTACGGGCTTGAGGTACTTGGCCGGTACACCACCCCAGATTTCACCAGCAGGAATCTTTGTATTCTGAAGCACCAGAGCACCGGCGGCTACGATAGAGCCTTCGCCCACCTCACAGCCATCGAGTAGGGTAGACCCCATGCCGATAAGTGCATGGTCATGGATGGTGCAGGCATGTACAGTCACATTGTGGCCGATGGTCACGTAGTTGCCGATATGCGTGGGACCGGTATCAAAGGTCACATGCACACACGAACCATCCTGGATATTCGTACAGTTGCCGATGGTGATAGGAGCTACATCGCCACGAACCACCGCATTGAACCATACAGAGCATTCGTCACCCATCGTCACGTCGCCCACAATCGTGGCGTTCTCGCTGAAATAACAGTCTCGCCCCCATTTGGGAGCGAGACCTTTATAACTTTTAATCAAAGCCATGCCTCTGTGGATTAGAGGTTCGGATTGATCTTGTTCCACTCAGAGATGGGAGGAACGATGTTCAGTGTCACCAGCTCGTCGCGCATCTTGCAGAGGTGCTCGTAGCTCTGATCCAGCTTGGCGTTCTCCTCGGCAGTACCCTGAGGCACCTCGAACTTGGCACCCTCAGCCGTCATGGTGGTCTTCATGGCCATCATGATATGGTCGTACTTGTCGGTCTTCACGTATGTGCCTACGGGGAAGCGGAAGGGCTCACCACCCATAGCGGCGCGGATCATCTCAACAGAGAGATAGGCAGGGCTCTGGAAAGAGCTGCGTCCGCGAAGCTCGATGATCTTGGCACCACCCTTGGTCACGTCGATCTTCATCTGCTCCCACTCCTCAGCGGGGAACTCAGCGGTACCGATGATGTCTGTCAGCTTGCGACCGGCAATCTCTACGTGGCTGCCGAAAACGGCCATCTGCTCACCGTGGCCACCATAGGTAGCGCAACCGGTGATCTGATTCTGCATCACACCGAACTTCTTGGCCAGTGCACTCTGCAGACGGGTGGTGTCGAGACCTGCGAGGGTCGTCACCTGACCTGGCTTCAAACCAGAGTACAGCAGCGTTACCAGACCAGTCAGGTCGGCGGGGTTGAAGATAATCACCACGTGCTTCACGTCGGGGCAGAACTTCTTGATGTTCTGGCCGAGCTCCTCAGCGATCTTACAGTTACCGGCGAGCAGATCCTCACGGGTCATACCGGCCTTACGGGGTGCACCACCTGAAGAGATGATGTACTTCGCATTCTTGAAAGCCTCCTCAGCGTCGGTGGTAGCCACGATGTTCACATCGTCGAAACCACTCTGGCGCATCTCCTCTGCCACACCCTCAGGAGAGAATACGTCGTAAAGACAGATTTCACTTGTCAGACCCATCATCAAGGCGGTCTGAGCCATGTTAGAACCAATCATACCGGCTGCACCGACGATGGTCAATTTCTCATTTGTTAATGCCATAATTGTATTATTATAATTAGAATGAATAATCAAAAGTGCTGCAAAGATACAAAAAAAGCCCCATACTTTACTGATTTTTAATATTAATCTTAGTTAATCCGTTGAAACTCTGCTTAAACCTTTGTACCTTTGTAAACTCGAAATGACAAAAGTGAATATAATATGAATATAAATCAACGACTATCCGATCTGCGTGAAGTGATGCAACGGGAGCATCTTGCAGCGTTTATTATCCCCAGTACTGACCCCCATCAGAGTGAATACGTGGCCGAGCATTGGAAAGGCCGTGAGTGGATCAGCGGTTTCGATGGCTCGGCGGGAACGGCGGTGGTCACAATGAATGCTGCAGCCTTGTGGACGGACTCGCGGTATTTCTTGGCTGCTGAAGAGCAGTTGAAGGGAACGGAGTTTGAGCTGATGCGTTTGAAGATCGAGGGCACACCCACCATTGCTGAATGGATAGGCCGCGAGTGTGGCGCCGGTGCTGAAGTTGGCATCGACGGGTGGTGCAGTTCTGTCAGCGATGTGAAGGACATGATTGCCAACCTCCGTAAACAGGGTGGCATCACACTCCGTACGAACTTCGATCCGCTGAAGCTGATCTGGCGGGATCGTCCGGCCATTCCCGAAAATCCTGTGGAGATTTATCCGCTGCAGTATGCTGGCGAGGCGACTCACGACAAGATAGGCCGTATCCGGCAGGCGCTTCGTGAAACGCATGCCGATGGTATGTTGATGGCAGCCCTCGACGACATCGCCTGGACGCTGAACCTGCGTGGAAGCGATGTGCACTGCAACCCTGTCTTCGTCAGTTATCTGCTCATCTCGACAAAGGACGTCACATTATATATTAATAAGGTGAAGCTCTCGCCAGAGGTTGTGGCTTACCTGAAAGCCGAAGGGGTAGGGGTGGCACCTTATGAGGAGGTTCAGAAAGGCCTGAAGGATTATTTTGAATACAACATCCTGCTCGATCCGGATGAAGTCAATTATGTCCTTTTCAAATCAGTGACTCGTGAAATTGTTGAGTCTGAGTCGCCCGTCAAGCGGATGAAGACCGTAAAGAATGAAAGGGAAATCGCGGGTTTTAAGTCGGCGATGCTGAAAGACGGCATCGCGATGGTGAAATTTCTGAAATGGATTTATGAATGGAAAGAGGAAAGTGAAAAGAGGAAAGAGAATACGCCTGTGACTGAAATCTCGGCCTCCGATATGCTCGAAGCGTTTCGAGCCGAGCAACCCCTCTATCGCGGTCTCTCCTTCGATACCATTGCCGGTTATCAGGCCCATGGGGCTATCGTGCATTATGAGGCGACGCCTGAGACCGATATCCCCCTTAAGCCTGAGGGCTTCCTTCTGCTCGACAGTGGTGCCCAGTATCTTGATGGCACTACCGACATCACCCGTACCATCGCCCTCGGACCTCTCACAGAAGAGCAGAAGCGTGTCTATACCCTTGTGCTGAAGGGACATATCCAGATAGAACTATGCAAGTTCCCCTCTGGTGCCAGTGGTACCCAACTCGATATCCTGGCCCGTGAGGCTTTGTGGCGCGAGGGCTTGAACTATCTGCACGGCACAGGCCACGGTGTGGGCTCCTTCCTCAACGTCCACGAGGGTCCTCATCAGCTCCGTATGGAGTGGAAACCGGCGCCCTTGGTGGCTGGCATGACCCTCACCGACGAGCCCGGCATCTATCTCGCAGGGAAGTTTGGCGTGCGCATCGAGAACACGCTGCTCATCACCCCATACAAGGAAACCGAATTCGGCCAGTTCCTCCAGTTCGAACCGCTCACGCTCTGTCCCATCGACACGTCGCCCATCATCGTCGACATGCTTCTCCCGGAAGAGCTCTCATGGCTCAATGCTTATCACCAGCACGTCTTCGATACCCTCTCACCCCATCTCTCCCCATCCGAGTCCGACTGGCTCCGCACCGCCTGCAAACAGTTTCGGATTATTTAGATTTCGATTTTACCCAAATTTTATGCGTGCGGTCTCCCCAGGCGACGATGCCGGAATCGCCGTCGGCCACCAATTGCCTGAGGTCTTTTGAGGCGCCGCTCATGGACAGTCCGGTTGCCGCAGCATAGTTGGATAGCGTCATGAATCCCTGCTTGTCAATAATCTCTTTGGCCTTTGCCAGACGCTCTTCGCGACTGTACTGGCTTTTACTTGGAGGTACAATCTCTGTGCCGGCGTTTTCTAACTCCACTACATTGTTCATTTCCTTCAGTAATTCCGGGTCGGGTCTGAAATTGATGCCTTTGATACACACATGCCTGTATTTCAGCTTGGGATTGGCATCGTCGTCCCACTCCTGTTGCTGTGCTATTTTTTCTTCTGAAGCCTTGGATGTGTCGAATCCCAGGGACAGGGAGAATACGCCCAGACCGTCAATCTTGATGCTGTGCCCTGTAGTCAGATCCGTCATCATCTCATCCCTCAGTGCACAGAAGACGAGGCGGATGAGTCCCTCGTTAAGGAGTGGAGAAAACTTGCTCATGTGCTGGATGACCATATCATAGTCAAACAGCGAGTATATCTGCATCTTTGGATAAACGATCGTCCTGCCCTCTGTCATTTCCCCAGGAAGCTCCTTTAAAATATAATCTGCCATCTTCTTAATTGTTTTTAATTGATTACTATTTTGCTATTTAATTATGTCTTCGCTACTTATCTTTCTTTTCTTCCTTACAATTGCTTCCACTCTTTACAATGAAAGATTTTTCTTTTAATGGATAAATATTTTAATCTTAATAACAAATATTATATCACGTGTTGAAAATTCTATTTCTGCTCTGGAAATTATATTTTTACGTGCTAAAAATCTATTTCCACGTGCAGAAAAATCTATTTCTCGGCTTGAAACTACTTTCTTTACGCTGCAAAGATACAATCTTTTTTCGAATTCACCAAATGGTATGGCCATAAATAATAAAAGACCGCTAATAGTTTCCGTATCGCTTGGTGGTACGGGATTTTTTGTTTACTTTTGCAGCGGTAAAAGAAGTGCATTAAGAAAAACGATGAGAAAGACAATATGGTTCGTGTTGTTGGCATGTCTGATGGCTGTGACACAGGTCTGCGCACAATACAGCCCGCAACCCAAGCGCAAGAAGGTGGCTGTGGTGCTGAGTGGTGGCGGTGCCAAGGGCGTGGCACATATCGGCGCCTTAAAGGTGATTGAAGAGGCTGGCATACCTGTAGACATCATTACCGGCACGTCGATGGGCAGCATTGTGGGCGGACTCTACTCGATAGGCTACAGGGCCGATGTGCTCGACTCCATCGTCAGGGCACAGGACTGGAACGCACTGTTGCTCGACCGTGAGGATTTGAGTCTGCAACGTATCGGCGAGCGTGAGAAGCAGAACACCTATATGATTTCTACCGGCATATTGCTGAAAAAGAACAAAGGACTGTCTGCTACCGGCGGCGGTATCATTAAGGGCAAGAACCTGCATGGTCTGTTTGAAAGACTCACCTCGGGCTATAACGACTCCATCGATTTTAATACCCTGCCAATTCCCTTTGCTTGTGTGGCTACCGACATGGTCGACTTCTCTGAACATGTGTTCCACAGTGGGGTGCTGCCACAGGCGATGCGGGCTTCGATGGCTATCCCGGCCGTCTTTACACCGGTAAGAATCGATGGCAAGGTGCTGGTCGACGGGGGTATGCGTAATAATTTTCCTGCTGACGTGGCCCGTGAGATGGGAGCCGATATCATCATCGGTGTCGCTGTGCCTGATGAGGATAAAGGAGCCGAAGACCTGGGTTCGACGACGAGCATCTTGAAGCGGATTGTCGACTACAATACGAAGAATAAGTATAACGAAAATGTCGAAATCACCGATGTGTATATACCGGTAAATACCCATAATTACAGTGCTGCCAGCTTTAATGACGCCGCCATCGACACGCTCATACGCCGTGGTGAGGAGGCTGCCAGGGAACACTGGGATGAGCTGGTGGAACTCCGCAAACAGATCGGCAACTATACCCCCTCGCCGAATGTCCCTGTTGTGATAGAATCGCCTGATTCTGTGAAAATTACGAGTGTGGCGTTTACCGATGTCTCGCCTATTGACGAGAAATATATCCGTGCCAAGTTCCACTTGCGGGCAAACGAATGCCTGACATCGCACCAGGCAGAACTTATTACAACGGCCATGCGGGTCGACCTGTTCTATCAGGAGCCGTCGTACCACCTGACGAAGACCAGTGATGGCATGAAAGCCGTGTTTACAGGCGGTCAGAAGAAAGCTTCACAACTGAATCTCGGCGTGCGTTTCGATACGGAGGAGATGGTGGCCATGCAGGTGAATGCCAACATCCCGATGCGACGGGCACTGATGACCGACATCGACCTGACCTTGCGTCTGGGTATGCGGATTATGGCCCGTCTCGACCTGGCCTTCTATCCTGGTCATGTGATGCGACCGACACTCTCGTATATCTTCCGACGTGATGAGATCAATATCTACGAGAAGGGTGACAAGGATTATAATTTTAGCTATAATCAGCATGCGGCAGAATTGGCGGTGCTCAATTTCAACGTGCGTAACTTCACCATCAGTGGCGGACTGCGCTGGGACTACTATCACTTCCCGCATGTGCTGAACGGACAAGACCGCCAGCCTTCAGGCGGCGCGTTTGAGGATGATCACTTCTTCAGCTACTACGGCCGGCTGGACTTCAATTCCGAGAACGACTGGTATTTCCCCAGCCGTGGCTCGAAACTCCATGCGCAATACGTCTACTATACCGACGACTTTGCAGGTCTGAAAGGCAGGGCGGGCATGCACGACGTGAGCGGTATGTGGCGTAAATCGTTTACCCTCGGTCAGCGCTTTACGCTCCAGCCGATGCTCTATGGACGTATGCTTTTCGGCAGCGAACGGCCTGGTATCCTGGGAAACATGATCGGTGGCGAGTGGTTCGGTCACCGGTTGGCTTGGCAGATGCCCTTTGCCGGCGTCAACTACATCGAACATGTTGATCCTTTTCTCGTGGCTATGCAGATGCAGGCGCAATTGCGTTTCGGTAAAAACAGCTATGTATTGCTGAGGGCGGCGACTGCTCAACAGGCGGAGGATCTTGAGTCGTTGCTTGACAAAGGCACCTTGATCGGTTCCACGTTGTCGTACTATTATAATACGATGTTTGGACCGTTAGGTGTGTCGGCAGGCTACTCCAACAAGACCAAAGAACCCTATTTTTACATCAATCTGGGTTACGTATTCTGAAATTTTTGCCCTTACTTTAATAAAAATAGACTAAAAACTTGGCGGTTTCGCAAAAAAGTAGTAATTTTGCACCCGCTTTTCGTGGCACCTGTGTCCGAAGCGTTAAGTTTAACATAAAATTTTAAAACAAAAAGACAAATGATTATTGTACCAGTAAAAGAAGGCGAGAACATCGAAAAGGCCCTCAAGAAGTTTAAGAGAAAGTTTGAAAAGACAGGTGTGGTGAAGGAACTCCGTCGCCGTCAGCAGTTCGACAAACCTTCTGTGCTTAAGCGTCTTAAGATGGAGCACGCCATCTACGTACAGCAGTTGCGCACGAACGAGGAATAATAAAGTTCCTTAAAAATTTGGTAGTCTCAAAAATTTTCCGTAAATTCGTAGCCGAAAAGGATGATATAGTCCTTTGAAGGCAAAAGAATGATAAACCAGTTTCTGAACTACCTGCGCTATGAGCGGAACCACTCCGCGCAGACTGTGCAGACATACGAGGATGCTTTAAACGAGTTTGAATCGTATATCATACTTAAGGATAGCGGACTCTCGCTGGCAACGGCAGACACCGATCTCATCCGCGATTGGATGGAGAGTCTGATGGATAAAGGAAACACCGCGTCAACCATTAACAAAAAGTTGAGCGCCTTGCGTTCCTTTTATCGCTTTTCCCTTAAGCGGAAGCTGGTGAACCACGATCCTGCCCATTGCGTGACTGGTCCCAAGAAGTCGAAACCTCTGCCGCAGTTCCTCCGTGAGGGAGAGATGGACCGGCTGCTCGACGACCTGGAATGGAATGATAGTTTTGATAGCGTGCGCGCGCGTACCATTATTATATTATTCTATGAAGGCGGTTTGCGACGTTCGGAACTGATAGGTCTGAACGATGGGAATGTGGATTTCGCAGGCGGTCAGTTGAAGGTGACCGGTAAGCGTAACAAGCAGCGCATCATTCCCTTTGGGGAGGAACTGGCAGCAGCGTTGCGTCATTATATCACACTGCGCAATGACCAGTTCGGTGGTACAGACGGTGCCCTGTTCCTGAACGACAAGGGTGAGCGGATCGCCGATTATCAGGTCTACGGTATCGTGCGGAAATACCTGTCGGCAGTCACCTCGCTGAAAAAGCGGTCGCCACATGTGCTTCGTCATACTTTTGCCACGGCCATGCTGAACAATGGTGCCGGGCTTGAGGAAATCAAGAACCTGCTGGGTCATGAGAGCGTCAGTACGACGGAGATCTATACCCATACGACGTTCGAGCAGTTGAAACGAGTGTATAAAGAGGCTCATCCGAGAGCCTGATCCTAATTAATAACTATCTTAAAATAGGAGGTAACTATGGAAATTAAGATTAAGTCGATTCACTTCGACACTACTGAGAAGTTACAGGCATTCATCGAAAAGAAGATTGCCAAGTTGGAAAAGTCCTTTGAGGATATACAGGAGGTAGAGGCGCAGCTGAAAGTAGAGAAGCCTGCAACTGCTGACAACAAGACCGTGAGTCTGTCGGTATCCGTGCCTGGGAAAACACTGTTTGTGGAGAAGACAAGTGACACTTTTGAGGAAAGTACCGATCTCTGCGTGGATTCAATGCGTAACCAACTGCAGAAATTCAAGGAAAAATTAAGGGAGAGATAAAAAAATCCAAGAAAAGTTTTGGTATTTCAAAAATTAGTAGTAACTTTGCAGCCGTTTTCCGACAGGTCGTAAATCTGAATCAGAGAGCGGCTGCATAGAAACGCCTCTTTAGCTCAGTTGGCCAGAGCACGTGATTTGTAATCTCGGGGTCGTTGGTTCGAATCCGACAAGAGGCTCTCCAAGCAAGTTCGGTTAACAATTTTGGGTGTTTTCCAGAGTGGCCAAATGGGGCAGACTGTAAATCTGCTGTCTTTCGACTTCGGTGGTTCGAATCCATCAGCACCCACACTCAAGGGTGGTAACGCGGAAATAGCTCAGTTGATAGAGCACTAGCCTTCCAAGCTGGGGGTCGCGGGTTTGAGCCCCGTTTTCCGCTCTAAAGACATGCTGTAATAGCTCAGTGGTAGAGCACTTCCTTGGTAAGGAAGAGGTCCTGAGTTCAACTCTCAGTTACAGCTCTCTTGATATTAAGGAGGAAACTGTAAAATCAGAATTATAAACAATTTAATAAACAATTTAAAAAATGGCAAAAGAGCAATTTGTGCGTACCAAACCGCACGTAAACATCGGTACTATCGGTCACGTTGACCACGGTAAGACAACTCTGACTGCTGCTATCACCATGGTTTTGGCTAAGCAGGGTCTCTCTGAGGTTAAGTCATTCGATCAGATTGACAACGCTCCTGAGGAGAAGGAGCGCGGTATCACTATTAACACCGCTCACGTTGAGTATGAGACCGCTAAGCGTCACTATGCTCACGTTGACTGCCCGGGCCACGCTGACTATGTGAAGAACATGGTAACTGGTGCTGCTCAGATGGACGGTGCTATCCTCGTTGTTGCTGCAACTGACGGTCCTATGCCTCAGACCCGTGAGCACGTCCTGCTCGCTCGTCAGGTAAACGTTCCCCGTCTGGTGGTGTTCCTGAACAAGTGTGATATGGTTGAGGATGAGGAGATGCTGGAGCTCGTTGAGATGGAGGTCCGCGAGATTCTGGAGCAGTATGAGTTTGAAGAGGATACTCCTATTATCCGTGGTTCTGCCCTCGGTGCCCTGAATGGTGTTGAGAAGTGGGAGCAGAAGGTTATGGAGCTGATGGATACCTGCGACACATGGATCCAGGAGCCTCCTCGTGCTACTGACAAGCCCTTCCTGATGCCTGTTGAGGACGTATTCTCAATCACAGGTCGTGGTACTGTTGCTACTGGTCGTATCGAGACTGGTGTAATCCACGTTGGTGATGAGGTTGAGCTGCTCGGTCTCGGTGAGGACAAGAAGTCAGTTGTTACTGGTGTTGAGATGTTCCGTAAGATCCTTGACGAGGGTCAGGCTGGTGATAACGTTGGTCTGCTGCTCCGTGGTATCGACAAGAACGAGATCAAGCGTGGTATGGTGCTCTGCCATCCGGGTCAGATCAAGCCTTTCAAGAAGTTCAAGGCTTCTATCTATGTTCTGAAGAAGGAAGAGGGTGGCCGTCACACTCCATTCGGAAACAAGTATCGTCCTCAGTTCTATCTCCGCACCATGGACTGCACAGGTGAGATTACTCTCCCCGCAGGTGTTGAGATGGTAATGCCTG
>Ga0247610_10005561_pt1 | contig 13247 bp, 6 predicted proteins | sample 174DNAGHGhighgp2_FD_193483 | JGI IMG/M metagenome (GOLD analysis project Ga0247610, IMG submission 193483) | Sheep rumen microbial communities from Palmerston North, Manawatu-Wanganui, New Zealand - 1742 DNA GHGhigh gp2 | ecosystem: Host-associated > Mammals > Digestive system > Stomach > Rumen ...
CGAATCTATGAAATCGCAGGAATCATTGCGCCGATGTATGAAATGTTTTATGACCGCCTGACTCGAGAAACGATTGAAGGGCAGGAAGGGAAATATGATGTGTAAAACGCCTTTGGAATAAATAAGAGTTGCTTATGATGCCAATAATCTACTATATTGTGAAATGAGAACATTGTCTTTGGTTTCATCATTTTTTTGAACTAAAATTGTCACAGGAGTTTGATTATTGTGTGCTTATAATATAACCTTTACTGCTGGTGCGGCGATGATTAATGAAACCTGTGCTGTTGCAGAGGCGTTTTTGGATTGTAATAAAGATTGGGAAAAAACATGGCAAAAGACATTGTCTGAAAATTTAATGGCAAAAGATAAATTGTCCTCAAATCGACGTTATTTTGCTCTTGTTAAGCAGAGGCTTGAAATGTTAACTGAAGATGAACTTTCGGCCTTGCTGGATGGATCGGCGTCTATTCGACGTCAGATGGTTTTGTTGGCGATATGTAAGGCACACCCTTTTATTTATGATTTTTTGACGGAAAATGTGCGAGATGCATTTTTTATGATGCGAGAAAAAATCTCCTTTGCAAATTTTAACGAATTTTATAATGAAAAAAAATATGATCATCCTGAATTAAATGATGTTACCGATGTAACGGTTGCCAAAATGCGCCAAGTAGTTTTCCGCATTATGGAACAGACGGAATTGATTGAGAATGTCGATTCTGGGCTAATTCGCCGTCCATACCTGTCTGAGAATGTTGAACGAGTTATCGTAAAGGATGATTCTAAATGGTTGACAATTTACCTATATTCCAACAATGAAATAAATAGCTTGCGAGAATTATATGCCTAATCAATATGTAGATATGGACGATTTGTTTGAGGGTGTCTTTCAGAAACTTGTGGCTCCTGAGTTTGGCAAAAATTTGGGAGGGACACTACCGTTGTTTATTCAACCAATTCCTTCTGAAAAACAACTTGAGGTTGCTGCACAGTTGGATCGACTTTCTAACCGTTTAGAAAAAAAGGATTTGAGGTGCGTAACCATAAATTTGTATGATTTGTGTTTGGATATTTTGAAAGAAGATGGTTGTTTGGAACCAATTCTTGACGGAGAGGCTTCCATAGATCGGCAGGATTTGTTGGTTACTTTAGATAGTGTCCTTGATGCAGAACAAAGAATCATTCCTAAAATACAAGATGTTATTGATACAACTCAAGCTGAATTTGTTTTTGTTGACGGTGTTGGATCTGTTTATCCTTTTGTGCGTTCGCATAATATATTGAACAATATCAGTACTTTGACGCGTGGTTGCAATTTGATACTATTCTTTCCTGGAGAGTATTCGAATATGCAATTGCATTTGTTTGGAAAAATTTTTGATGAGAATTTTTATCAGGCTAGAAACCTTGATGACATGGTTTAATTGAAGGAGCGTAAAAATATGAAGCAGCAAGAAATGTATGCAAAGAACATAACCCGTTCGATTAACGGAGTTATTTCTGCTGGTGCTGAAACAGAACTAAGTACGGAAGTTCAGGAATATGTCATTACGGCAGAACAAATGCTCCCGAAAATGCTTCCAGCGTTATTTGAAACGTTGGTGCCTCAAAGTAAATTAACGGGAGTGTGGATTGCTGGGGATTTTGGTAGTGGTAAATCTCACTTGCTAAAGATTCTCTCGTATGTGCTGGAAAATCAGATTGAGATTGATGGCCGGAAATGTTCGGAAATATTTGCAGAAAAGGCTGCAAATGATTTTGAATTATGTGAACTCATAAAGAAAGCGTGCAGGGTTCCAACAGAGTGCATCTTGTTTGATATTCAGGAAAAAATGGATGCCGTTGCGAAACTTAACTCCGATCCTGTTTTGCCGATTTTTTTGAAGGAATTCAACAGAAAATTGGGCTTTGATGCTAAGAAGCCTGAAGTGGCTGAGGTCGAACGACAATTAGTTCGAGATGGCTTGTATGAACAGTTTAAGCAAGAATATCTAAATCGATTTGGTCGAACATGGGAAGAGGATAGGCCTAGCATAACCTTAAAATTGCATCAATTTGCTGAAGTCTATGCAGGTGTAATGGGAATAACTAAGGACGAGGCTGCTCGAAATCTAGAAGTTCAACTTAAAACATATAAATTGACTACGGATGACTTTATTTCGTTGGTTAACGAGTATTTAGATTCTAGACCGGCGGGATTGCGTCTGATTTTCTTTGTGGACGAAGTAGGACAGTTTATCGGAAATGATGTTGGCCGAATGCTCAGCTTGCAGACGATTGCCGAAGGGCTTGTCCAAAAAACTAAGGGACGAGCTACGTTAATTGTTACGTCGCAGATGGACATTGACGCTACTCTTGGTAATCTTGAAAAACAGCAACAGAACGATTTCTCTAGAATTCAAGGGCGCTTTACTACAAGGCTTAGCTTGACGAGCGCCAATGCTGAGGAAGTTATTCAACGCAGATTGCTTGAGAAAACTCCTGAAGCGAATAGGGTCCTTTGTGGTATATATAACCAAGAAAAAAATGCCATTAAGACCTTGTTCAATTTTGGCGATGCATGTAGGTTTTTGAATAACTATAAATCGGAAAATCAGTTTGCCGTTGATTTCCCGTTTATGGATTACCAATTTGACTTGTTGAAAATTTCTATCGTAGAGTTGAGTAAAAACAACGCTTTTACCGGGCGCCAACAATCTGTAGGTGAACGTTCTTTGTTGAGTATTACCCAAGACGTTGCTAAATCTTACAAGGATAAAGATACGAATTATATTGTTCGTTTCTGTGATATGTACGAAGGCATACGAGGTATTCTTCAAACCAAGATTCAGACTGATATTATGCAAGCTGAAAAAACGCTTGATGATACTTTGGCATTGGATGCTCTGAAGGCTTTGTTCTTGGTAAAGTATGTAAAGGGATTCCCGACGACCGTAGATAATATTGCAAAATTGATATTGCCGTCTTTTAGTGAAGATTTTCCTGCATATAGAAATAAAGTTCAAGAAGCCTTAAATAAATTGGTAATGTATTCTTATATTGATAAAGGCGCTAATGAAGAATATCATTATCAAACCAATGAAGAAAAGGATATTGAAACCGAGATAAAAAATGAAGAGCTATCGCCGAATGCGGTTAATGACGAATTGAAAAAGATTTTTCGCGATGAAATTTTTTCGGAAAGTAAAATTAGACTTGATGCACAAAAAATATTTACTTTTGGAAGAATTGTCGATGAAAAAAATGATGGCAAAGAGGATGAAATATCCATTCATTTTATTAGTCCATTGAATACTTCAATGGATTTGACTGAAGCTTCTGTATGTGCTTATTCCTTGAAAAATCCAAGACAACTGTGCGTTGTTCTTGGCGAAGATAGAAATCTTGCAGAAGATTTGGTGATGTATAAGAAGGCTGACAAATGCTTAACTAGAATGCTGTCGGCTAATTCTGACCAGTATAGAATGCAGATTGTGTCTGATAAAAGGCGAATCAATGCCCAACGTTATAGAAATATAACGAATAAACTTGTTGAATTGACAAAATCAGCAAGGCTATACGTAAGCGGAACAAATGTTTCTTTGCAGGTTCGCGGCTCTGATGTAAGGGCACGCTTGAATGAGGGCATGGGACTGCTTGTATCCATGGTGTATGTCAATCTTAACATGTTGAAGGTTGAGTATAATGATGCCATGTTGAAGACTATTATCAATAGCACGTCTACAGGTATTCTTGAATATGCAATGGACAATTGTACGACGGAGGTGCTGAATTACATCAATAAATGTAAGATTGCAGGAAATCGTGTAAAGGTGAAGGACCTTGTAGATTACTTCTCCAAGAATACCTATGGATGGTATAGCTATGCGACGCTTTGTAATCTCGCTAAGTTATACAAGATGGATAAGATTTCGTTTAGGTTTGGTGGAAATATTGTAGAAGAAGGTGATTTATACGCTTGTTTGACAAATTCGAATCAACAGGCTAACACGATTGTAGATGTTGAAGAAACAATAACAAGTGGACAAATATCGTCGCTGAAAAAATTGTATAAGGATTTCTTTGAGAATGAAAGTTGTTCTGCTCAGGGGGCAAAAGAGGTCCATGCGGCTTTTGTTGCAAGACTTGACAAGGAAATCGGTAGGCTAGAAACGGTGATAAATCAGCATTCCTATGAGTTTGTTAAACCATTGGAAGAAATTTGCCGAATTCTACGCCAGATTAAGACTTCTGTTTATCCTGCCTTGTACAGTATGAAAGAAACTCTAGAAAAAGTTGCGGATAAGAAGGTCAATGAAGCTGATGTTATTGTTCAATTTGTCGAAGGGAATCAGTTTGCGATATTTAAGCAAATTGATACGTGCAAAAATGGAAATCAGGCAAATTTTGGGTATATTGACCAAGACCGTTGGACTCGCTTAAACAAAATCTATGTGTCTGAGAACCCCTGGGATTTGATGGAGGAGGCCAAGAAAATTTTGGAAGAAATTTCCAGTCAAATTAGGAATGCTCAAGATGCAGCAAGGAAAAAGCTATATTCTAAAATTGATAAAAATCTTCAGAATCTGAAAAATCTTCCGTCTTATGAATCATTGCCATCGCATCTTCAAAATCAGATTGAAAAGTTGTTCGAAAGCATCCGTGCGGCTGCTAAAGATGAACGCTTTATCGGAAATTTGGAGGCGATGCATACAAAAGTGGATTGTGGCTATACGAATAGCCTTGGGAGCATAAACAAGTGGATTGAAGATAACCGACAGCTGCAGGAACAAATTCCGGAGAATTCTTCAGGGGAACCCAAAAAGGAAGTGAATGAGAAGGGGAGTACATATCAAGTGGGTGTTCCTGAAGATCCTAAACTGACAAAGCCTGTGAAAACATTGATGGACAAAAAAGATGCAATGTCAGTGAATTTTGGAAAGAATCTCCTTGAGACTCGTGATGATGTTGAGCGTTATGTCAATATGCTTCGCGATCAATTGATGAACTTTATTGAATCTAATAATATCGTTTTGTAGTGGAGATGTGTAATGCCGGAATATAATACCAGTGCTCTAAAACTTTTTGCTCAGACGACTCGTGCAAAATTGGTCTCCCTGATAGGAACAAAAGTCAGATATCTTTTAAATACAGACGATATTGCTTCTAAAACCTATAAGACTCAAATTGACAGCCTTAAAAAGGCCATAGAAAATAAAACTGAAAAAGTTGTGGTGGAAGAAGTTGCCTATACTTGGTTTAACCGAATTATGGCACTGCGTTTTATGGACGCCAATGGTTACAATTCTCCGATGGTGGTCTCTTATGCAGAAGGTCAAACACGACCGGAAATTTTGCAAGAAGCTTTGGCTGGCAACATAGATTCCGATTTGGGTGTTTCTGGTGCTGACATGATGCTAGAGGAAAAAGGCCTTTATCGTCGTCTTCTTGTTGCATCATGTAATCACTTGAATGGTTCTATGCCATTCTTATTTGAACGTATAACGGACTATACAGAGCTGCTTTTGCCTGATGATTTGCTGTCTCAACAGAGCTTTGTCACAGATATTCGCAATGGTATGAGTGATGCAGACTGTGAAAATGTGGAATTGATGGGATGGTTGTATCAGTTTTATATTATTGATCGCAAAAAAGAGGCTGAAGGCAATAAGAAACGTTCTGGTGGCTTAAAAAGTGATGAACAGGCTGCTGCTACGCAGTTGTTTACTCCCCATTGGGTTGTTCGTTATATGGTTGAAAATTCGCTGGGGCGTATTTGGATGACTTTACATCCTGATAGCAACCTCGTGAACGAAATGCCTTACTACATAAAACCTACGGAAGATCAAGTGGATGTTCTTCCCGATGGAATTCATTCTGCTGCGGATATACGTTTTATAGATCCATGTATGGGAAGTGGCCACATTCTTGTATATGCATTTGACTTGTTTGTCAAAATGTATGAAGAAGAAGGCAAAATTTCTAGAGACATTCCTACTTTAATAATCCAAAATAACCTCTTTGGCATAGATATTGATCCTCGTTGCTATCAATTGGCTTGTTTTGCGATAACGATGAAGGCCCGCGCCTATTATAGTCGGTATCTTAGAAATACTGTTCAGCCGAATGTAATTGCCCTGCGGACGATAGATAGGGATGTAATTCGTTCAACGGGAAACTGGTCCGCTAATTCTCTGATGTGGCAGTTTACAGATGTGGATACAATTGGCTCGTTGTTGAAGATTGCTCACAGTGATTTTGAACGTATTCAGGTTGGTGAAGGCTTATTTGCGGAACAACAGCGCTTGTTAAAAAAGCAGGCAGAGTATTTGTCTAGAGAATACCATTGTGTCGTGACCAATCCTCCGTATCTTGGGAAAGGCATGGGCGGGGCTTTGAAAGCATATGTATCGGAACAATATCCATCTACCAAAGGTGATATGATGGCAAATTTTATGGAACGATGCTTAGAATATTGTTCCAAGTTTGGTAAAGTGGGTATGATAAATCAAGATAGTTGGATGTTCATGGTAACATACGAAGACTATCGTAAAAAACTGCTGAATTCGCCAATACACATAGATTCTTTAATACATCTTGGTCCTCATGCTTTTGCGGAAATTGGTGGTGAAATGGTGAAAAGCACCACATTTGTAATAGGAAAACATGAATCTTTGAACAAAAGTATTTTTATAAGTGTATATGGGTATAAAAAGCATTTCGAAAAAGAGCGTTATGCACTAGAGGCAATCAAGGAAAGTTCATGTGGTTGGAAATATTGTGTTCGTCAATCAGCGTTTAGACAAATTAATGGGTGCCCAATTTGTTTTTGGGGAAAAGATGAAATTTATGAAATCTATGCGAATAACGAATCTGTTTCTTCTCTCGCATACCCATGCGTAGGATTGCAAACCGCAAATAACGAGTTGTTTTTACGAACATGGTTTGAAGTTAGTTTGTCTGATTTTAATTGTTCTGCAACAGATGCTTTGTCTGCGAAATCATCTAGAAAAAAATGGTTTCCTTATAATAAAGGCGGTTATACTAGACGATGGTATGGTAATCAGGAATTAGTTGTTAATTGGGAAAACGACGGATCTGATATTAAGGCTTACAAAGGATCTGCCGTAAGAAATCCCTCATATTATTTTAAACCCTGCGTTTCGTGGGGACTAATTACAGGTCCTGTTTTTAGATTTTATCCTAAAGGTTTTATCTTTGATGTCGCTGGAATGAGCTGTTTCTTTGATGAAAATGACGAGGTTTTGGAAAACGACGAAAATAATGAGACTGAACATCTGAAGGCGTATCAGTCAATGGCTTGGTTAAATTCTTGTGTCTTTGCAGAAGCATCAAAACTTATTAGCCCTGCAGGAAAACTTCAAGTTGGTGAATTTGCAAGGATGCCTGCGGTGTCTTTTTTCCCGAATGATTCTGTAAAAATAGTTCAGGAATGTATTTCTATTGCAAAACAAGATTGGGATGCTCATGAGACATCATGGAATTTTAAAGAAAATGAGTTAGTTCGTGTCTGCCGTGAATATTTCAATGAAAATATGGAACAAGGCGTTTTACTCCAATCTGTTCTTGAGTCGTACAAAAAGGAGTGGTTGGATAAACTGAATACTTTGCGTTACAATGAAGAATTTTTTAATCGTGAATATATAGAACATTTTGGACTCCAAGATGAAATGGATTGTGTGGTGCCGTTGCAAAACATCACGATTTTGCAGAAAGGTGAAATTTCTGTAGAAAATGGGAAAGTTGTATGGCATGATGACGTGATTTTAAGGCAACTTATTAGTTATTTTGTTGGTTGCGTGATGGGCCGATATTCTATAGAAAAGAAGGGGCTAATTATCGCTAGTCAAGGACAATCAGTATCTGATTTGGACTTCTCTCCAAGTTCTATAAATGTCGATGATGATGGAATTGTTCCGATTGTACAAGAAGAGGATGTTTTTGCAGATGATATGACGCAACGTATTGAATTGGCGATTAGAAATGTTTTTGGTAAAAAGTATTTTGGAGATAATATTGCTTTTATAGAGAAAACTTTGAATGCCAAATTGAGATCGTATTTTTATAAATCATTTTTTGAGGATCATCAACAGATTTATTCTGTAAAAGGCTTTAATAGTCCGATATATTGGCAATTTTCGTCTAGCATGGGTGAGAAAAATCGTAAAGGGTGTTTTAAGGCTCTTGTCTACATGCATCGTATAGACGGTGATACACTTTCAAGATTGCATGCAGATTATATTCGTCCATATCTGAATCGACTTGAATTACAGTATAAGGAGCTACAGGAGCAATCCTTACGAGATGACTTGTCGGCTAAGCAAAAAACGCAGCTGCTGAATCGAATTAGTGAAATGCAGTCAATGATTCTCGAAATAAGTGCTTATGAAAAACGCCTTATTGAAATGGCTAGTGCCCGTATGACCATTGATTTAGACGATGGAGTAAGAGTAAATTATCCCAAGTTCTATCCGTTGGTAGAATACATTAAAGGCCTTGATGAAGAGGACGAAGAGTAAGTATGGCTGACACATTTAAGGATAAAATTCAAAAGGTACTGAATGATCTTTTTGATCGTTATCGCCTTGTTTTTTGGTATGACGAAGGTGCTCAAATGCAGGAAATGGCTTCGTCAATAGAATTGCCTGGTGTGGAAGTCCTTGTGTTGGATAACAACGCCTTTACTATTAAATATCGAATTTTGAAGGGCCTTCAACCAGAAAGAGGATTTGTTGTTTATTGCAGCCAAAAGCAGCCGGATGATGCTGATAATTGGCTTCTTGACTTGCAACAGGTTGCTGCTCCGTTTTCTGCTGATATGGGATCGTTGTATGCTTCGGAATGCGGAATTCCATTGGAATTGAAACATTCGGTTGTTGATGAACATATTGATTTCTTCAAAACGGCTGATAATCGCAAGCGATTGACTGCGAAGATTTCACAAGAAATGTCCGTTACAGATATAGAGCTACAAATGCTTAGTGTAACGTGTAAAACGGAACCTTCCTTGGATCGAATTGTTTGGACTCTTGCGGCTGAATCAATTAATGATAGCTTTGATGTTTATGACAAAATAGAGAAATACAAGCTTTCAAATATTTTTTGGAAGGATGTATGTGATACATTTGGATATTCCGGATCTCGTCAAGTTAAAGACTTGATGATTGTTCTTTTCAATGATGATTATCAGAATAATTTTGAGAAGGCTTGCTTGAAAAATGAAGCTCACATATTCATGAGAAATTGGCGGGATAGCGGGACTTTTAGAGATTTGTATAAAAAATGGGCAGAAAAACTTGAAATAGAGCTTGATGTAAGAAAAAATGTTGAATCGTTAGAATACGATCAACTTGTATCTATCGCTACATATCCATGTGTGGATAAGGTGCTTGCACAACGACTGCAAATGGATGTTCTTCATGAAACAGTTTCTGTTGATAGAATGGAATCTATTATCGATGATCGAAGCGGCAAAATATTTTTTGATGTGGCGGAGCATACTTTAAAAGCTTTGTTGCTTGCAAGGGAAATAACTGTTGCTGTAAATGAAAAAATGAACAGCTTGATTATAAACTCGGCTGCCGAAGGGTTTAAATTATATTGTAATGAATTGTATGAAATAGATAGCCTTTACAGAAAATTCATTAGAGAGGCCGAACAGGCGGAATCAAAGTCCTTGATGAATGATGTTGTTTCGCTTGTTCAAGAAACTTATACAAATAAGTTCTTGGATGAACTTGCAAGACGGTGGCAGCCATTAGTTGATGGAATGAATCAGTGGGCGATTGATGGGATAATTCCTCAAAGGATGTTTTACAAGTGGTATGTTAACCCGTTTGTAGAAAAAAATAAAAAGATTTTTGTTATTATCAGTGATGCTTTGCGTTATGAATCTATGATGGAATTGGAACCACAGGTAAAGTGCATTAATCGAATGGAAACTTCTATGAAACCGGCGATGTTATCCATGTTACCGTCATATACGCAACTTGGAATGGCTGCTTTACTCCCCAATGAGGAATTATCTTATGATAACGAAGCTGATGTTGTCTTTGTAGATGGGATAAGCTCAATGGGAACCGATAATCGTGAGAAAATCCTAAAGAAAACGGTTGCGAAGAGCTTGGCTGTAAGTGCGGAAAATTTCTTCAAAATCGCGAAACCGAAAGATTATTTCAAGAATTATGATTTGATTTACATTTATAGTAATGTCATTGATAAGGCTGGAGATGATAAAGCCTCCGAAGGTACTGTTTTTAAGGCTACGGAAGATGAGTTGGCTAATATCAAAAAGATGGTGGAAATAATCCGTAATGCTAATGGCGCAAATATCCTTGTAACTGCCGATCATGGCTATTTGTATCAAAACGAAGCTTTGGATGAAAGCGATTTTACGAATTTTAAGGCTTCGGGTAATGTGATAAAGGAAAATAGACGTTTTGTTATTGGCTCTAATCTTATGCAGGGCACTGCTGTTAAAACATGGGATTCGGAAGCGGTTGGTTTAAAGTCTGGACGACAGATTCAGATTGCAAAGGGAATGAATAGAATTAGAAAGCAGGGGGCCGGTAGCAGGTTTGTTCATGGCGGAAGTATGCTTCAGGAAATTGTAATTCCTGTACTTCATATAAATATAACAAGAGAAAAAGATGTCAGTCCCGTTGATGTTGACTTATTGAATAAAAAGTCAAAGCTGACAACAGGAAAAACTTTGTTAAGCTTCTACCAAATGGAGCCTGTAGAAGAGAAAAAGTTGCCTCAGACTCTTAGAATCGGTTTTTATGATGCCGCAGGGACGGTGATTTCAGATGTTTGTACAAAAACTTTTGATTGTAGAAATGATGAAGCTTCCCAACGAGAATGGAAACATGAGTTTGTATTTGTTGAACAGCTGTTTAAGTATAATGGCAAGGATGTTTTTCTGAAACTAGATAGGCAAATTCCAAATTCTACACAATATGCTTCTTATAAAGAATATTCGTTTAAGGTTAGTATTTTGTTTGAAACAGAATTTTAATGGATGGATACTATGATGGATTCAATTGATGAAAAACTTAATGAATTTTATGGTGGTAAAGTCGTTCGTAAGGATTTGACGAAAAATATCAAGGAAGGGGCAAATGTTCCTAGTTATGTACTGGAATATCTCCTTGGAATGTATTGTGCCACTGATTCTACTGATGATATTAAAAGCGGCATGGAAACTGTTAAGCATGTACTTGCCGATAACTTTGTTCGCCCGGATGAATCTGAAAAAATCAAATCCAAGATTCGTGAAAAAGGACATTACAAGATTATTGATAAGGTGTCCGCAAAGTTAAATGAGAATACGGATGCTTACGAAGGAACTGTTTTTAATATAAATATTAATCATATACATATAGATGATGATTATATAAAGAAGTATGAAAAATTGCTTTGTGGTGGAATTTGGTGCATTATTGACATGGAATATGTTTTTGATGAGAATTCCAAAACGAGTCCATTTAAGATCCTTTCGTTGAAACCCATTCAAATGCCTGGAACAGATTTAGAGGAATATATCGAAGGTCGAAAGAATTTTTCATTGGACGAATGGATTGCTGTTTTATGCCGCAGCGTAGGTATGGAACCAAATAATCTTGACGAGAAAACTCGCTGGCATCTTGTGGCGAGAATGATTCCTTTTGTTGAGAATAATTATAATATTTGCGAATTGGGCCCTAGAGGAACAGGTAAGTCATACGTTTATGACGAACTTTCACCGTATTCGATTTTGATTTCAGGTGGACAAACCACAGTTGCAAATCTGTTTTACAATATGGGTTTACGTAGAGTTGGCTTGGTGGGGACTTGGGATGTTGTTGCGTTTGATGAAGTTGCTGGAATTAATCTAAAAGATCATGACGGTATTCAGATTATGAAGGGCTACATGGCTAATGGTTCTTTCAGCCGTGGTAAAGAAAGTATCAACGCGAATGCATCGATGGTTTTTGTTGGGAATATTAATGGCAGTATAGAAAATATGGTGAAGGTTAGTCACTTGTTGTCGCCTTTCCCAAAGGATATGATTGATACTGCATTCTTTGACCGGTTCCATCATTATCTTCCTGGTTGGGAAATTCCCAAAATGCGACCAGAGTATTTTACTGATGCGTACGGTTTTATTTCGGATTATTTTTCAGAGTGCTTGCGTGAAATGCGTAAGCGTAGCTTTAGTGATGCTATTCAGAAGTATTTTAGACTTGGGAAAGATTTGAATCAGAGAGATGTTATTGCTGTGAAAAAAACAGTGAGTGGCTTGCTCAAATTGCTTTTCCCTGATGAAAATTATAGCAAGGAAGATGTTCGTCTTTGTTTAGAGTATGCTCTTGTCGGTCGCCGTCGTATTAAAGAACAATTGAAAAAAATAGGTGGGTTGGAGTTCTTTGACGTCCATTTCAGTTATATTGATTTAGAAAATGGAGAAGAGCGCTTTGTGAATACGCCTGAGAATGGTGGATCAGCGTTGATTCCTGAAGGAGATTTGCAACCTGGGTCTTTATATTGTATTGGCCATCAACCTGGCAAGGGTAATCTTGGATTAGTTCGGTTGGATCTTCAAATTATGCCCGGCAACGGCAAATTTACGCATACAGGTTTTGGTGGCGGTAGTGCGATTAGTGATGAACTTAAAGAGGCTGTGAATTATTGCCGTTCTAATTTAAATCGAATTTCGCAAAGTGCTCATTTCGCAGAACATGAAATGCACTTGAAGGCTACTGATATTAATGGACTTGGAACTATGGAAGGCTTGGAGTTGGGCGCTTTCATTTCGCTGGTTTCTGGATTGACGGAAAGGAGCGTTCAGCCTCAAATGTGCGTATTAGGGTCAATGAGTATCGGTGGCTCTATTATACCGTCTACTGATTTGGCTGGTGCTTTGCAAATTGCACATGATGCAGGTGCGAAGAAAATTCTTATTCCTGTGGCGGACATGATTCAATATTCAAAGGTGCCCGCAGATTTGATATCTAAATTTAGCCTAGATGTATATGCAGATCCTGTTGATGCAGCTTTTAAGGCTCTAGGGATAAAGTAGGAAGGATTTATTATTGTTCATCGCGTGATTCTTCTTTATAGAATATTTTTTTGATTAAAAGCCCGATGACAAATCAAGTCTTCGGGCTTTCAATAATCTAAAAAAACGAACTTGTTATATCAGCGTTTAATATAGCCGAGTCGCTAAAGACTAGGGAGTCTTCCCTTTCCAGGTGAAAGAAACT
>Ga0247610_10005563_pt1 | contig 13245 bp, 17 predicted proteins | sample 174DNAGHGhighgp2_FD_193483 | JGI IMG/M metagenome (GOLD analysis project Ga0247610, IMG submission 193483) | Sheep rumen microbial communities from Palmerston North, Manawatu-Wanganui, New Zealand - 1742 DNA GHGhigh gp2 | ecosystem: Host-associated > Mammals > Digestive system > Stomach > Rumen...
AAAACTATTACTTTATACCTGCCGATTATAATGAAAGAGGTAGGCGAAAGACTGATGATATGACATTTCGTGATGTCATAAAGGAGTTTGAGCGAGACTTCCACAAATGCCATACAACGGAATATGCCCTGAATCTTTATGCTAACTCACAAACGATGAACTTGCTGGCAAGATCTTGTGATGCGGCTCCATTCATGACTTATGGCATGGACCTAACACAAGGCAAAGCATTTGATGCAGAAAAAGATCCCTATGCTAATCACCAGATGGAAAAGTACAGCGGAAGTATTTTCGTCTATGGCATCGACTCGGCGTTTATGACAGAATATGACAAATGTGGTTATCCGATAATTGATGAAGATAGCGACATCTACCCTCTGACTCTGCTCATTGATGACACAATGAGGAATGGCACCATTCGGCTGGCTGTTCCTACTCTTGATGATTCTGACGACGAAATGACCCCAATAACTGTTGACACACCAAAATACGCATATGCCTAATGAGAAGTAGTGCCGGTAACAAAGAGTGGTCACTTATTCATAACGACAATGGAGAATGGATAAGCGAGGAACATGTGGTGTTCATCTCCAAGACAGATGAAAGAATACTCCAGAAGGAAGCCATGAAACATGGTTATAATCTTTCTGTTCAACATGGGCTAGACGATAGTCTATGGTGTTATAAACATGACTATGTTATTATTTCAAAATTATGCAATTATGAACAAAAATGAACTTTTAACATTGATTTGGCAGAAAATAGATAATAAAAACATTAGATTTCCATCTCAAATTGAATTCTGCGTAGAAAATGGAACTCTTAACATCGGCATATCTGCTGATGCTACATGCAATAATATGCAGACAGATGGTGCAGCTTTTGAAGGATGGGCAATATGCATAAAAAGCCAATTGCCTGAGATTGTCAGCATCGTCCAATTAAGTTGGAAGAAACCAGAAATAAGGAAGGATGGAAATAAAAAGCTTCATTATAACCGCTTTTTATATCGTGTATTGAACTTTTCAGAGTTATATGAATGGTTTTCCATATCAGAAATAAATATCCCTGAGATTGAAGATTTTAAACGAGAGCTCACGGACTTGCAAAACAATAGTTTTTCTGAGAATCCTAAAATAAAAGGAGTCGATAAAGAAAAATTCAGATTAAGTGAGACGGTTGTTGAATACCTTTTGGCAAACGATCTTTCTTCTTCTATTAGAAAACGTTTTGATCTTGATTTTATAGACAGGCAATTCCCTGTGGGAGTAAAAAAAGGCGAAAAGCCTTTCTTTACAGGAGGTATGTCTGCCATTGACTTGTGGGGGACAAAAGGTGACACTCTGACTATTATCGAACTCAAATATAATGGAGGTGATTCAAAAAACATCAAAGTAGGTATTATTTCCGAGATATTCATGTACTCATGTATTATGAGGGATATAATAAAAGGGCTCATATCGCGACCTTATAAGACTCCAAAGAAACATGAGGAGATGCTTTATGACAATCATAAAAAGTATAAGCATATTGTGGCAAGAATGTTATCGGACAAGTATCATCCTTTATTAGAAAATGAAAAGGTATTATCAATACTAAATCAGCAAATTATTTCAAAAGGAGATATTAACATTGAGTATAACAAAACAACATATAAGCTGATTGAAATGATATGAACATCATAATCCATCGCGGAGCCAATCAAATAGGCGGATGCATTACAGAGATTACCACAGATGGTGCAAAAATCTTCATTGATTTTGGTAGCAATCTTCCTGGTAGCAAAAAAAAAGAACTAAACCCAGAGCAGATTGCAGACATGACCTCTGGAGCGGATGCCATATTCTATACACACTACCATGGGGATCATGTAGGACTTCATCATCTGATTCCAGAGAGTGTAAGGCAATATATGGGGGCTGGAGCCATCGATGTAATGCGATGCAAGTACAAAGCTCTCAATGCGCATCAAGATATGAGTGCAGAATTATCAGCTACAGAACGTATGATCCCATTCAAAGAAACCGATCGCATCAGCATTAATGACGAGTTATATGTTACGCCTTACTTTGTTAGTCACTCTGCGTTTGATGCTTATATGTTTGTTATTGAAGATAAAGCGACAAAAACAAAGATCTTGCATACTGGTGATTTCCGCAGGCATGGCTATCTTGGCAAAGGGCTTTTCCCTACCCTTAGAAAGTTTGTGGGAAATGTAGACATACTCATTACAGAGGGAACTATGTTGGGAAGAAAGCAGGAGAAAGTTGTAAGAGAATCACAAATTATGCAGAAAACTATAGAGGTACTCAATAATCACCGATATGTTTTTGCCCTCTGTTCTTCAACAGACATTGATCGTTTGGCTTCATTTCATGCTGCCTGTAAAGAAACGAAACGAGTATTCATTGTTGATGAATATCAGGATAGTGTCTTGAAGGTATTTACTGAGTATGCAGGGAAGAAGGCAGGCCTTTTCAATTTTGATTCAACTTTTAAACTCATTAACTTCGCTACAGAAAAAGTAAAAAAGAAACTGAAGAAAGAAGGATTTCTTATGCCTGTCCGTCAAAGTAGCAAGAAACTGATTGAGGGAATGTTGAAGGTCTATAATGATGAGCAACCCTGTCTAGTCTATTCGATGTGGAGCGGTTATGCGGAGGAAGGGAAAGATTATACCAATCAGGAGATTCTAAATATTCGCAAACTATTTGACGACCACATTGTTGACGGAGTGAGGGACGGAGTCCATACCAGTGGGCATGCAGACATAAGAACCTTGCATGAACTTTGTAAAACTGTTAATCCTTCAATGGGGGTTATACCCATCCACAAAGATGCGGATGCAAAATATCTTGCCAAGGGCTACCGAGTTTTCGAAGAAGGAGATACAGAAGTTGGTCATGTAACAATCCATATTGAATGAGAATCGCTCATTTATCTGATACTCATGGTCTGCATCGTCGAGTAAAAGGCCTTCCTGCTGCTGATGTCATCGTCCATAGCGGTGATATTAGCCATAATGGTACAGAGGATGAAGTTCTTGATTTTCTGAATTGGTTTATTGAACTTCCTTATCCGGATAAGATTTTCGTTACAGGCAATCATGATCTTTGCCTTTGGGAGGCTGAGGGCATAGAAGATTTGCCGAGTAATGTACATTTCCTACAAGACAGCGAGACTGTAATTGCAGGAGTGAAATTCTTTGGGCTTGGCTATAACCACCAAGAGTTTCTCATACCTGATGATGCAGACATTGTTGTGACTCATGAACCTCCTGTCATGATTCTCGACAAGTCATCCGGTATCCATTGGGGAAATGCTCATATTCGTAATCGAATCCAAACTGTCAGACCTCGTTATCATCTTTTTGGACATGCTCATGATAGTTATGGTACAATTAAGCAAGATAACATAATGTACTCAAATGCCTCCTTGCTGGATGATATGAATAAATTGGTCAGAGTCCCAAGATTACTATTGACAGAAACTTCTAAAATATAGCATTTTACTCAGCTTTTGATTCTTCATGGCTTCAAACCAAACACTAACATAGTGTCTCTTAGTCTTCATTGGCATCGAATATCTCTGGTGGAAAACGAATTTCATCTTCTGGATCATCCTGATATTCGTCATAATGGTCTTGGAAATATGAGGCTTCATCAAACTGATGACTAATGCCGCGTCTTCTAACTTCTTGCATCTGCTTAACGATAGCTTTTTGGTGAGCCACCACATAGTCAAACATTTGTTGAGTCGTTGTCAGTTTCTCGTTACAGTACCATTCAAAATGCCCACTAATATCTGGCCAGTCGTTATGCTTCCTCACAATTAGATTTCCTCCAGATTCACCTATCACCTCAAATTCTTCATCTTCCATTTCATAACCAGGGGCAATGTCGAGGGTGTAGAAGTACTTGCCTAAATCCACTGGCCAGTCGGCAGACAGAGATTTGAGTTGCCGTTTCTCTGTCTGTCGTCTTTCCGGTTGTGGTATCATCGTATTCTTTATCGCCTTCTTAGGAGTCTTTTCCCTGGGTTCAATCAGCCAAGCATAGCCAACCATGTAGAAGACGAAGAAGAGTACGATGATTGTTATATCAGTCTTTGTAAACTTCTGTTTGGGCATCAATAATATCTTTAACTATTTTCCATTCTTCTAACTTCTCCTCGAATTTCTTGGAGGCAGCATTTGATGATGATATTAATGAGATTACCTTGATTTTCTCACTGAAATCAGATGCAGGGAAATACCTATGGAATTCTTTCTTTGCAAGTCCACCATTTAAAACTATTGTCGATATAGTTGGATGAATCTGCAAGAATTCTTTTACATTATTGGGAATGTCATCTTTAATATTTGCATCAAGATTGCCTTTCCTGTTTGCCTTTTTCATACAATCCCATAGCGCAATATGGTTGGATGTGATAAAGTCTATATCAGATTGCCCTACTGATCGTTGAAATAGTTGTTCCATAATCTTATAAAAGGAGTTGTGCGACTTGTTCTGATAATAGGCTTGTGACTTTATTGAAACATCACTTGGTAATGTACCAAGAATCAAGACGTAAGGAGATTCTCCAACCCATGGTTCCAAACACTGCTTCTCCATTTCACCTGTCATTTCAAGATACTTTTTATTTCTCATTTCTTGACTTATTTATAGTTGCACACCAATATAATATATTTAGCAAATCATAGACAAGTGCTTTATTCAGATATGGAGCTTGACAACTTGTTATCTGTCTATGAACAAATAACGGATTACCGATACGATTCTTATAACTTTTTTCAGTTTCTTCAGGAATCTGATGATTACCATTGTTAGCAATCACAACACACGAGTGAAAACAACGCTGCACATGACAGGGAACAATGTTGCTTTTCCTTCCTAACTCAGTACTACATTCTGATAGATTGGAGCCGTTGAATTTTGTTTCTTGCAATATTCCTTCGTTTGTCAAGTAAGTCATCACCTTATCTAAAACTAGCCGAACATTCGCTGGTACTAAAGGGTCCTTATTAAATTCATTTGTATGCAATCCTTTCAACAGCTTCATAAGAAGAGAATCTGATTTAGAATCCTCAATGCTTAAATAGAAATCATATATTTCTTCGTATTTTTTACGTATCTGAAAATCTTCATTGTTCTCAACTTCCTCTTTTATATCTTCATATAATTGCGATGATGATTTCTGCAATTCATAAAACCTGTTTCCAGACAAATTGCGGGCTAACCCTTTATCAATTCTTTTAATCGATTCATTTGCTGTTACAACAAAAATAGGAGAATTACATACTTTTAGCAAATCAATATAAACATCACGCAGATTTTTGATTTGGGGAATTTCGGTTTCCATTCTTTTGGGTTCTGCATTTAATATAATTGCATCCCAATTATCTTTGTGGAGTTTATTCTTGCATTCTTTCGTCGTATTACAAACAACTATATTCAATTTTTGAAGATTGCTATTCGTAACGAAAGACCAAAGGCTCTCATCGCCATTATTCATCCAAAGAACTTTTATCTTATCCATAGCATACCCTCCTCTTATTTAGATTTGATAGACTGTAGATACTCTTCAATGGCCTTATCCCGTTCTTCCTCTGAAATTTCATAAAGCCCACTGCAGTTAAGTTTTAGCCGCCATATATCACCTACAGTTATCCTGCGAGATATTGGCAACTGTCGTAACACGTCCTCCTTGCAGAATTGCTGAAGGGCAACAGTAAAATCGACATGATATCCAGCTTCAGGAACAAGCAGCATCTTGTTGTCTAAAGAAGGAACGTCCTCCTCAGGTGTTACCAATTGCGGTTGCAATAGTCCTTTTGTAGAAAGGAGTATGACAGTCCCTTTCAGTTCCGCTATATCTTTTGCCGAAACTGGGTAGCGAATATCAAAAACTTCGCTTGCCAGACACACATTGTCATCATCAGGAATGCCTGCTTTATATAAATAATCTTTGGGAAATAGCGAGTCTACATCACATGTTGCACAGACACATACTTGATGGCTCCAAGCCTCGTCAAGCCATATATCCATTTGATCTTCGTTCATCTGGAATGCAAGCATATTTTGACCAGGGAATAAATCATGTATCAACATGTTGGAGACACCAGCCATATCGCTGTCTTTGGATATATCCCACTCGTCGGCATGTACGAACTTGATGCATCCTCTGCGCCTGCGTGTTACATCAATTAAAAGGATAGCAATATGGTCATCATCGTCAGAAGGCCAAGAAAGTGATGTGGTACAAACAGTGTCGATGATGTCTGCTTCAACACACATTTTCCTGAACTCTTCATGTTCTTTATCATTTAGAACCGATACAGGTACAGGCCAAAAGAGCTGCTTGCAATCAGGTAGTTCCTCGATGCTTGCTTCTTCAAACGGCGAGTCAAATGGTGCAGGAATCAAATCATATCCCACATTTGCAGCTAAATCCCTCAATAGCTGTTCCATCACTTCAATGTTCATCTTGCTCATTACTCATTTAAATTAGAAACAACAAAATCTATTATCGAGTGCAAAGGTCGGAGTTATCTGTGCAACCTTTCTTCACAGACAAATATTTTTTTAGATTTTCCTCGATTTTTTCCATTATTTGCTGCCTGTACCACTCAGGATAGAGCACTTCAACGTCTGGAATGAAAGAAAAAAGCTGTTGGTCAAGTTCCCTCGTGGGACGTACTTGTATTTCTACTACACAGTTCTGTTCATCAACGACTTTCTGCGACTTGTGAATAGGTTTAGATATAACGTAAGGAAAGCGATTAGCAGAGAATCGCAGGCCAATTGTCTCTATCGTCACATCTGTGTTTGGGATGGTGGCTCCCATGACATCATCGAAATATTTGGAGAAATCAATTTGCTCGTTCTTCTTAAAAGGTTTCTCTGATCTCATGTACCTCTGAATCCTGTCAAGTGCCAGGTTGCTGATTTCATTCCGTTCATCGTTTAATCCATACAGAAACCAGCGACCATTATACTGCTTGATATAATAAGGGTGGATAGTCATTTGTATCTCTTTTCCTCTGAATGTTAGGTAGACTATCTCCAGTGCCTGATGGTTTGTTGTAGCATCGATAATATCAGCTAAGTACTCAAAACCTTTCAGTTGCTCATTCTGTTCAAAGGATACAAGATGTTCAGTATTTGACTTCAGACCAAAACGGTACTCTAAATTGGAAATGACTTCTTCAAGCCAAATATTGGCGGCAGTACCCCTGAAACGGGCTAACATGTCTATCGTAGACTGTAGTTTGTTGAGATCGGCTACAGATAACTCATTATTGTAGATGGAGAAATTACTGTCAGAATAGCGATAGTAACATTTCTTTCCATCATAAGGATAGGCAACAATGGGCGCATTGAAAGAAACACGGTCACGCATGTACTTTATATCTTCACGTATCTGGCGAGTGCTTACCGTTGTGCCAAATATGTCAAGCAAATGCTCGTTGACTTCATCCAACAAATCATCTATCTCATATCGTTTATGGAAATTGCTAAAACATCTATCCAGTATCTGATACCGCAATTGTGCATTCTTGTTTGTGGCCATATCTTTAAATAGGGTTTAACTTGTTTCTCTGCTCATCAATGAATATCTGTATTTCTCCCAAGTCTCCTATTTCTTTAGGGAGTACAAACATATTGCATGGATTAGCATACTTTCTAAAATGCTCCTGGATATCTTTGATATCAAGTTCTTCTATGGACTTATTGCTATTGAATCCGACGGGCTCAATATGACATAGTTTCCATTCAGATAGTGAGAAAGCACCTAAAGGTCTTGTATACTTGCCATTTTTAAGTATATCTTTCGTTTGCATGAAAACCATTGGTATTTCATTGCATGATAACATCTCCTTGAGTTGGCTTAGTGTGTATGTCTTACCATTCATTACACAATAATAAATCCAAATTGCAAAGGTGTTGTCACTCACGATAATTTCGCGACCGCTTGGGTGAATGAATGATTGTCCCCTCTTGTTTGTATCCTTTCTTATAATCAATGGCATATTAGTGTCGACAATCCATTCATCAATTACATGCTCCCAATTCTGTAGCACATCATTATCTATATGCGGATTATGCTCCGACATTCGCCACAGGCGACCAATCTCCCTGATTTTCTCACGAATGCCATCCCCTATGAAGTCTTTCATTGGCTTATGTTCTTTCAAATGAATGCTTAGATTGGGGGGAGCATCAGTCAGAAAACACATAGCCTTTCGAGTTGGGGTTTTCATACTATACAATCTTCCCTTTTGATAACTTTTCGTCTTTACGATATTGGGAAATGTTTCGTAGAACTCAGCCTTTGTCATCTGAAAAACGCCACAAGGAGTATGTACCGCGAATATGTCGTCATTGTTCAACGGCTCAATAACATCAGCCTTAAAACATAATCTACTTGATGAATACTCTATCATACGATCTCCCTTTATGCATATTTTAGTGGGCGCAAAAGTAAGAGGAACCTTTGCGCCCTTTTAGATTTATTCCAGTATTTTTTTCAAATCTTCTTCATTTTTGCAAATAACTTCATAATCAGACTTATTTACTTTTGCAATAATCTTCAATTTTGCTAATTGGTCTGCAATTCTATTTGCGCGACTATAACCAATGGCATATTTCCTTTGTATTAGAGAGACGGTAAAGCAATTCTTGGCTATCACATAGCTTGCAATCTCTCGTATCTTTGGATCAAAATGTTCTTCTTTAACATGAGGTAGTAATTCTAGGATTTCATTTGTTTTGCCCTCCCAATCGGGGTAATCCTCAATCATTTTTTTTGAAATTGATGCGAAAGACTCTTCGTTCTCTTTATCTTTAATCTTTAATTCTTCAATTTCTTTATCAAGTCCCTTTATCTTATGATCCAACTCATCAATTTTATCAAGATAAGGTTCTTTTTGTTTATCAAATTTTTGATTTATTTCTTTCTCCTTTTCTTTATATTCTGGTGTATTTTTATATCTATGTCCTCTCATATATTCTTTTATAGATTCGAGATAGTTAGAGTGTCTTTTACTCCCTTCCCGGGCTATTCGAATTAAGCCAATTACTATCAGAATAGCAGCAATTCCCAAAAGAACAATGAAGCTCTTCGTGTCTGCAGAATCTTTTATGTACAGATAGATTTGTCTGCCTATTGTAAAAACAAGAAATATAACACCCCAACCAAAGAAAGCATCTTCATCGAACTTATCTCTCTTTATCTTTTCGCTCTTTGCCTTCTCAATTTTGTTTATTTCTTTTAATAATGTTTGCTTTTCTTCTTCGATTCTTTCTATTTCTCTCTTATTTTTGTCGATGCCTATAATAAACTCTTTACTTTCGTAAGCTTCTTTTGTAGGAAGATATAAAGACCAGACTGATCTATAATAATCATCCATATGGCTTTGATTTGACAATGACATAGAATTTGCTCTTTCAAGAATCTCCTGAGCATATTCTTTGTCAGTTATTTCTTCTAAATTAGTAATAGCCTCTTTGGAATAAGCTATTACTGGTTTTAAGAATAATGAAGATAGAAATAATTTGAAATTGATATTAGACAAGTTTTCAATCTTATCTACTACTAATTTCAAATTGAAAATCATATTCTTGTAGAATCGCCCCTTTTCCTGCCGTTCCAATTCACTTATTTGATTCCGCAATATCTTATTGGCAATAGCATTATTGGCGGCTAATTCTTTATTTAGCTGCACCAATTGTTCGTTTTGAGCATATTGGGCAGCTAGACTTTGCTTACTCAAAGCGCTTATCTTTTCAAGAGAATAAGTCTGATATATACGCAGTAAAGTATTAGTATCCATTTCTCTAAAACGTTTTTATATGCTTATTTTGACGAAACTAACAATTCCTTCACATCCACATCGAGGTGACGTGCAATCTCGTAGAGCTGTTCCACTGATGGCTGCACCTTGTTGGTCATCCAGCGTGAAACAGTTCCTAAATTCCTATTCATCTTTTCGGAAAGCCAGGTTCCTGTTTTGTCTTTTTCTGCTAATACAGCTTTGATGCGGTTGTAATGCGGATTCTCCATTATTTTATGTAGATATTTGCTAAATGTTTGACGTTTTGTGTGCAAATATAACAAAAATAATGCAAAAATAGGGAACGATTATGTCTTTTTTTGTATCTTTGCACTTAATTTATGTTGATTTATTCTATTAAACTACTAAAATGCGAAGAGATCTGTCTTTTTTAAAGGTTTCTGATTATAGTTTCCCATTTCGTGAAATAAGAGGTCATGATGATGAGTTGTATCTAAATGACAGCGAAATTGAAAGTGTAACGACAGGTGCCGGTGTATATATTATAGTCTCAGAGGATAAAACCAAGTTCGTATATCCGAAAGGAATCAGTCCTGTTATATATATAGGAAAGGCCGACAATTTACGACGAAGATTGAAAGAACACTTATCGCACCTGAATGATGTCCTATCATAGCCCTCTCAAAATATCGACCTCCATCCCAATCAATTATAATTAATTCCTTTTCTAATTGACCAGATGGGTTTATCGCCTTATATGTACCCGATATATCTTGTTGGCATGACACAAACAATACACATGCTAATATCAATACAAAATAACTATTTCTTTTCATTTTTTATTGTCTTATAGAATTCTTTCAACCTTACTTCAGGATTTGCACTGTATCTAACCGGTTTTTCATCCACCTTTGTATTCCAACTCCAACCTTTTTTTCCCCTTTTCACATAGTAGCAAAAAAGAGGAAAATCATCTGGCACGACATACTCATCCCCATTTTTTTTAATTTTATCACCATATCTTTTATTGTTTTCAATTCCTTGCCTAATAGTTGAAGCAATATCATTTTCACTAATATTCCTTTTTGCACCCTTTATTTCTTTTATTTGTGGAATACTTTTTAAATTGATGCTCTGATTAGCAATTTCATTAGCGCATCTTAAAGGGCCAGCTATCAATTCAGGATTATTTTCATTGCCGTCACATTTTGACATACTTCTGATAAGGATTCCTCCATAACAATTTTCTTCCGGATATGACTGAAAGCATATGTCAACTCCGCTATAATGCCAAAACAATTGGCCTGCATCTCTGTTGCGTTTGTACGTGCAGGAGAAGTGATTTATGAAGTTTTTTTCCTTTTCCGACTTATTTTTAGCAGAATCTAAGTCTTTTTTTGAAAAATTATTATAGTAAAATTCTATCTCTTCCAAATAATACTTTATTTGCTTAGAATTAGAATCACCTATGACAATTGCGACATTACCAAAGATATACTTAGCTATTGAATTGAAATAATCTTGGAATGTTTTAATTTCTTTAAAGTCTTTAAGACTCTCTTTTAAGTAGTTTTCGATTTTGCTCATATTTATAAAGTATTAAGAATAAAACAATGAAGAATCAGAAGAGGTTAAAAAAGAACAAGACTGCTGCATATTTGGCATTGATGCCACAAGCTGTACCTATCCTCATATTGTTATTGTTGCGTATGGTACCATCAGAGCTGATAGTGCCAAGACGCATATTGTTGTTGTCGCGTACTGTTCCATCTGAACTGACTGTGCCCAGTCGCATGTTGTTCCTATCCCTAATAGTGCCGTCCTTCTCAATAGTGCCCAAGCGCATGTTGTTACTATCCCTGATGGTTCCATCATCGAAGATCTTGCCAATACACATATTATTGGCATTGCGAATCGTCCCATCAGACTCAACTTTGCCAAGCTGCATATTGTTATTGTCGCGGAAAGACTGAGCTTCAGTTACATTTACCGCGAGTATTATTAAAATTAACGTTGTAATAAGTCTATACTTCATGATACAAATTTACTAATAAATTATGAAACCGCTATAATATCACCTTCAAAAATAACACTTTTTAATTAGAAAGAAGAATCAGTCTGCATACTGGTACTACTTTTTCTTATTATACACTTTTGATGATATGAAGTGTAGCGGTATAAAGTAATCAAAGGCTTCATATAATTGTTGGTAAACAACCTCATGCAATTGATAGCGCAGATCCCAAAGAGCTCTATTCTTTATTTCTTCCTTTGTAAATGAAGACAGGAACTTTGTAGATGGGGCAGGAACCAGATCTCCATTCTTATCCCAAAGACCCATGGTCTCTTCAAGATAGTCGCTTAGTCTTACGACCTTATCTAATGACGGTATTTCGTCATTATTATCAAGCCAACGAAAATATGGTTCGAATAGTTTATAATCAAGTCCCATCTCGATAATGAGTGAATGTACGAAAGCATCACTTTCAATACGATATGGCTTTGGTCCCATTTTTGTCGCATCTACACTCCATGAGATGCTCCTAAGTCCTCCTCCCTTCCTAACAATTTCCAATGCTGGTATTCCCACAACCTCAACATTATCTGGTAATACTTGCTGAATTTGAGAAATAGCCTGGCGGTCTTCTGGAATATTGAGACATGGAATAAAGACGGTGTTGCCTACTTGTAAGAAATTGATGTATGACCAATCTCTTTTATGTTTCTTCTTCACATTATATTTTAATGGTATGACCTCAAATTTTCGTTCTAACGTTTTCTTTATCTCTTGATAATATGTGGATGACATATTGCTATCGCTTGTAAGCAGTATTTTGTTGTTATCCAAATATTGAATCATATCATCTACATGCCCAAACTTATTAGATTTATTACATGGAAGGAACAAAATGTCGCATTCGAATACATCGCTAATCATTTGGATTATTTGTCCTCTGCTATAGTTGATATTTTGTGTAATAACTTTATCTGTCATTACTATAACATCACCACACAACATAATATTACCACCATCCAATATTAAATTCAATGGTTTATGATTTACATTTGGAAAGGCTTTATACATATTGGAATATACAACCTGACTTTGTGTTCTTTGGGAGCATTTCTTTTCCAGATAGTCTGGGTAATACCAATAATGAACCATAGTATCATCAGCGGTTTGAATTGGCATACAATCTCTGCATCTTATGTTTTTTGAATAATTGAGGAAAGCATATTCAATCTCTCTTGAATCCAGATGAGACTTAAGCTCGCTCCATAGAATAGGGCATTCTTTTGGGAGTAAATGTGAGAAATACACCCTATTCGCTTTTGTATGAATTTCTTTTTGCATAATAAAAAACCTTATAATTAAAATGGTAATGTATCATCATTTATGTCAAGGCCCAAATCTTCAATAAGTTTATTAGCAGCACGAATTTCTTCTT
>Ga0247610_10005564_pt1 | contig 13245 bp, 4 predicted proteins | sample 174DNAGHGhighgp2_FD_193483 | JGI IMG/M metagenome (GOLD analysis project Ga0247610, IMG submission 193483) | Sheep rumen microbial communities from Palmerston North, Manawatu-Wanganui, New Zealand - 1742 DNA GHGhigh gp2 | ecosystem: Host-associated > Mammals > Digestive system > Stomach > Rumen ...
GCAACTATGAAGAAGCCAAAGAGCTTTGGACTTGGCTTGCTAACGACGTATTCTATGAAGCATTCACTGCTCCTATTGCTGCTATGGCTGATGCTATGGAACTGGCTAAAGAGATGGGCTCTCTCACCGAATTGTTTGAGGGCTTTCAGCTTATTTGGTCTGGTCCAGAAGATGAAAATGGTGAGCGTCATGGCGGTATAACTGCTATACTTGAAACTATAAAGCAAGCCTTTATGGATATTTTCGGAATAACTGAAGATGACCAGAGGCTTTCATTCTATATTTATGCTCTTACGGTTCGTTTTAGGGAATGGGCTGAAAGTTTAACGCTGTCTGATGAAAAGATGGCTAAACTTAAGGAAACAGCTAAGAACGTATTTACAATGCTCAAAGCTGTTGGCGAAATAGCCTTTAATCTTGGTTGGAACATTTCAAGAATAATTAGGGCAATACTTCCGTCAAGAGAAACTATACTTAAACTTCTTAGTGATATTTTCGGTGAAGGTTCCAAAGTAGAGGAACAGGTCGGAAACATTACCGATAAAGTAACTTTCGTAACTAACATAATAGTATTTGCTATAACCGTAATAAAGAGAGTATTAGTAAATGCTATAAAAGTTCTTCCTCAGCTTATAGCACTTACAATAGCTAGTATAGTAGATACTATAAACAATTTTATTCACAGTGATATTTTCAAGACCGTAGCAAATGTTGTAACTATTGTTGGTGGTTCACTTATTATTGCTGTAATGTTTATAGTAAATCAGCTTTCATATCTGTTTTCTGCTATATTTAATATAATTACTGCTATAATAAGTGTTATAGAGCAGTTTAAGAATTCCGAAGATAAGATAGAATGGATTAAAGAACAGTTCGGTGAAATACTGAAAATATTTGAGCCAGTTAAGATAATATTTGATTCTGTAATACAGACCTTTACTGTAGTATCGTCCGTTATCGGTCATCTTCTTAACGGAATAGCAGACTTTATAAGCAAAATAGACGTATGGCGTGCTGCACTCATACTTTTGGTTCTTACGCTCGTATCCAATGGTGTTGGTATATTATCATTCCTTGGCATGGTAGGACAGGGAGTTGTTGGGTTTGTAAAGAACTTTATTACGACTCTTAACCCAGTTAAGGCTATAATACACAATTTCCTTAGTGGAATTTCAGATGCCGTAGACAATTTACTTAACATAATAGATGTCGCTAAGATAGAAGCTGTAGGGCATCTTATATTTACATATGCATTATCTGTAATGATGCTGGCTGGAGCAGCCTTAATGCTGTCTACTATTGACGAGGGTAAACTTAAAGTGGCTCTCCTTGGTACTGCTGGACTGTTAGCTGTTCTGTATGCATTTGTATGGGGTTTAAATAAGCTCACAACAACTAAAACCATTACCACAGTTCATGATGCTGTTAATAATGTTACTGGTCTTAAAGAAGACATAACAACAATAGTAACAACATTCAGAATGGGTCTTGGACTTATCGGTATAGGCTTTGCAGCAAAAGCAATGGCGGCTGTTGTAAAAGAGCTCGGTATTGTGTATGATGCTGTTGGCGGAGACCCTTTAGCTTTTGCCACTGTTATAGGAGGCGTTGCTGTACTATTTGCTGGTCTGTTTGCAGGAATGGCTCTTCTTGTTCATACAATTAAGAAAAGTACCGAAAGCAAGACAACTATAAACAGCGATATTAAGAGTCTTGATGGCTTTGTTCTTAACATAGACCTGCTTGGCGGCACACTTAATAAACTCGCTCTGGCACTTGTTGGTATTGGTATAGCTTTGGCTATAATGGACTTTGTAGACCCAGATAAATTACTGACATCTGCCGCAGTTCTTGGTGGAGCGGCTATTGCATTAACGTTACTTAGTAGCACTATATCTCTTATTACTAAGAAAATACTTCTCGAAAAAGACGAAGATGCTTTAAATAAGGCTCTTGGAGATACTATCAATAGCTTTAGCAAAGTTATCTCTGCTATTGCTGGCGGAGTATTCAAAATAAGCCTTGCTTTGGCTCTTCTGTCACTTATAGATGAAGACCGTCTCATGTCCGGAATTAGAGGTCTAACTGCTATTACATTAGCTTTAGTCAGTGTAATGACGATATTTGCAATGTTACTTGAGCGCGTAAACCAAGAGTACATTGGCGACCTTAAGGGACAGATAGGTAAATTTAATAATGGAATAGGTGCTAGTGGCAATGCTGGTGTTTATAAGACAGGACTTGGCGGTTCAGACATATTAATGGCTGCATTTGCTATACAGATGCTTAGCTGGTCGCTGTCTTCGTTAGCGCTGTCAATCATACCTGTTACATTTGTAGACGTTGACAAGTTTACCAAGGCTGCAGGTGCTATAGGCGCTTTGATGACAGTAATGTCCACCATACTTGGAGCATTTGCATTCGGATTAAGTCAATCGGACAACATAAATTCTGTAGATTTAATCAAAATAGCTACTTCAATAGCGATAATGTCCGCAAGTATTGGGCTCATAACAGCAGCTATTCTCCCTTTGGCAGCGGGCATGGCAGTTTCTCAGTTTGTATTTAAGGAAGAAGATACTCACCCAATAGAGCGGGCTGGTCATGTAATAGCTGGAATAATATCGGCATTTGTAGTGTATATAGGAGCTATATTTGGAGCCCTTGGACTATATCAGAAAAAGGTAGACCTGTTCGTAAATGACGATACTTTCTTGGCAGTTGCAAAGTCATTAATCCTGATGGCTGTGGCAGTAGACCTTATAGCAGTAGCTATCAGTGGTCTTATGGGAATGCAGTTCCTGACAATAAGCAAAAACGAGCATAGTATAAGAGATGCTACAGGTGCTATAGTTACAGTAATGCTTAATATAACAGCTATGGTAACGGCTCTTATGCTATCAATGTCTACAATAGCCAAAAATGGTGGCTTTGCAAGTGCAGACCTAGTAGTTAAGCAGACAGGAAGACTTCTTGTTCTTATGGGTGCTGCTGTGGCTATAGTGACTGGTTGCATATCTGCTCTTAGTCTTATCAGTATAATACCAAATGCTAGAATTAAAGATGCATCTATAGCAATAGCTGTAGTCATGAGCATTATGGGAACAATCACGGATTTGGCAACGTTCTTATCGAATGACGCTAAATTTAATTCTGCTGCTACTCTCAGACAGGTCGGAGATACATTCCTGCTCATGGGCACTAGTATAGCGATAGTATCCGCTGGCATAGCCCTTATTGCTTATTCTATTGGTAAAAACAATACAGATGCTAAAGCTATGACAGCAGCTGTGGCAGGTCTTGCTGGAGTTATAGCGGAACTTGGTATCTATTTGTTTGCACTTGGAAGAGAAGCTGGAAATTATACTAATTACACAAGCAATTTAATCAAAATAGCCGAAGCAACTGGCATTATGGCTCTTTCTATGGGTGTTATAGCCGTTGCTATTGGATATGTACTCCAGTTTGGAGAAGACGCTTATGCTGGCATAGGCATATTCTTTACATTAGTTACCATTATAGGTGTGTATAACGCTGTAATGCTGAAACTTATGGAAAGCACGAAGGGCGGAGACATAATGACTTTGGTAGCTATAGCTGCTGATTTCCTTATTATGGCTGCTGCTATAGCGCTTATAACACCTGCTATCGCTCAACTAGCAGAAGTTCAAAAACAACTTGGTGATGCATCAATACTTTGGTCAGTAATTCAGGGTGTATTAGTGCCAATGCTTGCAATGTACGGTATGGTATTCGCACTTACTAAATTAGCTAAAGGCGAAGGTAAAGATGCAGATGCTATTGATGTACTTGCCATTTCGGCACTTATGATATCCCTTGCTGGCGGTATGTGGTTACTAGCACAGGCGGCTAATGTATTAGCTCAGATAGATACCGATAAGATAGCTCAGGTTTCAGTATCAATAGTAACTACTATGGTAGCATTTACTATTTGTGTTGGTATACTTACGCATCTCTCAAATCAAACGGGAGATAGTATACCTAAGCTTGCTATATCGTTCTTGATATTTGCGGCATCAATATGGCTTGTATCCGAAGCATTGGATTCGATGCATACTGCAATGGCTAACATAGTAGATGACCCAAATGTACAAAACTTTGGTGATACATTAGCTAGCTTTATCACAGAGCATCCCATTGCAGCAGCCGCAACAGCAGTTGGTGTTGGAATAGGTGCTAATATACTTCTTGGATTAAAAGATACGCTTGAGAAACAAGGAATAGATATTCTTTCTTCACCATTTAGTGCCATAGCAAAAGGTATTGAAGACTGGTGGAAGGATGCCCTATTTGGACCTATTGTTAGAAATACAACTACAAATGCAATTATTAGTGGTGGTCTTTTTACACGATTAGGCGAGACTCTCAAACAGAGTTTAATAAAGACAGCACAAGACCCAGCCCTTGGCGGTACAATGGGACCGTATACAGTAGCTGGTGCATGGAAAGCTGTTGGATGGAAACTTTGTCTTGCACTGGTTGCAGGTTTTGCAGTTGGCGAAGCTATAAAAAGTATACTCTTTGCTATAACGGAAGACGAATCCTTTGAAGGACCTTTACAAAAATTTGGCTATGACATAGGTGTTACCATAGCTGACGGTATTAGGGATAGTGAATCAGTAATACATAAAGCTATAGAATTAGTAACAGGAATCAACGTAGATAATTATGGAGTAGCCCTTAACAATCCGTTAGAAGATATTAATGACCCAGATTGGGGATACATAGAAGATAAAGTATCTGGCTATTTTAATGAGTATTATTCTCGTACCGGAAAATTATTAACAAAAGCTGAAGTTCGAGATAAATTAGCTTGGAGCCCAACCAATCTTTTCGGTAAAAGTGAATCTTGGTTAAAAGAATGGTACGACGAAGGAGATATATACGAACGTGTATATCAGCAATATTATGATACATATTTAAAAGCTAAAGAAGAATATGAAGAAAAGCAACGAGAAGAAACCAGAAAATCATATGAGGTAGGTGTTAATGCTTTACGCGAATATATGATGCAAGCTTTTCAGTATCAAAAAGAAGGAGAAAAGCATGTATTAACTTACGCGGAAACCATTAATGGAATAAATGCTCTATACGGAGAAGGAACTATATCTAATTCTAATGCTACATATTTAGCATACGCGGATGCATATGATCGTGTGCTTTTATACTTTAATTCGAACATAAAACCGCAAGAGGAAAAATATTTAGCGGATAAACAGCTAAGAATAGAAAAGCAAATCGAGGCTAATCATAAAGCCAATGAAGAAGAAAAGAAGCATATCGTTTATAAGTCCGAAGCTGAGAAGAAAATGGTCGAAGCTCAGGAAGAAGCTAGATTAAAGCAAGAAGCGGCTAGAGCAGCTAATATAGTTTATGTAGACGAATATGCTGAAAAGGTTAAAGAAACTGGAAATACGGCTAATGCCGCTGCAGAAAGATTCAAGGTATTTCAAAAAGAAACCGACGAAGAGCATAATGAGAATCTTGAAACCCAGGATGAGACTCTTGACTCCATAGAAGAAAGCACCGAGAACATAATGACCAAAGAAGGCGCTAGAAATCAGGAGCTGGCTAACACTAATAAGCTTCTTGCTGAACAAGCAGGTCTTACTAAGTATCTTAACTCCCTCAACGAAGGCGGTTTAGCTGGTGTTATTTCTCAGGTTACTTCTTCAGAAAGTATAATAGGAAGCATAACCAAGTGGATTAATACTTGGAAAGATGAAAAGATTTCAAAAGTATTACAATTATTTGGTGGAGGAAAAGTTAATTCTGGTAGCTTAAATACAATTTTTGGTTGGATAAATCAAAAAGGAACTAGCTATCAGTCTTTGGCAGACCGTATAAAGAAATTACTTGGAGTCGGCGACGATACTGGTAAAACAATATTTGATATGCTTGGCGGTGGCGCTATAGACCTTAGCGCTATTAAGTCCTTTGATATTAATAATGTAGAAGCATCTCTCAGAAAGATATTTAAGGGCGACCTTGGTAAAACATTTGAAGAGATATTCCAGACCTCAGGAGCGGATTTCTCAGTTAATGCTTTCCTTAGTAACCTTGCAGGAGACCTTAATCTTGAAGATATTGTTAAGAAACTTAGTGAAGACCTTGGAGACGTCGGTAACTATGAAACTCCCGATTTCTCTCAGGTAACTGACTACTACAACGATGAATTCGCCAAAATCGGTTATGGTTCAGCGGATTCCTTTGCAAATGCTTACAGTAGCGCAATGACCACTAGCGGGTATAGCACTATAAAATCTCCATTACAGCAACTCGGCGACGAAGTTGTTAGCATGTTCGGTGAAATGGCTACTCATGTTACCGAAATTATGGAGAGACAAGCTAAAGCTACTGAACAAGCGTACACAACAGCTTTTGAGGCAGCCGCAGAGGTTTACCATAAAGAATTCGATGAAGATACATCACTTCTTGGAACTACCAAAGCTAATATAGAAGCTCAAGCAGCTAATATAGATGACTCAGTAATTATGCAAAGCGTATACAAGAGGCAATATGATTACTGGAACGGTAGAGTTAAGAAGCTTGGTGCTGAAATACTCAATGCTGATGGAACCTATAAAGAAGGAACCGAGAAGCGACAGAAAGAGTATGAGAAAGCCGTATCTAATCGTGATATGTATAAGAGCCAGCTTGAGAGTGAGCGAGAGAATGAGAAAACTCTTCGTGAAGAACTCAAGTGGGAAAAGCAACAGAAGTCATATCTTGAAAATCCTGAAAAGCTTGAAGAAGCTATTTCTAATGCAGAGAAAGAACGTGACGATATTTATCAGTCAATGATAGATGGAACGTTTGATGCAAGCACGGATATAGTGGCAGAGCTTCAGAAAGCTAACGATAAGTATGACAAACTCATCAAACTTCAGGATGATATTGGTGCAGAACTTGTAGCATCTAATCCTGATGATGAGGCTAATGCTATTCATGAAGGATTTGACTTTAATTCAAAATACTCAAGAGCTGCTTGGAATGCTCTTACAAGAGAAAATAATGATATAACAAAAAGACTTAAAGAGATAAGTAATGAGCTTACATATCTCTATCAGTTTAAGGGCGATACTGAAACCGATAAGAGAATAGCTGAGCTTGAACAAGAGGCTACAGAGCTTAGAGCCCAGAGAACAGCTAACAAAGAGTTTAAGGATAGTATGTCTACTTATGAGCAGGACGTAATGAAGCTTGAAAATCTTAATAAGAAGATAGACAAGTACGAAACTATGCTCAAAGAGGGAACCTATTTACTTGACGAATCTGGTACCAAACCCGCTGTTAATCTGTATGCGGTACTCTCGGTTCTTAAGAAAGAACGCGATAACCTGCAAACTAGAATAAACCAGCTTGATAGTTTGACAGAAAGTGGTGTTGAGGCAGGTAAAATTGAGGAACAGGCAACTGAGACTGACTATAATACATTTGCGCTTACTAAGAACACTGACGCTCTTAATAATGTTACGGATGCCCTTAACTCTTTTGGATTATCTGAAGAAGATAAGAACGCTATTCTTAATTCAGCAAATGAAAATCTTAATATACCAACTGGCGAAGATAAGATGAATGAATATTTGAACCAGAAAGGTCTTACGTCATATGAGAATATTCAAAATGACACTGCTGCCCAGAAAGACAAGATAGTAAGTGACGCTAGCAAATCCATGGACCAGATTAAACAAGATGCCGAAAAGAAGACTGCCGACATTGCTACTCAGGCTGCAGCTGGAATTCCTGCTGGTGCAACAGCTATGCCAGTTTACAGCACAAGTAATAAATTGGCTGGTCCAATGTCTAAGGAAGCACTTCTTAGCGAAACCACAAGCGAGACAACAGTAAGTGATATTGTTATCATAAGTAATGATGTTGCTGCTATAAGAATAGCTTCAGAAAATATTCTGTCGACACTTGTAAGCTGGCGTGGAGAAATTGGTCAGCATAATGCTTATATGGCTCAGAGTATGGCAAATATTCAAAATAGAGGAGTCCCGATAGCTAATAGAATGTCATTTATGAACGAAATGACAGATGCTGTTGACATGGCTCTTGGAAGTAAAGTAACAAGGAGGGCAAGAGGAAATTGAACACCAATGACTATTGGTACAATGAAACTCACAGGCTTATATTCACTATAGGTAATACAAGCTATGACACATGGAATACTTGGCATCTTATACCGACTAATAAGCCTGTTCCTCCGATACCCGAATTAGAGGATACGGGTCTTATTACTGTTAATTATATAGATGGCAGTAAAAAGACGCTTTCCGTAACGGGAGCATATAATAAGCTAAAAGGCTACGGTGAGGGTACTGCGGAGTTCATAATAACTGCTGCAGACCCTGACCCAGTCTATAATGCGATACTTGCGGCACTTCATGGTAAAAAAGGAAGTGTTCGTTTTGTAGATTTTCCTAATGGTACAGATATTTATTATGGTACATTTACTATAGATAAGTATGAACCAGAGGATAACTATTCGACCATAACAATCGGTTACAAAGTAAAAGCAACAAACGACAATGATATTGTAGACAAAAGCGACATTACAGATGCTCTTGCTCATGGTGTAACATTCACTATTGGCAACACAAGTAAACGTACATGGACGGATTGGTCTATGGTATCTGAAGAGCCTGTTGCTGTTGAGCCGCCTCAGGTAAAGACGAACTATGTTCAAATACCTGGGGCAAACGGCTCAATCGACCTCACCAATGCAGTAGCGGGTCATGTTCTGTATGATAATGTTGAAGGAAACATCCAGTTTGTGGTAACAACCGCAGACCCGATAACAACTTATTATACAGTAATGCAATTCTTACATGGAATGCGTGGAACAATGACCCCTGCTGATGGTGGTGGAACTTTCACAGGACGTTTTTCAGTAGACGGCTATTCGGTATCTGACGGACAATTTAAAATAACCATCGGATACAATGTAATACCATACATAAATAGAGGTAGCTAATGATAATTTATACGATAGATGCCGATTTCGGTAGTCCTAACCGAAGTACAGCATTTGACTGGGTAACTATATATGACCCTGAGGATATTGATATCGGCACTTCGTATGAGAATGTTGCCTATAACATATCACTCGATTTGCAGACGGGCTCTGCTGGGTCGCTTACATTTACTATACCAGTAGGACACCCGAATTACAATGATTTTAGAGTTTTAAGAACAACCGTCAAGGTAAAAGCTAATGGCGGTGATATTTGGATGGGCAGAGTTCTGAGCATCAAACGTGATTTCTTAAGGAATATGACGATAACTTGTGAAGGAGCTCTTGCCTTTCTGAATGATATTCTTACAAGACCAGAGTCATTTCTTCGTACTTACGTTAATCCTGACTACTGGGCTGGTAAAACTGTTCAAGTGCAGGACGTTAAATACGGTTGGGAAGTTCTGCAAATGATAATGGATAACTATAACCGTTGGTGTAGTGGGAAGCATCATTGTTGGTATGGTGGCTTTGCAAGCGACCTTATTAGTATGGAAGTGGCTTTGTATACAGACATAACAGGTTATGAAACCACATTATCTGCTATAAATAAGCTACTTGACAGTGATACGGATGCTCTGCTTGACTGGTATTTAGTTGACGACCAGACTTGGGGAGAATGTTTTGCTATACATATAGTAAATGTTACAAATACTTTTCCGAGCGGAACAGGAACTATAACATTGTCAAACAATCTAATTGACTATCAGAGCTCTATTGATGGCGGTGATATTTATACACAGATAGTACCGCTTGACAAGAACAAGAAGGGAATTGAGACAGCATCATCAGCTAATGTTCCTCCAGACGCTTATCAGGGTTCTAATGTCGGTGCATATGGCATAATAGAGAAAGTGTATAACTATTCGGATGAGGATACCGACGGGTCTCTGTTTACGGCTGCTTATGAAGTAATGACCGCAGAAGACCTTAAGAACATCTCTCCTCCGAATGAGTTGACCATAAACGCTGTTGACATGGGACTTACTGATAACGGAACCGGTATGATATTCCCAGGAAAATCATATACGATCACGTCTTCATATCATGGTATTTCAGGAACTTATAACTGTGTTGGAGCCAAGATTAATCTGGATGAGCCAGGGTCTGCGACATATCAGTTTTTACTTCCTGAAGCTGGGTATAAACTCAAAATGGCTGGACTTACAGCTAAAACCATGACTTTGGATGAAAACAATAAAGTAGTAACAACCAAACAGGAAGTATTCACAGAAGAAGCTCCTGAGAGACTTGTTAAGATAGATGATAACCACATAGTAGCTGTAATGAACGGAAGAGCTGAACATTACAAACTAACGAAATTTGCTACCGATGAAATAGAAGTAAGCGGAGAAACACTCAAACAGGACCAGTATGACCTCGAGATATACGAGTCTTCAGTTCCTGACGATCTGCCGCCGAAATCAGAACCGAATAGTTAGGGGTGATATTTTGGATGAGCTAAGAAAAGGCATAGCCATTGGGATGCTGTTTGGAAGTGGTGGTGAGGGACATGGAAATCTCATGACGAAAACAGCTACAGAGAATGGCACTTATACAGCGGCAGAAGAAATAGACCCCGAAACAGGAGAGATTTTTGATCCGCCTAAAGATGGGTATTCGGTATTTACGGTAGACCTTGCTTTAGACGATAAGAATGTATCAATAACCACGTCTCAGATAACAGGGTCTCAAACTGCTGTATTTGAGTATGACCCTCATAGTGAGAACCCTGAACTTGAGGGATATTCACTGTTCACTATAGATTTGAGCGGTGTCAAGGGCGATATTGCAACGATGCAAGCTCAGATAGCAGCACTGGAAGATGCATTAGAAGATTGTCACGATTGCCGTGATGCTGTTGTGGCGGCTATACAGGTATATGACCCAGACTATGACCCAGCCGAGGGTGAGTGCCCTGCTCCAAAAGTTGGTGAAATCGTTGACCACGCAAAGGACTGTGACGATTGCAAAGCAGAAGTAGTGGCAAAGTTGCAGGAGTACGACCCAGACTTTGACCCGCAGACTTGCGAAGATATTATAGATAAGGTAGATGAGATTGAGAAAGAAGCAGAAAAGCCTGACCAATATACATTTGAGCAAGACCCTACGAGTCCGACATATCCTGACCCTGATTTCCCTGGCAAGATAAGAGATTTAATCGGGAATGACAACTTGACGGATAACGATGCGCAGATAGAAGTGAGATATATTGATGAACCACGTTCCAGTACCAGGCATCAAATATTATATGGCTTTTATACAACTGACGGGACTTTTTTAGGCGGGACACAGGCATTTAATACCAGTATAAATGATAAACTGGAGGGCTTTAAGATATTAGATTATACAACAGGGTCGTATGAGTTTTATTGGGTGATGTCGCCTACTACCAGATATCGTTATACAGGTTCGTCTTCACATCTTATAGGCTACGGTGACCCTACGCATTCGTATACAGTAAGTAAAAATAGTTGAGGTGATTTTCTATGAGCAAGATAATTCCAATAAGCATCACAACCACCGAACAGGCGGTGACACTGGATGCAACTTATCAGTTTGTATGGTTCAGAAACATGGGAGAGAATGATGTGCTTCTTTCAGACCACAGCGGCATAGTGGCAGGTGACGATGATGTGATGACCGTCAAGGCAGGAGAGAGCGGACGGATAAGCACATCGGGCAAGACAGTGTATATCAAGGCTGTGAGCGGAACGAGCACTGGTGAGATACACGCACAGAATTTCAGTGATGTCCCTTTTAAGTCAAGGGCGAAAGGGGGTGGACAGTCGATAACCGTTGAGCCTTTGACAGTAAACGATAACGGAGTATACACAGCCCCCACAGGCAAGGCATACAGCCCTGTGAGCGTGGATGTGCAGGAGCAACCGTGGCAACCTTTACAGGATGGCTATTCAAACTTTTGGTTTGAGTTGACAAACGATACACTGTCACCGTGGCTAAACTTTTCAGCAAAAACTGAAAGTGCTGTCATCGACTGGGGCGATGGTTCGGGTGAACAGGCACTTGATACTTTGAGACCTACGCACACTTACTCTAAAGCTGGGCGATATATCGTCAAGGTAAAAGGTGTTACGGGAATTGCGAGCAATATTTATTATAGCACAGAATTTAATTATAGCAGTGTAGTCAAGCATATTGAGTTGAATAGCGATGTTGCATCTCTTGCAAATTCGGCACTTAGATACTTTTTCGGGCTTGAAGATTTAGATATTTCAAATAGCAGTATATCAACATTAAATGCGTATTGCATTTCGTACTGTTCGTCATTAAAATCTATAGAAATTCCGAGCAGTGTAACGTCCATACCTACTCAGTTTGCATATATGGATTTTTGTGTGCAAAGCGTAACTCTTCCATCAACGATTACATCAATTTTAGGAGATGCGTTTAGACAGTGTATGTGTTTGAAAAGCATAACTATTCCACAAGCTGTAACAAACATAGGAAACTCTGCTTTTCTCTCTTGTAATGCATTAGAAACGATACACTGCCAGCCTATATCTCCGCCAACTTTCGGCACAAACGTTTTCAGTGGTCTCTCCTCCGACTTCATCATCTACGTCCCCGTCGGCACAGGCGAAACCTACAAAGCCGCATCAGGATGGTCAACCTATGCTGACCACATCTTGGAGGAAGGTCAAACACCAAACCGCATGATGCTTGCAAAATTCAACAGCGCAAAAACAGACGAACCACAGGATGATATGAGGTGATATTTATGAGCAAAATCAAGACGATAACAGCAACTACCACAGAACAAGCAATCACTTTTGATGCGACTTATCAATTTGTGTGGTTTCGGAGTTTAGGTGATGGTGATGTGCTCGTCAGTGACCACAGCGGAATTGTTGTGGGAACGGATGATGTGGCACTCGTTAAGGGTGGCGACAGTACACGCATAACCATACCATATAACAAGACTGTTTATGTCAAGGCAGTGAGTGACAGTGTAGATATGGAGATACACGCTCAGAACTTTTCAGATGCCCCTTTTGAGGGCGGCTCAGGCGGTGGTGGGGGTGGAAGTATCACCATAGACCCGACACCGACACAGGGGAGCAGTAATGCGGTTTCGAGTGGTGGTGTATATGCGGCTTTGCATGGTGTATCGCCTATTGACTACTCGACAAGTGAGCAGGACACAGGCAGGAAGTGGATAGATGGAAAACCCATATATCAGA
>Ga0247610_10005566_pt1 | contig 13243 bp, 9 predicted proteins | sample 174DNAGHGhighgp2_FD_193483 | JGI IMG/M metagenome (GOLD analysis project Ga0247610, IMG submission 193483) | Sheep rumen microbial communities from Palmerston North, Manawatu-Wanganui, New Zealand - 1742 DNA GHGhigh gp2 | ecosystem: Host-associated > Mammals > Digestive system > Stomach > Rumen ...
ACCACGTCGTACTCCTCCTTGTAGTCCACGCGGGGGTACCACATGCCATACTGTGCCGAGGTGGACGAGTTGTTCTGATACAGCTTTAGTTCAAGCATAATTCTGTGTGTTTTTTATGGTGTTAGATACTCTGAGACGACTTCTCGGGCGCCTCTTCCCGCGTATTATCCTGAGCTCTTAAATACGATACAACTGCGGTGCAAGGTGAACGCGGAGGCAAGCTCGCTTGGCCTTCGCTGAGCCGCAGCCCGCAGTCGCCATTGCTTCTCAATTGCAATGGCAAAGGTACAAAATAATTCTCAGACTACCAAATATTTCCCTAACTTTTTTCAACTTTTTCTTGAACTATTTTTCGAGCAGCAATAACCGCCGCTTATTCCGCGAAAAGCCGGGGTTATTTCGCAATAAGCGGGGCTTTTCATAGCTCAGGGGGGACTGCCCCGTGAGCGATATGCGGCTGGGGGGGGGCAGCGGGAGAAATATAGAAAAAGTAGGAAAGTAGGAAAGTAGGAAAGTGGACAAGAAGCTGTTTTTTTGAGGCTGAAAGTGAGAGATTACGAGTAGAAATCTTATTAATTATTGTATATTATTTGTATAATAATAATAGTAATAATAAAATATAGTAATATTAATAAATAGTATTATAATTGTATATTTATAAGAATAATATTAAAAAATTATAGTCTGTTTGTCATATTTCCCCTTGATTTCGCTCCCGAAAAAGCCTTAATGTCTACTTTCCTACTTTCCTACTTTCTTACTTTCATCGTTCTCGCAGGTAAAACTTTTCTGCTGATTTCTTCGTTATTTGTTTGGAAGTATTGGAATAATTACCTATCTTTGCACTCAGATAAAAGTATGAAGATATGACGAATAAGAACCGACACGTATTAAGCCAGATTAGGCAGATAGCTCGAAAGACTGCGCCTAAGGGTAGTGTTGTGCTTCTCTTTGGCTCTAGAGCCAGGGGGCAGGCACGAAAGAGTTCTGACTGGGACATTCTAATCATACTACCCCAAAGCCAGCTGCGGCAGGAAGACTACGATCAAGTAAGTTATCCACTCGTTGAGCTGGGATGGAAGATTGGTGAACAAATCAATCCTATTGTGTACACTGAACAAGAATGGAAAGCCAACAGTATCACGCCTTTCTATGACAATGTTCAGCGCGATGCCATTAACCTGCTTTAAGCCTATGGATTCAAGTCTGCTTATAAAACTACAGACGGAAAAGGCACAGCGATTCCTTCAGGAAGCTGATGACATGATCCTCCAGAAACGATGGGATTTAGCTGCCAATCGCTTTTACTATGCCTGTTATCATATCGTTCATGCTGCTTTCATTACGCGCAACATTGCCACCAAGTCCCACGATGGAACACTTACCGAATTGGGCAGGCAATTCATCATAACAGGACAATTGGACAAGAAATACGGGCGATTCTTTGCCCGTATGATACAGCTTCGTATAAAAGCCGACTATAACAGCATTGCAGACATAACAGAAGCCGAAGCGCTCGAAATAGCCCCCCTCTCTCATGACTTTGTTAAAGCTGTCAGGGAGTTGGTAGAGATCACGAATGTTGAACCCTTAAAACAATGATGCCTATGGGCTAGGAAAAATAGAACCATAGGAATAACATAATATTTCCCAATATTCTTTTGGAGTATTGGGATCTTTTAGTAACTTTGCGAACTATAGAGACGAAACACGTACCACTGACTTTAAATCGTATATGCTACTACAACGGAATATAGTTAAGAAGTACCTGAGTCTGCTCAACGAAGAGCAGATAACAAAGTCCTGGGCTCAATACCGAGACTACTTTCTGAACGCGGATATACAGGCCAATATCCAAAAAATCAAGGAAGAGCAGTTTCAGGAAGGTTTCTTGCGCGAGCTGTTTGTGAAGGTGCTGGGCTACACTATCAACCCCTCGCCCAACTACAACCTGACCACCGAACTGAAGAACGAGGTGGGTTCGAAGAAGGCTGATGGTGCCATTCAGATTGCCGACAAGGTGATTGGTGTCATTGAGTTGAAAGACCATAAGACGCCCGACCTGGCCAGCATCGAGAGCCAGGCGTTTGGCTATAAAAGTAAACATAAGGACACGCGGCTGGTCATCATCTCCAACTTTGAGAAGTTGCGCCTTTACATAGACAATGCGGTGGAGTACCGTGAGTGGGACATCTTCCACATGACCTACGATGACTTCCGCGAGCTCTACCTTTGCCTGGCTTGGACGCAGGTGGAGCGAGGCGTCGCCCTCCAGATGAAAGAAGAGTCGGTATCTACGGAAGACCAGATTACCAATGCACTCTACAAGGACTATTCGCAGTTCAAGCGCGTGCTCTTTGCCGACATCGTGGGACAGAATCCCTATCAGGAGGGTAACCCGTGGGCTGCCGACGACAAGCAGTGGCAGTTGCTGCTGTTCAAGAAGACGCAGAAACTGTTGGACCGCCTGCTGTTCATTTTCTTTGCTGAGGACTGCGGACTGCTGCCTCCTAACTCGATGGTGCAGATTATCGACCAATGGGAGAAACTGAAGGAGCTGGATGAATATCGTCCATTCTACGACCGCGTGAAGAAGTACTTCGGCTATATGAATACGGGCTATCAGGGTAAGAAGTACGAGATATTCGCCTACAACGGTGGACTCTTTAAGCCCGACGAGATACTGGACAACATCAAGATAAGTGATGAACTTCTGTTAGAGCACACACGTAAGTTGTCTGAATACGACTTCGAGAGCGACGTAGACGTGAACATCCTGGGCCACATCTTCGAGAACTCACTCTCGGAAATTGAGGAGGTGACGCAGCAGATCAATAGCGGTCAGGCACCTCAGACTTCCAAGCGCAAGCAAGACGGTGTGTTCTATACCCCTCAGTACATCACGAAATATATTGTTGAGAACACGGTTGGCCGTCTCTGTGCTGAGAAGAAAAAGAACTTTGGGATTGTAGAGGATGAATATTTTTCAGACCAGCGCCGACAGCTTCAGACCAAGAAGCGCCTGCTGGAGCAGTTGCAGCAGTATCGCAAGTGGTTACTCGAGATCACGATTCTCGATCCAGCCTGCGGTAGTGGCGCTTTCCTGAATGCCGCCCTTCAGTTCCTGATGGCTGAGCACAAGCATTTGGACGAGATGGAGGCGAAGGTGGCTGGTTCTGCCATCGTGTTTCAGGACGTGGAGAACAGCATCCTGGAGCACAACCTCTATGGTGTTGACATCAACGAGGAGAGTGTCGAGATTGCCCAGTTGGCACTTTGGCTCCGTACCGCCAAGCCTCGCCGCAAACTGAACTCATTGAACGAGAACATCAAGTGCGGCAACTCGCTGATTAGCGACCCGGTGATTGCGGGTGACAAGGCTTTCGACTGGCAGAAGGAGTTCCCGCAGGTCTTTGAGAAGGGTGGCTTCGACGTGGTGATTGGTAATCCGCCGTATGGGGCAAAATTTTCCCACCAAGATATTGAGTATTACTTAAAGACGTATAAGTATCAATCATATCAACTTGATTCATACTTGATTTTTACTGAGAAAACAGATTCTCTGGTAAAAACAAATGGGTATGTTGGCTTTATAATGCCAAATACTTGGCTATCAACTGTTTTTTCCACAAAATTTAGAAGATTCGTATTCCAAACTTTTGCTGTAAAAGAATTGCAACATTATTCTTATTTTGTGTTTCCCGACGCTACAGTTGAAACAGATGTTTATATTTTGAAGAAAACGCCTAATGCTGTTGACAATGAAATAAATGTCACTTTTATTAAAAGCGAGAATGACACTACGCCTTTAGCGAAAACCATTCATCAAAATATAATAATAGAAAAGAATGGTGAACCTATTAATATATATGAACGCGAGGAGTTCGGAGGTATAAAAACGAAATGTGAGAACTTAAAGAAATTAGGTGAATTGTTCCAAATAGTACAGGGAACCAAACCATTTCAGAAGGGGAAGGGAAATCCCCCTCAGACGGAAGATATTCTAAAATCGCAAGTATTTGTTCAAGACTTTAGAAAAGATGAAACGTATCTACCGTGTCTTCGCGGTAGTTTAATTAATCGTTATTCATTGTTTTGGAATGATAATTATTTCATTTCATATGGTGATTGGTTAGCAGAACCACGTTATTCTGCCAAGTTCGATACAAAAGAAAAACTCGTGATTAGACAAACCGGCGATAGTATTATTGCAACATATGATGACAAGCAATTTATCTGCCGAGATAATCTATATGTCTTGCGTGATGATAGCAACAGATACTCCTTAAAAGCACTTCTCACCCTGTTAAATTCAAAATTCATAACATGGTATTACCGAAGTTTTATCAATCCTGAAGTTGGTAAAACATTGGCACAAGTAAAAAGGACGCATTTATTGCAACTACCAATCCCAATGATTGATGAAAATATGTCAATCTATGCAGAAACGATGCTCTCCCTGAACTCTCAATTGCAGACGAAGCGCAACCTGTTCTTGCGTAGTGTCACAAACAACTTGGAGGGTGTGAAGATAACCACAGCCCTGCAGCAGTTTGACCAGATGGACTTCAAGGGCCTGATGACAGAACTGAAGAAGCAGAAAATCGCCATCCCGCTGAAGCAGCAAGGCGAGTGGGAAGAATACTTCAGCCAATGCGTAGCAGAATGTCAAGCACTCTCGGCACAGATAAAGGCCACAGACGAAGAGATTGACAACAAAGTGTTCGACCTCTATGGACTGACAGAGGATGAAAGGAAAACCGTATTAAATGTATAAAATAGTAATTATAATAAGTAGTAAATATGGAGAACAACATCCAATTCAATTCACATTATGTGCCACTCAATCCGCCCTATCCTATAATATATTTACGCGGTCGAGTTGGCATACAAACTGGTTCGTTGCTTGTAGTTCAGCCACAACTGAGAGGTGATAATATGCCAGGAGCACTCCGCATTGTTTCTATGCCTGTTGTAAGTTATAGTAACAAGTCAAAGCAGCTTCCTTCACAATTGATTATACCAGAGCGTTGGACAGAAAATAATGTATGGCAAACTGACGTAAGCAATACAGAACTGCTGGGCTATGACAATGCAGATTATATTTCATTGGTACATTTTTGTTCAGTGGAACGCCTTCGCAATTTGTCTGGTATGTCATCAGGTTTTATGATGACCCGACTTGTGAATGACATAAAATCATTTGGATTTAAGATTTCCCCTGAATTTTACCCCAACAATCCCCATGGTCGTCTTGAACTGATGTATGGTCATTTGGATGCTAAAACAGCATGTCTCACGGCAAATCATATTGTTAATCTTACAACTTTATTTATAGCCGTCAAAGTAAGTACTCAGGATGATATGTTTGTAAGAATATCCGAACAGGTGGACGACTACAAAAGAGCAGTAGAAAGAGATGATATTACAATAGAATTCCGATGCAAAGAGCCACAATTCGCTGAGCTCATCAGTCTACTGAACCAGAAATACGCCGCCAAACTGTGACAACACTTCAATCAAAAATATCCATTGGCACTGAGACATACACCATCATAGAATGTCTTAAAAATATTAAAGGTGCTTTTAGCAAAGATGAAGCTTTGCGATGGGCTTTTTGTATCAAAACGGCATTTTTGACATTTGGCTTTAATCCCGAAATAGATAGTAATTTGAATGACATACTTTCTTCTAAGGAAGTCCCCCCCATCGTGGCCGTGCCAGAGGAACGTTCTGATGGAGATTTGGGAATGCCGTCGGCTCTTATCAATATCATTTTCAAAACCACATTCAATCGAGAGCAACTAAAAAAACTTTGGTGTTGGATTAAAGAGTACTCAATTGACCAGATCTGTTATCCTTATCAATACTTTTCTCTTCTACTCTTTTTGGAGAATCATCATTCCTTATTGCTAGAGAATCGACAAATATCTAATACTGACATGGAGAATCAGATGATGGTTTGGTTTCCTACGTCGAAGGTTAAATGCAGTGCAGATTCCCTTGGAACTTATCATAATGGTTACTTCAAAAAAGACAACTTTAGATACGTATCATGGTTGAATAGTAATGGAGAACCACCATTAGACTACGAATACAAAAAGGATCAATCTATAACAGGTTTTACGGCACTGAATAAACTCTGCAATAACTTAGAACTTAATTTGTCAGAGCTTAAAATATAGCTCCCCCCTAGGGGGTAATCTACTTTCCCCCCTGTGCCCCCCTGATACAATGAAAGACACTATCATATAACTATTCCCTCTTTATATTCTTTGTAACTTTGCATCGTCGAAGGTGAAGTTAGACTTCGGGGATGCAAGTTTGTTTTTGCACCTGTCGGGAAGTAAACCTTCACGTAAAAGACATACGTAAAATAGGGTTCGCGCATAGCGCATCTGAGCACAGGTCCCGACAGCTGCAGAAAATCGCCTATGGCGGCTGAAGTGCAAGGCATTAACAAAATAAAATCTCTCATAAAATGAAGAAAAGAGATTCTTATCAGCCCGCACCCATGGGCTCCACGCGTGAAGGTTTTGCACAGTGTGGTAAAGGGTTAGGTAGTAAGGAGTTCTCAGCAGTGGTTTACGACGACTTCTCGGGATTTCCGTTGTTAGTAACATTTCTCGGCGAACGCTGGTGGGTAACGACGCCCGGCATGGTGGTGGAGCCGCTCGACGACTATCTTGGTGGCGACACCCGCTACATCTTCCTCTGCGAGGCTGGGGGCACGGTGGGCGCATTGGCGCTGGCCAAGATGCTGGGACAGGCACTGGAGTTTCCAGAGGACGATGTCATGGAGGTGCTGGCGCACCGTGTGGCGGACCTGAAGCACCTGGGCGTGACGCTCGACATGAAAGATGAGCCGCTGAAGTTGGAGCTGACGGTGCTGGAGCACAAGAAAGGCAGCCACCGCCAAGGCAAGTTCTCGGTATGGTGCTACGCTCGTAGCAACTGCTATGAGCAGCTGTTCGACATCGACGCCTTCGACACGAAGCAGGAGGCCGAGGACTGGGCTATGTGCTACTTCGAATTCCTGCAGGATTTGGGCATTGGGTTTACTGTCATATAAATAAGGTAAAAAGATGGAAAAGACAAACAAAAAAATCCGGGTTCGGGGCACAGCGTGCCTCGACCCTTTGACCAAAGAGTTCGGCTTTACACCCTACAACGACGGTCCGAGTTCGCAAACCGATGTGAAGAGCTGCCGTGGCGGTGGCAAGCGCTGGACGACGACGGGTAGCGACCCCTCGAAGATGTTCACGCTGAAGACCAAGGAGTCGAGCCCCGACCAGTATGCCGACGTGCTGGCTCAGTTCAACGCGCTGACCAAGGATCTGAAGCCTAAGAAGCCCATGGCGCAGCCCGACAGCCTGCGCGTAGTGAACGAACAAGGCCTGCAATGCTGGTTAGACGAGGGAAAGGGCGAGGTGACGTTCACGGGCACCATCAGCCTCTCACGTCACCCGCGCGACTGGCAGGCCGAGGTGCTGCGCCAAGTGCAGTTGGTGGTCAGAAGACTGCCGGCATCAGAGAGATTCAACCGAGTAATTAACCTTATTAAAAATGGAGGACAGAAGAAATGATTGTATTCCAACCAAACATCAACCAACCCACGCAGGAACTCTGCCAGCAGGCGCTCAAGGCGATGACGGAGCATCCTGAGAACAACGAACTCATTGACAACTACCGCCAGTTGAAACGTCAGATGGTCGCAGCCGAGGCACGTCAGGCGGTGGACGAGTTCGTCGGCGAAGTGGCAGCCACCGACGACTACAAGAGTTGGCTGGCCAAGGAGCTGAAGAAGGACGAGCGTCGTGCAAAGAAGCGTATGCCCACGTCAGACCAGGAACGTGTGAAGCTCTACATCGTGCAGAAGAAGTCATCGCTACCGGCCATCATTCCCACGATAGCCCGCTTTGCCGAGAGCACAGACCGCTGGAACCGCGCAGGGCTGTGGCGTGTGCAGCAGTATGGCTACCTCTCGGGACTGGCCGTGCTCGACGCCGACCACGTGCCGAATCCCGAAGAGCGCATACAGGAGTGGCTACAGCGCGAGGACTTCCAAGAACTGGGCATCGTCTGTATATTCATCACACCAAGTGGCGAGGGCGCGAAGGTGATTTTCAAAGCCCGCGAGGACTGGGGCAACCTGCAGGACAATGCCTACCAGATGGCCGAACTGCTGGGCGTTCTGGACTATGCCGACGGTCAGACGAAGAACTCGGACCACGCCCACTTTATTCCTAAGGCCAGCGACGTGAAGTACATCGACTGGGAGACGCTCTTCACCTACCAGAATCCTGCCTACGAGCAGAAGTATGGCGAGGCCTACCGCCGTGGTGAGTCGGAGCCTACCCTACCCCGTTGGCAGGAGCTGGAACGACAGCGCAAGGAGGCTCGCAAGGGTGAAGCCGTTGCAACAGCAACACAGAACACACCGTTGGTGAGCACCCAGCAGGTCAGCCTCACAGAGCGCGAGCAGGCCATTGTCAAAGCCTTCGACGGACGCTATGGCGAGACCATTGCCGAGGGACACCGCCACGAGACATGGCTGGGCGAGACGGCTCCATGGCTACTGCTGCTCACCGACAACAACGCGCAGAAGGCACTGGCCATAGGCCGACAGCTGAGCTACGTAAAGAACTGGACCGACCAGACAGCCGACGAGCTGGAGAACTGCATCGCAACGGTGCAGCGAAAGCCCCTGCTACGCCGCCGTCCGAAGGAGTTGCAAGACATGCTGACCCAGGCAGGCATCAACGACGAAATGCCTGCGGTGGCCTCGAACGGCTCTGACCCGCTGTCAGAACTGCCTTTCGACCGCTGGTGCGACCAGATAGAGAGTTTCTTCGACGTATTCCCCGGGCTGCGCGAGGTCTGCGAGCCACATCCGCGCACCACGTGGCCCTTCCTGCTCTTTGCATCGGCTATGATGATGGGCTCCGACATGGATTTGTGCTACTATTACTTCTATGCCGACTCCTGCGAACGCACACGCTTGAACTACATCATCTGGGGGGTGGGCGACCCGACGGGAGGCAAACGAGCCATGGAGCGACTGACCAACCTGTTGCTACTGCCCTACATCGAGGAAGGCAAACTGGCCGACGAGAGCACCAACTCCTGGAAGGAGTCCACTGACGCTAAGGGCAGTAACAAGGAGAAGGATTTGCGCCCAGCACTGTACAACCGATTCCTCGGTGCCAGAACGTCGAACACGGAGTTCATACGCTCAATGGTGAACTCGAAGGAGGTGGTAGACGAACAGGAAATGGGGCGCCACATCGTGACGGTCGATGGCGAGAAGGACCTAACACTCTCAAAATCAGGCTCTTGGATAAGCCGCGACTATATGATTTTGCGTTCTTTTCATAATGAGTACGACGATCAGCACTACTCTAACAAACAGAGCGTAAGTGCCCGTTTTAGAGTATTTTGGAATATGTGCGAGACGTTTACACCAAGTAGCCTGCCCAAACTCGTGAACGAACGCAACATCAACTCAGGTCTCGACACCCGCACAGCCACAATTCCCCTCGGCCCCGACCAGTTTGAGATGATGCCACTACGCCGTAAAGACCCCAAGATTGAGGCCTACAACGAGACGCTGCGCCAGATAGCCTATAAACTGGACCAGCGTCGGGGTGAATTACCAATATGGCCACTGGTGGAGCACGTCCACAAATGGTGTGACGAGCGACGTGCCATTGCCGAATTCAACGACAGGGATAAGGCCGACTGGTTGCAGATTAAGCGTATTCCGTACTACGGAATCAATGTGAGCGCCCCCTACATTGACCTTCGCCACGAACAGGAGCGCGAGCAGACAGGCACGTATATCATTGATGACACCGACCTTGCTCTTTGTGATTTGGTCCTTGATATACAATACCGCACGCAGCACTATTGGTACTACGAACTGCACCGTCAGTACTATGAGAACCAGATGCGCGATGCCACCACCTACCGTCGTCGCACGACGAAGTTTCAAGAGTGCTTCCGCCTGTTGTCCCAGGAGTTCACAACCGAGCAGTTCGCTAAGACCTTCGGCTATGCCAATACTCGCTCAGGCCAGAAGACGCTGGAACGACTGCTTGCCGACAAGGCCATTGAGCGCACCATGCGCGGCAACTACAAGAAACTGCTCGCCGAACTCTGAGAAACACAGAAAGTAGGAAAGTAGGAAAGTAGACAAGAAGCTGTTTTTTATCGCTCAGGGGTTTCTCCCTGGGGCGATTACCGCCAATTGCAACAATTATTTATTTCAATGCAACAAAATCCTGCATGGGTTTTGTTGCATTTTCCGTATCTTTGCAGCAGAATTTTGCGACGAAAACCTAAAATAATAGCATTATGAAACGATTGATGACTGTCGCCCTCGTGGCACTCATGGCGCTAACAGCGACGGCGAATAACAAGGTTTGTATTGCCAAGGACGGCAAGACGGCAACGATTGTGGTGGACGGGAACGACTGGAAGGGCGTGCTGAGGGCGGCGAACGGCCTGAGCGACGACGTGAGGAAGGTGACGGGAACGGAAGCCCCCCTCTTATCCCCCCAACTGGGGGGAGGAACCGACGCGGATAAACTCCTCACCCAGTCGGGCGAAGCCGGGAGGGGGCTTATCATCGTCGGAACGATTGGTAAGAGCAAGTTGATAGATAAGCTTATCAAGCAGAAGAAACTCGATGTGCGGCAGGTGAAAGGCCAATGGGAGTCGTACCTCATCGACGTGGTGGACGGGAATCTGGTCATCGCGGGCAGCGACAAGCGCGGCACCATCTACGGCATCTACGACATCTCGGAGCGCATCGGAGTCAGCCCGTGGTACTGGATGGCTGACGCACCCGTGAAGCATCAGGACGAACTATATTACAACGGTGGACGTTTCGTGCAGCCGTCGCCCAAGGTGAAGTATCGCGGCATTTTTATTAACGACGAGTGGCCATCGTTTGGCGGTTGGTGTCAGAAGCACTTTGGCGGCGTGAACGCGAAGGCCTACGAGCATATCTTCGAACTGCTGCTAAGGCTGAAGGCCAACTACTTCTGGCCTGCTATGTGGGCAACGGCCTTCAACGAGGACGATCCCGAGAGTCCGCGACTGGCCGACGAGATGGGCATCGTGATGGGCACCTCGCACCACGAGCCGATGATGCGCTCGCATCAGGAGTATCTGCGGAGGAAAGAACAGGTGGGGCCCTGGGACTATGCCACGAACAAGGAGCGCGTGGACAAGTTCTTCCGCGAGGGCATGGAGCGCAACAAGGCCTACGACAACCTCGTGACCATCGGTATGCGTGGCGACGGCGACGTGGCGATGGGTAAGGGCGACGACCAGGAGAACATGCGGACGCTCCGCAACGTCATCGACGGCCAGCGCAAGATTATCAAGGACATCTACGGGCGAGCCGACGCCGTGCCGCAGCTATGGGCTATTTTTACGGAAGTGCAGCGCTACTATGACGCGGGCTTCACCGTGCCCGACGACGTGACGCTATTGCTATGCGACAACAACTGGGGCTACATCCGCCGCAAGGGTCGCGACTTCGAGCGCCGTCGCAAGGGCGGTCTCGGCCTGTACTACCATATCGACATGAACGGCGGCCCGTGGAACGACCGATGGGTGAACACCACGACTATCCCCAAGCTGCGCGAACAGCTGAATCTGGCCTACCAGAGCGGCATCGACCGCATCTGGATTATCAACGTGGGCGACCTGAAGCCGAAGGAGGCGCCCATCGACTTCATCATGCGCTACGCGTGGAACCCCGATGCCATCCAGCCCGGACAGGAAGAAGAGTGGCTGAGACAATGGACAAGATCCGTGCTCGGCGACATATCGGCAAAAGATGCACAAGAGTGTGCCGACATCATTGCCCGCTACTCGAAGCTGAACCTCATGCGCAAGCCCGAGGCACAGGTGCCTGGTCTCTTCAACTACGAGGAGATGCTTTGTCTGAACAACGAGTGGCAGAGAATCGTCTTGCGCTGCGAGGCTCTGAGGGAGCGTATCCCGGCTGAGTCGCAGGATGCCTTCTATCAGCTTGTATATTATCCTGCTGTAGCCTCTGCCGGCGTCGCCATGATATACAACGCCGCCACAATGGGCGACCGCGAGACCGTTAAGGCTCTCATGGAGAAAGACCAGCGCCTCAGCGATTATTATAATAAGGTGATGGCAGGCGGTAAGTGGGACGGCATGATGCAAGACAACCACATCGGCTACACCAAGTGGAGCATTCCCGACAAGAACTACAACCCAATGGATCTTGGCTTTAAGGTTGACCACCATCTTCTCTGTGCGCCAAGGGATACGAAGGAGTACACCGTCGGCGTCAACGATTATACGAATGCCGACGAAGAGTGGATTTTCCTGCCCGACCTCGGTCGCGGCGAGGGCTGCATGGGCGCCAAGGACGTGATGAAGGAATGGCCTGCTGATGGCAGCGGCCCGAAACTGGAGTACGAGATTGAATTAGCAGAAGATGGCAAGGTGGCTGTTGGCATCCTGCCCACTCAGGACATTCTGCCTGCCCGTGGCCTGCGTCTCGGCATACAGCTTGACGACCAGCCCGTACAGGTCATTGACGCCCGTCGCGGCATCGTTGACACCTTCTCGGAATACACCCCTCAGAATCTCGCTGTCTCGAAAGTGCTGAAGCCTCTGCCTCCTCGCAGCCGTCTCGCCCTGAGTGGATTCGTGAACGGTCGTCAGCTTCCTCGCCGCGACGAGGTATTCGACAATCTGCGTTGGCTCGACGCCACGTTTAACACAACACCCGGCCGTCACACCCTGAAGCTCATCATGATTGACCCTGAGATTGTCGTTGAACGAATCATCGTCAATCCCGACAACAACCACTATAGCTATTTTGGAAATATCAAATAAACATCATACACTCATGAAACGAATCATCATTAGATAAAAGACTCCGGAGCGGCGGGGCCCCGGAGTCTGTCGGTTCAGGAATGACGGTATCGTCGTCTACTTGTCGAGCAGGATCTTCATCATCTCGACGGCAGCCTTGGCGACGGAGGTGCCAGGGCCGAAGATGGCGGCAACGCCAGCCTGATAGAGGAAGTCGTAGTCCTGGGCGGGAATGACACCGCCGGCGATGACCATAATATCCTCACGGCCAAGCTTTTTCAGCTCTTCAATCAACTGAGGGATGAGCGTCTTATGGCCGGCAGCCAGACTGGAGGCACCCACCACGTGGACGTCGTTCTCGACGGCCTCGCGG
>Ga0247610_10005567_pt1 | contig 13242 bp, 9 predicted proteins | sample 174DNAGHGhighgp2_FD_193483 | JGI IMG/M metagenome (GOLD analysis project Ga0247610, IMG submission 193483) | Sheep rumen microbial communities from Palmerston North, Manawatu-Wanganui, New Zealand - 1742 DNA GHGhigh gp2 | ecosystem: Host-associated > Mammals > Digestive system > Stomach > Rumen ...
TCTTTGTACCTGGCACTACCAGACTTCGCCGTTACACCATTAAATCGAGTGCAAAGATACAAACAATTTACAGAACAAGGTACACATAAATTGGCTGATTATATACCAATTTCGCAGATATTCAACAATTGTTTTTTTATTCTGCGACAATGCGACAATTGCGACAATGCGACATCTGCTTTTTTATTTTGCGACAACACAACGCTACAATTGTCGCAAAGCTGTGCCTTTGGATAGTTCTCTCTTGGCAATCCACTCTAATTGCTTCTATTCTTTCTCTTTCAGTCTCTGGAACTCGTCAATCAAGTAGAGTTTGAAGGTTACACCTCATTATGAATTTCATTTTATCACTTATGTCATTTTGAAAAATCCATTTGTCGCAATTGTCGCATGTCGCAATTGTCGCAAAGCGAGTTTTTTTTCGTGCGGCACAGCAGATTTTTCAGTTTTCAGTCTTTTTTCTTTTCTTTTTTAATTATCTTTGCCATCAATATGAAGAAAATACTGAAAATCAACACCCCTAACGATTATGCGCAGTTTGTCGATGCACCTAAGCTGCACCCATTAATCAGCATCATACACTACGACGAACTGGGTCCCTTCCGTCACAGTCTGAACAACTACGGCGTGTACGGGCTCTTTATCCAGCGCCAGTTTCCTAAGAATCTCTCATACGGCATGAAGACCATGCAGGTGTGCGATGCATCGATTATTGCTGTGGAGCCCGGACAGATAGGCGGACTGGAGGACAACGGCGAACGTATCTCCCTAAGCGGATGGGTGCTGTTGTGGTCGCCGGAACTGTTACACGGATCTGAGCTGGAACGACAGATAGATCACTACCAGTTTTTCTCTTATTTCTTCACCGACTCGCTAAGGATGGAGCCTGAAGAGTGGCTCTGCATCACGCAGTTGGTTTCACAGATGCGGCAAGAACTGATGGGAAGCGAGGATTCACCCTCGCTCCGAAACATCCTGTTAGCCTATCTTCGGCTGATACTGGAATACTGCAACCGCATCTATCTGCGGCAGGTTTCAGAAGAATACCATAGCGGCAGCGACCTGCTGAAACGGTTCCACAACCTGCTACAGCAGTATTTCCGCGAAAACCGCCAACTGTCGGACGGCCTGCCTACTGTCGCCTTCTGCGCCTCAGAACTGGCCTATTCGCCACGCTACTTCGGCGACATCGTACGCAAAGCCACAGGCAGCACGGCCATTGGCTATATCCATAACTATGTCATCAACCAGGCCAAGAGCTTGCTGATGAACGGTCACAACGTCAGCGAGACCTCGCGCCTGCTTGGATTTGATTTCCCCCACCATTTCACCCGACTATTCAAGCGGATGACAGGACTCACGCCCAGCGAGTTCCTAGGGAAATAGGATTACAACTTGCAGGATTACAACTTGCAGGATTACAACTTGCCGGCCAAGTCAATCAACTTCTGCTTGGTTTCCTCCGTTTTCTGCTCGTCGATCTTTGCTGTCACTACACCCATGTTCTCTGCACTCCAGTAGTTGCAGATGTCGCGGAACTCGGCAGTAGCTCCGTCATAGACCCCAGGAGAGTACGAAGAGACGAGCAGGGCCATCTTCTTCACCTTCGCAGGACTGTTTACACAGTACATTCGCTGGATGGGAGCCTGAATCTGAGCATTGAGCGTGAAGTAATAGATTGGTGCAGCCAGTACCAAAGCCTCGGCCTCGGCCATCAGCGGATAGAGCTCCTGCATATCATCCTTCTGGATACATGCCCCATTACCCTTGTTATGACAATACTCGCAAGCCAGGCAGCCTGCAATCTTCTTCTTCGACACATTCACAAGTGTCACCTCATGACCTGCTGCCTCAGCAGCCTTTCTATACTCTTCAGCCATCCAGGCGGTGTTGCCGTTCGCACGTGGCGAGGCTTGCAAAATCAGTACTTTCATCGTCGTAGATTGTTTAGTTGTTTTGTCAAGATACATAAATCTGAGCACAAATATAATGAAAAACATTGAATTTCCACCCTATTTGTGCTCATATTTATAATATATTCACCTTTTCGCAAGTGCGCCCCCGAGGGGCAGCAGCCGCAAACTTTTGGTCTTTCAGGCTGTTTTCCTACTTGCGGAAGTCGAGTCAGATATTAATAGGTACCACAACTTTGAATGTGATATTGCGCCCCATGTTGAAAACTCCACTGCGGCCAGTTATCACATTGTCGTCGGCATATTTCAGCCGGCTCAGGTGGTTCTGATAGGCTTTGTCCAACAGATTGTCGGCATCGACATACAACTCAGCCACTTTCCTGCCCTTCACCTGGATGTCGGTACCAGCAGAAAGGCTGAGCAATGCATAACCCGGCGTTGGGGTCTCGGTGTTGTCGGCACGATAAATGTGGGTCTGCTTCAGATAGCAGTCAAGTCCTACAGCCACATACAGGTTGTTGAACAATGAGCGGTGGGCAGCATCTGTCGTATGGTGATGGTTGACTGTGGTGTGCGAATGGTGGTAGAGTTCCCATTTCAGCTCCGATGTCCAGCAGGGGGCTGGCGTAAAGGGCAGATAGCGGGCGTCGGCATTGGCATGCATCAGCCGCGCATCGACAAAGGAGAAGGTATTTGAGAAATGGACTGAATGGACGGGATGGAAGTCAGCTCCCGCCTCAAAACCCAAAAGCCGCGCATCGCCCTGCGTATAAGCGTAAGTAAGGTAACCTTCTTCTATCACTTGGTTCAGACGATGAGTGAAAATATAGTTGTCGATGCGGTTGGCAAACAGTGCCACCTGTGCTGATATGTATCTCGAAGTAAAGTCGAGTCCCAGGTCGGCCTGCAGGCTATACTCTGCCTTCAGCCGGGAATTGCCCAGTTCGTAACGGATGGAGCCCTCGTGAACACCGTTCGACGACAGTTCACTCATGTTGGGTGTGCGGAAGCCGCGTGCCAGGTTCAGGCGCAGGTTGAAGTGCTCGCTGAGGTTGCAGACAGCACCCAGGCTGCCCGTCAACCCGTTGAAATGCCGGGAGACATCGGCAAAGCGCAGGTCGCCATCCTCTGTCAGCTCGTAGCCGTGCAGCCTGCGGTGGTCATAACGCACGCCTCCGTTCAGCGTCCAACGCTCACCGATGGTCTTCGTGGCAGTAGCATAGACACCGAAGTCGAACAGGCGGTAGTCGGGTATCAGGTATTCCTCGCCTTCGTTACCCGAATTCTGGTACATGCCGCCGATGCCCGTAGACAGTTTCCAACCATCCCATTCGTTGGTCACGTAGCGCAGGTCGTAGGTCAGTGTATGCAGCTTGAAATACAGCTCATAGTCATCAGGAGACTCTTCAAACTCCTGGCGGCGGTTCTGCTGATAGCCGAGTATGGCTTTCAGGCTGCCTGACGAGAAGTTCAGCGAATTGTCCCACACCAGCTTGTAGTGTTTCACCTGCTGGAAGGGCAGCGACTTGCCGTATGTCTTAGGAGAAGCCGAGGAGCACAGCAGTTCACCCGTATCAGTGTCGCGTTCTCCCTCAACGATGCCTGGTGTCAGATGATAGGCCGTTCCTGTCAGTCTCGAGTGACCCCACGGTCGGTTGACTCCAAGCATCAGCCTGCCGGCACGTTCGCGGAACTGCGAACCGGGCACGTAGTCATCGTACTTGTTCTTATAGGCGTGTGCCATCTTGTCGCTATAGCGGGCATCCCACACCAAGCCGTGTTGGTTGCCTGCCATCGACAGGTTGTAGCCGAAGAGGCCGTTGTTGGTCTGATACTCGGAACTCACTTGGGCACGCATCTCGCCTTCTGCAAGTGTCGGCTGTGCGTGGAGGATTACCACACCCGCCATAGCATCGGATCCGTACATCAGCGAGGCAGGGCCCTTCAGGATTTCCACTGAGCCCACACCGCTTCCGTCAACCTCCACACCGTGTTCGTCGCCCCACTGCTGACCCTCCTGGCGCACCCCTTCGCTCATCACTACCACGCGGTTACAACCCAGTCCGCGGATGATGGGTTTCGAGATGCTGCCCCCCGTAGTGAGCTGACTGACACCAGGCTGGTGGCTGATGGCATCGATGATGTTAGTCGAGGCAGTGGCTCTGAGTGTCTGTGGCGTCACGATGCTCACCGGAGCTGTCGCATGTTTCAGTTTGGTATCACCAGTAACGCCTGTCACTGTCAGTTCATTCAGATTGAGATGGCGGAAAAAGACATCGGTGCTGTCCTCTGAATGGTGATGCTGGCGAAGGGTGTCCACCCTCGTATTCAGACTGTTCTGAGCTGCCACAGCCGTGCATAGACACAGCAATGACAGAATGATATATCTTGATTTCATTCTGTGATTTTAATTAAATGGATGTATATAGAAAAATATGTAAAAGCCTGTGGTTGGGGGAATCAGACCGACGGGGGACCCCGCGTAACAACAGTGCCACAGCAGGCAGCGAGATAGCCGCACAAAGGCTGGGCACGGAATTTTCTACATACATGAACATATAGGGTGACAGCCATCACAGCGGCTGTCAGCGTGGATAGCGTCAGAAACTGGCAAAGCACACAATCGTGCGCCCAAGTAGCAGTCTGAGTGAGATGTCCCTGACAACTGTGATGCACGCAATCGGTACATTCCGCCCCCGTTTGCAGGATACTTTCTTCATGAACATGAAACGACGAGCATAACAGCATTGGCACAAATACTGCCAATAGCAACCAAGATGCAAGATATCGTTTCCTTGTCAAGTCCACAGTTTTTTCTATATGACTAAAAGATATTCGCCCTGTTTACAATAGCTGGCATCGCCTCTACTAGGACGCTGCAAAGATACGTGTTTTTTCTTTATTCTAGAAGAATTCCACCCAAGAATTAACGATTATTCAGCAAAGTCGTTCAGCGAGCACATGGTGAGACTCATGCTTACCACCGCATCCTCACGACAATTGCCGTTGAGCAACGGGCAAGCGGCTCGCAAAGCCTGCACTGCCCGAAGCGTCATGCTTAAGGGTAAAAACCAATTTCTCATAACGTTGCAGTGTTGCAGTGTTGCAGTTCAAAAGTAAAAGGACAGGCCCCCTGTGCTCACGGCTTAACAACCACGCCACTAACGCCCTGAAGGGGCAGCAGCTGTAAGCCCAGGGCTTGGAGCTTTTGACCTTTCAGGCCGTTTCTTACTTGCGGAAGCCTTTTCATCGACCCATTCGTTTATCCCATCACCACGTCAAGAACCATCATGAGCACGAAACCGATGGCGAAGCCGATTGTACTGAGGTTAGTGTGTTTCCCTCCTGATGCTTCAGGAATCAGCTCCTCGACGACGACATAGAACATAGCTCCTGCAGCAAAGGCCAGCAGATAAGGCAAGGCGGGTGTCATCAGTGAGGCCAGCAGCACTACGGCCAGTCCTCCTACAGGTTCTACGGCGCCGCTCAGACTGCCGATGGCAAAGGAGCGCCAGCGGCTGTTTCCAGCGGCTCGCATAGGCATAGAGATAATAGCTCCCTCGGGCACGTTCTGGATGGCAATACCAATGGATACTGCCAATGCGCTGGTCAATGACATGCCTCCGACACCGCCTTCTGCACCAGCAAACACCACGCCCACCGCCATTCCCTCGGGCAGGTTGTGAATCGTGACAGCCAACGCCAGCATCACCGTACGCGACAGTTTGGAACGAGGTCCCTCCGGAGTGTCTGTGCCGATATGTAAGTGAGGCGTCAGCTCATCGATCATCAAAAGGAAGCCGATGCCTAGAAGGAATCCCACAGCAGCAGGCAGCACCGACCACTTCCCGCTATTGGCCTCCATCTCCATAGCCGGTATGAGCAACGACCAGACGGAAGCTGCCACCATTACGCCCGATGCAAAGCCAAGCAGCGGTTTCTGCAGACGAGGCGGCATCTCTTCCCTGGTCTCTGTACGAGTCACCTCATGTCCGGAAGAATCGACGCAAGCATCATTCTCCACTCGCTTAACCGGTGACCGCATCAGGAAAGAGAATGCCGCTCCGAGCATTGTTCCCAATAGAGGTATCAACAGGCCGATGACCAACGCCATAGTGTCCAAAGAGAGAATCGGTGAGCCCTACGCTTTATTGAATTTTTCCTTACCTTGCTTGCAACGGGGGCAACGCCAGTCGTCGGGCAAATCCTCAAAAGCTACTCCGTCGTGCTCAGCGGGGTCATATACATAGCCGCAGATGGAACAGACATACTTGCCCGATGCCTCCTGCCTGGTGAAGTCCACTTCTGCAAGAACCGTCGGAACGGGATTGTCCAGATCCATCACACGCTTAGCCTCCAGGTTCTCATAGCCCTGTGGAGTGTGCGTACCGCAATAGACCGTAGGGTGATTGCGAATGAACTCACGGATGCGGTTCTGGGTCTCACGGGCGGCAGGCAGGTCATCATATACCACAGACAGCTTATCCTCATACAGAGCCTCGTCAACGTAAGTGATATCACCATGAATCATATAGAACAAACCGTCCGTCTCGACAATGATGATGCTGTTGCCTTTGGTGTGGCCCTTGGCTTTGATCAGATAGATACCTTCCGTTATCTTCTGGCTCTCAGGGAAGTTGTAATACGGTCCATCAGTGAAGCTGACAGGAACCAGATTCGTAAGACCTTGCAACTCGGCAGCATCCGTCTCTTCCTGATTCACATAGACCTTTGCGTTGGGAAACGAGCGCAGCTCGCCGCTGTGGTCAGCATGACGATGGGTAAGCAGTATCTTCGTCACCTGCTCAGGCTTGTAGCCAAGGGCTGCGAAAGCCTCCATATAGGTACAGATGTCTTCGCCGGTATAGGCCGGAGAGTTCTCGTCGGGTACTTCCATAGGTGTCCCTGCAGGAATGCCTGTGTCCACAAGAATCACTTCATCGCCAAGATCTATCAGATAGTTCTGCAGACTGCCGCGATAGCGGATATTCTGGTCGAACTGTTCCTTTCCCTCTTCACCTCCGAAGGCAAAAGGCTGGGTGTAGAACCCGTCTTTCCTGAATTTTACGGCTTTGATTTCCATATTACTTCGCGGGTTCCCATTTACAACGAACGGGTGAAACTATGGCACCCTCTTTTTTCAACTCAGCAAAGGCCTTGTCCACTTCCTTGCGGTCAGCACCCAGCGCTTTGGTCACTTCGCCAGCCGAGACGGGCTTTCCTGCCTCGTGCATGGCCTTTAATACTTGTTCTTTCATAATAGTTTCGTAATTTAATAATGTGACGAATGATGTTCTTGGCTGCAAATTTACTATTTTTTTAGCAAAGAGCCAAAGACCAAGCGGAAAAAATGGCTCTTGCCATATCGGCAGGCTACGATTCGCTGTAATTGTGGTCTATGACAATGGTCACATCTTCGCCAGGGACAATTGCTTTCAGTTCACTTGTGAGCTGAGCGGTCAGGGCAGCGTCATCGTGCACGGAGATATCTGGAACCACATCGACTGACACCCTGTGCTCCTGCTCAAAGTAATAGAATCCGTGTACCTGCAGAATCTCCTTGTGCCTGGCTAATGCCTGCATCACCTTGCTCTGTAGCTCGGCACGACGGTTGTCGCCTGTGGCAACGGCATACACACCCACTGTCATGATGATGCCGTGACGTTCGTGCATCTGCTCAGAGATGCGCCGCGTAAGGCCGTGTATCTCGTGTGCATTCATCGTGTCATAGACATTGATATGCAGGGAGCCGATCATCACGTTGGGTCCATAGTTATGCAGTATGATGTCGAACACTCCGTGAACGCCCTCGAAGGCCAGTACCTCCTGACGGATATCACGCACCAACTCCTGTGACACCTTCGCCCCCAGCAGTTCGTTGACGGGCGATGACAGCATCTCGAAACCAGCCTTGATGATAACCACAGAGATCAGCGTTCCCAAGATACCGTCAAGCGATACATTCCACAACAGCATGACACCTGCCGACACCAGTGTGGCCAGTGTAATCACAGCATCGAAGAGCGCATCCGAGCCTGAGGCGACCAGTGCATCACTGTTCAACTGCTTACCCTGCCGTTTCACATACTGTCCCAGCACCAGCTTCACCACAATAGCCACCACGATGACCACCAGCGTCACTGTGGTATAGTCTGGCTCTGTGGGATCGAAGATCTTCTTTACCGACTCTATCAGCGAGGTGACGCCCGCCGAGAGCACTATCACGGCTATGATGATGGCACTGAAATACTCTACCCGTCCGTATCCGAAAGGATGCTCGCGGTCGGCAGGACGCTCAGAGAGCTTGGTGCCAACAATGGTGATGACACTTGACAGTGCATCGCTCAGGTTGTTTACAGCATCCATCACGATGGCCACACTGCCAGCCAACACGCCCACCACTGCCTTGAATGCTGCCAGCAGCACGTTGGCCACTATGCCGATGATGCTGGTGCGGATAATCTTTTGTGAACGGTTCATCACTGGTACTTCGTAAATTGATACTTTGCCCTCAGTTCTGCCTTCTTTTCGTCATCAAGGCTGTTGAAATAGCCTTTCCATCCCGGACAGAAATTGATGTGCCACCGCCAGAAGCGACCCATCAGCGATTTTGGGTTTTTGTCATAGTTTGCCCTCAGTTTGCAATTCTCACATTGATACTGTACCATCTTTATTTCTCCTTATTCTTTAGTGTAACAATAATCGAGTCTAATTCACTTGCCAGATGCTCATAGTCATCCGTCTGCAGCGGACATGCTTTCAGCGCTTCTCCCATACCAGCAGGAATGGCGTTGTAGGCCTCCACCTCCAACATCCTACCCTTCTGCGTCAGACTGACTATCTGCTGACGCTTGTCCTCCTTGCCGCGCTGACGGACCACGATGCCCTGTTTCTCCATGCGCTGAAGCAGAGGCGTAACGGTATTCGTCTCTAACAAGAGGCGGTGGGCAATGTCGTTCACCGGCTGGCAGTCCTTCTCCCACAGCACCATCAGCACCAGGTACTGCGGATAAGTAATGCCCAGTGTGTTCAGCATCGGCATATAGGCCTGCGTGATCAGTCTTGCCGCCGTATACAGGCGGAAGCAGATCTGATTGTCAAGTTGTAATTCAGCGTGCATAATTCTCTTTTTCCCGCTCAACGCTTGCTACGGTTTCTTGCGCTACGTAGGTCCTCAGGCGCTTCGCGGAAGTCTTGCAATGTATCAGCCAAGCATCTCCTCCACATCCTTCTCAAAGTCCTTCGGCTCAGTAGTGGGGGCGTAACGCCTGATGGTCTCACCATCCTTCGAAATAAGGAACTTAGTGAAGTTCCATTTGATGTCGCTATCCTTCTCCACACTCGTGCTGATGGTCTTGAAGAGCGCCTTCGCTGCCTTTGCCTTCAACCCATGATACTCTTCTGCAGGGGCCTGAGCCTTCAGATATTCGAATATCGGTTCAGCGGCAGCTCCGTTCACCTTCGTCTTCTTCATGATCTGGAATGTCACACCGTAGTTCAGCTGGCAGAACTCTTCTATCTGGCTATCCGAACCCGGATCCTGCTCCTTGAACTGGTTGCAGGGGAAACCGATAATAACAAGCCCCTTGTCCTTGTACTTCTGGTTCAGCTCCTCCAGCCCGGCAAACTGGGGCGTAAAGCCACACTTGCTGGCTGTATTCACTATCAGCAGCACCTTTCCCTGAAACTCCGAGAAATCAATCTCCTTACCTTTGCTCGTCAGAGCCTTGAAATCATAAATCTTTTTCATACCTTATTCTATTTATAAATTGTTCTTTCTATTTATTAATTGTTCTTTTCAAATAAATTGTTCTTTCTATCGTTTGCGATGTCTATGATGCATGAGCATCTCTTGAACGCGGTGCAAAGGTAACAAGAATAATTTATATCGCAAGCGATTTATTTAGAACTTTAAGAATGATTAACGATATATCGCCTGCGATACATTCCCCAAAGGCTGGTCGTGGCCACGAATCCGTATTTTCCGCCTCACGAAGATCGTCTACGACACATTCCCCAAAGGCTGGTCGTAACCACAAATCCGTATTTTCCGCCTCACGAAGATTACTTTTCACCGCCAACGGGCATAGTGGGGATAGGACAAGCATGCCCGTACGTATGGAGCTCGTCCGTGGACGAAGTTATAAGGCAAGGTAATAAGAGACCGTGTATAATAAAAGTGCGCCCTGTCGTAGAGCGCACTTTCCCTATTGTCTCACTAAGTGAGAATATGGTCTTACTTAGCTTATTTTGCTACCAACACTTTCTTGCCCTTCTGGATGTAAAGACCCTTCGTGGGGTTCATCACCTTCTGACCATTCAGGTTGTAGAGCTGGGCGGGTTCCTTCTGGATGAGGATGCCATTGACGCTGGCCAAGCCGGCAGCTGCATCTACAGTGAACTCGGTGGTGACGTAGGCATTGTTGCCTGTGAACTTCGGGAATGCTTCGGAGGCCATCACAGCATGAACCTTCTCGGACTGTTCCTTGATGAAGGCAAACTTGCCGGGCTCGATGGCTGCATAGTCGGTACCTTCAACCAGCGCTGCGCCCGATGCGGTGACGAAGCTGTAGGTGGTCTGCACGGGTGCCTCGAGTATACCTGTAGCCGTGAGCTGCGATGTCAGGTCGAGCACGCCTAAGGTCTCTGCCACCTGATAGGCAGGCTGCGGAGCGTAGGTGTACTTGCTGTTCGATGTGATGGCTGGTTTCTTAGGCAGGGTGCCCAGGGTGAACTTATTGTTCTGAATCTGGATGGTGCCTTTCACTGTGAACTCGGGGAAGGTGATGTCTGCCAGCTCGTTGTTGGAAACATAGAGGTTCTTTAATGAAGCGGGCAGGCCAATGATCTTGGAGATCTTGTTGTTCTCAGCAGAAATCTGTGTCAGCTTGGTGTTGTTGGTCACGTCAAGTTCTGTGATCTTACCCTTCTGGTAGGTGTTTCCACCCAGGATGATGGTCTCCAGATTGACGTTCTTGCTTATGTCAATTGCTGCCAGCTGGGGCTCGAATGCGCTTTGTGTGCTGTTGAATATACTCAGGCTGGTCAGTGTAGCTACCTTCGATACATCAACCGACTTCACGGGGCTGTTGGTGAACGAGAACTGTGTGAGCTTCTCAAAGGCGGGAAGTGCTACGCTCTGGGCATTGGCACCAGAGAAGCTCATCTGCACGACGTTCTTCAGCTTGGGTTGGTCAAAGCTGGTAGGCAGGGCATCGCCAGAGACGAGGAAGTACCAGATATCGTTGGTACCATAGACCTTGATGGTACCGTCGCCAGCCACAGTTCCTGTAAAGGTGGTAGCAGAGCCGGTGGTTCCGTCTTCCTTCACGGGTCCTTTGTTCTCAATGCCGACGGGTTGTGACAGGAGCTCACCATTGCCAAAGTCTACGGAGTAGGTGTCCTCGCTGTCGTAAGCACCAAAGGTCAGGGTAACCTCTGTTCCTACAGCACCCTTCAGGGTCAGTATCGGAGCAGGCGTATCGCCACCGGCAGCCTCTACCTTGATGGTATAGATGTGGCATCCGTTGGTGTTATAGACAATCACGTCGCAATCGTTCTCGACAGTCCAGGTATGGGCCTCCAGCTCCTTCGGAGCGAAGGAGTCGCCAATCTTTGTGGCTGCATCGACCAAACCTTCTTCATCAACGCCTGTGTACAGCTCAATGCCGCGTCCTTCACTGGTCTTGTGCGACTCTACCTGTATGGTGATGGTGGAACCTGCTTTCACGCCAGGAATGGTAAAACAAGGAATCTTGTTCTTGCCACCGCCCAGCCACAGATAGGCAGGACCTGCATAATCGTTCAGAGCCTTAGGATAGTTCACGGCAATGGCCAGTGAACGTCTCACTGTATACTTGCTGTTCCATAAGAGTCCTTTCAGCTCTTCGATGACCTGACCGTTGGCCGACAGCGTGCCATCGTCATTGGCAGAAGCCACGCTCCAGAAACAGTTGTCCTTGGAGGCCTCGGTGGGATCGGCACCGTTCTCGGCATCGGCAGCTTTCTCTACATCGCTCCATCCAGCGGTCTTGCTGGCAGCAGCATCGGCCTTCAGGTTAGCCACAGTGGCATCGCTCCACTTGGTGAAGTCCCAAATGCGGGCATCGGTAGCGGGATTCTCACCACCGGCAGCTGTGGTCTTGCCATTGAGCGAATAGACGTAGGCTTTCTGTGAGGCTGTCTCAGGAGTGGTGCCCTTGTAGTTGTCCAGCTTGCCGCAGATGATCACCTCGTCGCCAACTTTGATCTGGTCGTTGCCATCGACCCAGGGCTTGTTCTCGAGGAAGTTGACAGAATAGCACTGGAAAGTGAAGTCATCCTGGCCGTCAGCAGAAATAAAGAAGGTGGCTGTTCCATACTGTGCACTGAAAGTATGCTTGATGGAAGCAATCTTACCTTTTATATAATAGTCTTCTGTGGATACTTCGTCTTTCTCAAGTGAACCGGCGAAGACATTGGCCATTACAGGGCTCAAGGGGCTTTCGAGGATACCTAAACCGGTCTCCTGATCCTGATTTACGAGCATATACAGGAAAGACCTGGCGGATGTATAGGACGTACCCACGAAGTCTTCTTGCATAACAACAGTAACGGTAGTACCCTCAAGGTCAACAGAGGCGTAGCCTTCTTCGGCTGCTTCAATCGCTGCCTCCTGATAAACTGCCTGTGCCAGTTCTACGGTAGCGAAGGTGGTAATCATGCTTGCCTTGGTGCAGAGGCTGTTCTCGAAGTCGAGAACCATCTGACCAGAGACCTCAGTTTCCTTGTAGAGACCTGCAAATTCAAGGGTCAACTGATTGTCGCCGCTAATGAATTTGGTTGTTGTGAAAGTGTAATCAGCGAAGGGGTCGTCAGGATCGTCAGGATCATCAGCACCCTCGCCAGTAGTGACGGTAATCTTCTTGATCTGTGTGTTGCCGGCTATGACAATAGACACATTCTGTGCATTGCCTGTCCACAAACCGGTCTCCAGTGTACCAGTGGATGCGTAGTTGTCGGCACTCCACTTGCCTGAGTTCAGTTCGAACTCGATTTTGGTAATCTCCTCAGCGGAAGCGAACATCAGCATGCCACCATACAGACGCATAGAGCCGCTCCACATGCGGTTAGGATTCTTACCTTCACTGGGACCCACAACCAGAGACACGCCATCCTTTGTAAGGCTTTTGGTTTCGGTGAAGTCTCCTAATCCGGAATCGTTCGTCGAGAAGCCAGTGAATCCGAACTGACTGTAGGCATCGTCGCCGGTAAAGTCAAATACCACGCTGCCTGCATAGGTGTTCATACCCAGCAGCATCAGCAGGCTGAATAATGTAAAACGTAGAAA
>Ga0247610_10005569_pt1 | contig 13242 bp, 16 predicted proteins | sample 174DNAGHGhighgp2_FD_193483 | JGI IMG/M metagenome (GOLD analysis project Ga0247610, IMG submission 193483) | Sheep rumen microbial communities from Palmerston North, Manawatu-Wanganui, New Zealand - 1742 DNA GHGhigh gp2 | ecosystem: Host-associated > Mammals > Digestive system > Stomach > Rumen...
ACATCAAACTTATGATACCCAAAATCAGGAATATTACGGCAAAAAGGAAAAATCCTGTGATTTCCGGGCCGTCTATACCAGGTGAGTCTGAGCCAAAGATGGCAGTTTTGAAGCCAATGCACGCAAATATGATGGCTAATACAAAACATAGTACAGTCATATTAAAGTCCTCCAACTATAATGACTCCGACGGGAATCGAACCCATGTTACCACCGTGAAAGGGTGGTGTCTTAGCCGCTTGACCACGGAGCCATTGAGGATTTTACGTAGCAATCCGCAACGGCGCTTTCGCTCAAATTTTATTTTCTATAGCGACGCACGAGACGCAACGCTTAAATGTCGCCGCAATTGAGCTCCTCAAGTAGGGCTCGAACCTACGACAACTCGGTTAACAGCCGAGCGCTCTACCAACTGAGCTATTGAGGAATACTTATAATAAAAAGGGCTTCAAACCGCAGAGAGGAATCGAACCTCCGTCTCCGAACTTATTAAACTTTACCGGAAAATTCAATAAATTCTTAGTGGCGCATTAACCATAGTATGCTACTGCCCGGTGTTTGAAGCCAAGTGCGCCCTGTTGGAATTGAGCCAACCAACTGATAGTATAGTTTACCAATTGCTCTTTCAAATCAGAGAGGACACATTGTACAGCCAAGTTCTGCACGTGCCGTATTTTATGAGGTTTTGGGTGGCTATTCGCCATTATTCCCCGACGGACTTCATGCACGCCACCAGACGGGCTGTTAAGAAAACCACCGGACCTGTGGTGGTTTCTGATTATTTGGTTGCATGTTCACCGGCGCTCCGCAGGTATATGACCTCCAAGGATCAGTCTTGTTGTGACCAGAACGCTGGCCCGTCGCTTCCTATAGAGTTTTTGGGAGGTCTGCATAGAAGCAATAAGAGAATAGACCTCGTGCATCTGGTGGGACTTGAACCCACACGGTATTGCTACCATCGGATTTTGAGTCCGACGCGTCTGCCAATTCCGCCACAAATGCAGGGAGAAGCCTTTCCTAAAAATATAACTCTTGAGGCTTCATGCATGGTTTATGCAGAGTTTTGGTTTGGAGGGTCTTCCCAATGTCATGAGTAAACCAGCGGAGAGAGTGAGATTCGAACTCACGGGCCCTTTCGGGTCTCCGGTTTTCAAGACCGGCGCACTCGGCCAGCTATGCGATCTCTCCATTAGGGATTTGTCAACGATCACACCATCAAAGCCGTTGTGAGGACATTAAGCGATTCATTCAACGGTTCATCCCAAAGATGGCTTATTGTGTTAGGATTTGTCAACGATTACACCATCAAAGCTGTTGTGAGGACATTAAGCAATCGATTCAACAGTTCATCCTGAAGATGGCTTATTAGAGTCTCGGGCAGGACTCGAACCTGCGCCGACCGGCTTGGTATTTACCAGCTGAACTCCGAGACATATTGACCGATCAACGACGTAACGGTCGTGTGCTTTCCCGAGCGCAATCCCAGTACTTGCAGTTTCCAACGGGCGGGACCATTTGCGTCGTCCCCAACTTGAAGTCATTTTCGCTGTCATCGCCGAATCACCTCTCCCTGAAGGTCTTTGTGGGATAAAGGCGTAGCCTCGATACGCCAAGGTTTTTCGGGATGCCTTAGGTGCTGCATCATTACCTCTAAAGTAATGAACCCTCGGACAACTTTTACGTGATATCCGTTTCACGGCAGCCGATATTCGGACTCGAACCGAAAACCTGCTGATTACAAATCAGCTGCTCTGCCAATTGAGCCATATCGGCGGGTGACGTAACCGAAGCACTTTAAACATTACGTCCGGCATCTGATTGTTCCCATACGATGGCGCCCAGTGCTGCGTGATCAGATGCGTTTTTTGAAAGGGGAACAGCAACACGTGCGATATAGGCTTCGCTGCAGCTCGTGTCTTTTATCGGCACGGTCTTATCGCCCGCTCGGATTTACAAGGCTTTCGCCAATACCACTGTTCGAATAAGATAGTGGGACTTGAACCCACAGACATGCACAGAACTGATCTATCATGTTATCTTAAGTTTGTGTAGTCTGCCTAAAACTCGTCTAAGGAAAACCTGCTCTACACACTGCCCGGTTTATTTGATCGTCTCTTCTATGGCGTACGATAGCCAGTTAAGCTACAACGAACTCCTGGATAGCCTCTACGGTCTTGTCTGCTTCGTTGCCTTCTGCATAAATACGAAGGCTCAAAGGCTTGGAAAGATCAAGGCTGAAGATGCCCATGATGGACTTCGCGTCAACCACATAGTGATTGCCTGAGCAAATATCTGCATTTGCAGCGCATCTGGAGATGCTTGTGACAAAGTTCTTCACTCTGTCGATCGTCGATAAGTTGATTGTTACTTCTTTCATACTTTTCCTCCTCACGTCACGACGAAAAAATAACCCATAGCGATAAGATTTTGATCTTAAGTGGCTACGGGGGGCATAAATAGTATTTGCAAATGAGGAAGTATCCGATATTTCAGCGATGTTCCTCGCCACCGCCTCTTGAAACGCGTCTCCTCGGATTAGGGCACTCGCCAGGACCTCTGGACTCTGCCGAGATTGCTCGGTCTCCATAGCCCCTATACAGCGCACACCGGATGGTGGTGCACCTGCGTGGAGTAGACGGGAGTTGAACCCGTGTCCAAAAGCTGTACTGAATATCATTGTTTACGCTGTTACGACTTTTTGGATCTTTTCAACCGGAGTGCTGCATCCTACGATTCTTCAAAGTCGCCAAAGTTCTAATCCGGTTATATTGGAATCTGATGTTTACCAACAAGGCCTTTTACAAGTAGTGCCTGAACTTATCATCTTCAGTCTTTTGAGCCATATAGAGTACAGAAGAAAAGTCTATCTATATGACGTAGCTTTCACGTCATGACTCTAAGCCGAAGCTTAGGCAGCCACTGCTACAGGACGAGTAAATGCGTTTGCGTTTACTTTAGGGTTGATGATTAGGTCATCACTCCAGCGCAATGGTATCTTTCTAACCCCTGTCGAAACCAGTACTACCCCATGGTTTGTCAAAGTGGCTTAGTATGACTTCTATCATGTTTCGAACCTTTACAGATAGGAGAGTTGATCAGGCCCTCGTTCGTCTGCTTTTCTCCGGAACAGCCTTGTCGGCAAACCACCGGTCATCAGGGAACGATGATAGAAGGCATTTCAGCCGAATTGCGGAAGCCAGGCTCGAACTGACATACTCCTGGTTATGGGCCAGGTGAGCTCCCAATTGCTCGTCATTCCGCGATAATAAGATCATAAGCGTTGAGGTTATGGCGCTTTACCATGACATTTTGAACTGTTGGCAGTTCTTTCCCACACCGGATGTTTCCACCTCGGTAGCCACGATGCACACAGGTTATAAGTCCTGCAACTGACTGCACTCACACATTATAAGTTTCCGTTCTAAATGTCCTCCTTGCGGGTTCAAAGGCTTGCGGGCCTCTTAGGTACACTCATACTTGTACTTCTTTACGCCTCGGCTTGCGGCTTCCGCGCATCTACATATTGCAGTAGAATAAGTGCATTTTCATGCAAGTGCCCTGCACACTTTTGCTTTTCATCTGTTTTCAAAAAGACGACTATCGTTTCCATATACGATTCGTTATTTTCGTTGTATGATTTATTGAAAGACGGGGTGCAGGTTTCAGCTCCGTAGCTTTTGACTACAGTCCACTGACCGCCTTTCTGCTCGGCTTACCAGGCCATTACTTCTTTTCAACGACACCAGTCTTTCGACTTCAAGCATCATATCAAGATCAGCACAGCATTCGTCTTGGTTTGATTCACGCTGCACAGCGCATGCTTCGTACCTGGCATTTCTGTCAGGCTCCCGCCGCAGATGATCGACGGTCACATCTTTCACCACCTCCACCAGTTGGCCTTGGTGTAGAGAAAGACGTGCTAACATACGGTTTTCTGTCAGGACCATATAGGGTTAGGTCCGCCGTTGAAGCCATACGTTCTTCAACGACTTTATCCTTGTTGCCAAGTTTATCTAACGACGCGAAACCCGCCGTATATCCAAAACAGCAAAAGCTGTAAAGAATATAAAAATCGAGGTGACAGGACTCGAACCTGCGGTCTCGTGGTCCCAAACCACGCGCCCTACCAACTGGGCTACACCTCGGATCAGATCATTTCTTCTAATCCGTGAACATTGATTGTTGTCACTTGGTTGTCACAACATTGGTCAATATTGTTTGCAAAAACACTATAGAGGGCAACCGCTGGTTGCCCAAAAAGGTACTTTTTCAAGGATATATGGCTCCAGACAGATATCCAGAGCCATATTTGTTTACTCAATGAGATGCTGCATCGTCGGGGCTAATGTGAGGTTCATCCGTTGTAGAACCGTCCCCGTTCATAGATGCCATGTCACCCTCAATGAAACCGTCCTTATCCCATATGTCAGTGATGTTCTTATTTTTGACAATGGGTTCAAAGGCTTTTGCGGCCACTCTGCGCTTCGATACCTCTTCGGCTGTCATAAGCCTGTACTTGTCTTCGATGAGAGAGTCTTTCGGGTCTTTCATAAAACGGTCGAGATCGTTGTCATTATAGCATACCACGTCTCCGTTTTCAAGACCTAATCCAAGCACAGCGGCAATTGCTTTGATCTGTGTCGTTGACAGCTGCATTTTGATAGGAACATTTTTCATGTTTTCCGGAATTGGAGCGTCAAATCTGGAAATGCTCAGTTCAATCCCTGACACCCATAATCCGTCGGTCAATAGAGCCATATGTGTCCTCCTGTTCTTAAAGAATTGCGTTTGACGTTTACGTTATATAATAACACAAAAAACGTCATTTGTCTTGATATTTGAGCAAAATTCTTATATTTGTTTTGCGAACAAGCTCATATACGGCTTCTTTATCATATGTTTCCGGCAAAACTGTGTGTTCTACGGAGTAGATGTACTTTTCCTGAATGTCGTGAAGCATTTCGAAGAATTCGTCACGGACATGAGCACCGTCACCTACAGTGAACTCGCCATTGCGGATGGACATTAGCAAATCGTGCTCATTGACACGCTTGGTGATGATTGATCCCGTGGTATTAAGGTCAATACCCATAAGATACAGTCTGATGAGATGCATCATGTGCTTGTTGAGGTGAAATTCATCTTTCTTGTCATTACGTTTGTTGATGTTGCCGTAATCTCTCTGTATTGAGTTTATGGCACTCAGCATATTTTTCAGACTATCGATAGGAACTTCATTGAAAGTACCTGAAATGACCACATTCGACATGGCTGCATCAGTGTGCGGCAGGACGGACACCTTCATGTCGATGATATGCTTGGGGTTCATTATATTCAATGATTTGATGGCATGCTCCAGAGATTTCTTTACCATCTGGAGCTTACGGTCGTCATTTTCCCCATTACGGAGCAGATTATGTTCCAAACGGTTGTATTGGGCGTCCGCATATCCTCCAAAAGACTGGATTGCCTGTCGGGACAGGAAAGCCGTCTTGTTCTTGAGGATTTCTTTACCGGTGTCATTGATATAGATATATTGCTCTGGTTCAAGACCCAGGATCTCGATGGTATTTGGATTGCATTTCGTAAGCAGATCCACCATTTTTCTGAGGGAATATATGGTGGTATCCGTTGCTGTGTTCACGATATTTTCAAAATCAGGGGTAAGCCCCATGATTTCATCAGGAGAGTTTACGGCAATACCACGTAAATCAATGTCTGAGTCCGGCAAATTTGTTCCATATGCTCTGCTGCCGCCAAGTCCTATCAGGCATACATTATCTTTGAGATGGGGATTCTGGCGGAGAAAGTCATATTCTGAAGATGCTATATATGCCTGATAATCAATATTGCCGTCGGCATCTCTCGGAATAAGTTCCGGATGTTCAAGCTTCATTGTTTGGGTTCCCCTTTCTTTTAAATTTTATCGGACATCAAAATTAGGTTCAGTTTTCGTGTAATTTCAGAGTTGTTGGTGCAACGTCGCCTTCTCCAGACAGGATTTTACGTTTGTGCACTGTCGGCGCTATCCAAACAGAATGGCCGTTTTTGTAATGCCGCATATGTCCTCTGACCTGCCAAACAGGTATGCAGTAATGAATTTCATTGCGACGAGCTGCCACAGGCCTGATGGAAGATGTGAGACATATCTTGTCCAAATATCTTACCTTTCGTTCGGACTGCTTTTCTGGATCGGCTATTTGTGTTGTTTGCGATTTTGGGTATGAGACAGGTTTTGCAGCTTTTGATAAATAGCAGGTTGCTAATTTATAATTAAGCCATGACATACAGTGAGAAAACCACACAGCAATAGCATTTGTATAATTCTCTACGGGATTTTTGAGTTTTTCATCTTCATCAGGATATCCGTACCGAAGCGGCATTGTTTTTGCAAATGTCCATTCTAATGCAGCAATTGTCCGAAAATATACATCATAAAACCACATTGTATCTGGAATGTTGTTTCGGAGCCATTTGTCATTTTCGGGATCTGCAAACATCTGGATGGCTAATTCCGCAAATGTGAATGTTTCTGTGTGTGCTTTTTCGGTTGATCCGAAGAAAGTAGCAGTTTGGCACATTGTTGGAATAGCATTAGTTCCATCAATTATATAATCTGTAAGAGCAATGTCGCACTCTTCGTTGGCTGTATCTATACTGTTTACGTGAAAATATAGCCATCTCTTATGATTGATCTTGATAATACCAGATTGATATGGTGGCAACCATCTATAGAAACGTGCGTCACGCTCAGATCCATAATATTGAGTGGACAATAAGGTCTGAACAGTAGGTGCTTCTTCACCGATTATACCGTAAAGAAATTGATTCGGTGAAATGTTTTCATCGTTACTGATGAATGCTGTTAAGTCAATTATGTTCTCAGCGCACAGTTCCTCGTACGATTTTATGTGGAATTCTGGAAATAATTCTGGCATATTTGCCAGTAGGTCTTTCATGAGCCAGCGGAAAGATGCCGAGAAGTTTTCCGACCGCATGTGTTCCTTGACACTGTTGATTTTCTCATTGTATGGAAGTTCGTCAATGTACCGCACGCCAATATTGGGAATAGCTATGATATTAGGCACCAGAGATTTCATATATATCTGCCGAAAATCAAACAACATGTTCTTGTTAGAACAGAAGTCCTGGATGAATGCAAATATTGTTTCATAATTGTAATCACATTCAGGCACTAATGTTTCAAGATCGGCGAATTGCATTTGTCTGTAGTGTGCCAATTTTGCGAGAAATTCAATACTTTTATGACGAATGCCATCCATGAACACACCAGTTTTGACAGGTTTGGGCTGCGGTTTTTTAAGATTTTCCCTCCACATTTTCGCGAAGCCATGACTTTTCATAGTATTCGGAGCATAGCCTGCATTTGCCGCATCCTGAATTATTGATTGATATTCTTTGGGTATATTGTACATGAATGATCTCCTTACAGTTTCTGTGTGTCCATTGTTTGCCGATGCTATAAATGATATAAACAATAATTATGCATCGTGCAATTTCAGAGTTGTCGGTGCGATTTTACCTTCGCCAGATAGGATTTTACGCTTGTGTACTGTCGGCGCTATCCAAACGGAGTGACCGTTTTTGTAGTGCCGCATATGTCCTCTGACCTGCCAAACAGGTATGCAGTAATGAATTTCATTGCGACGGACAGCTACTGGTCTGGTAGCAGATGTAATGCTGATTTGACCTATGTGACGTATTTTTCGCTCCGCTGTCTTTTCCGGATCAGCAACGTGTTTAGCCTTCGGATTCAGTGTTGTCGGCAGATGTCTTGCTTTGGACAGCTTTTCTGTGATGAGTTTATAGTTGATGATCGATATATAATGGTTAAACCATTCGAATATCACTATCAGAAAAGCATGTAAGCCTGTTACCTGTCGGCCACCCTGATATGTGAATACGAGGCGATTGGCATAATTGGCCTCCAATACAGCCAAGGTTCGGAAGTACACCAAGGCAAGGTAAAATGCTCCCGGCGTATTATCAAGCCATTTTGCATTGTCGGGGTTCGCAAACATATGCATTGCGATTTCGGCAAATGTGTATGCGTCTGTATGGATTTCCTCGTCATTTGTCACCGTAATGTGCTGACACAGACCTGGAATGGCGGTCTGATTCAGGATCACATAGTCAATAAAAGCAAGATCATATGATTTTTCTGATTCATCGATCTTATTGACATAGAAGTAGAGCCAGCGTTTCTCGTTGACTTTCACGACACCAGATTTGAATGGCGGAAGTACACTGTAAAAACTGGCAGCATCTTCTGATTCATAGTATCCGGTTTCCACGATTTCTTCCGTTTTTGGCATTTCAACTGTACAGTTTGCCAAAAAGTCTTCGGGAAGTGAATTATCATAGATTTCCAATACAGGAGTCATATCGATGATATTCTCCTGACAAAGTTCTTCGTATGATTTAATGTGGAATTCGGGGAATTGTTCAGGTGCATGCGCAAGGATATCATTTGTGAGATATCTCAAAGGTGTGAAGTAATTATGCTCCCGCAGGTCGTCCTCTACAGCATCAACCTTGTCATCATATGGTAATGCGTCGATTTCATCCACACCGACCGTAGCCATTGCGACTACGGATGGTATGGCTTTTTTCGTATAGATGCCTCTTATGTCGAAGATCATGGCTTCGTCTGCGAGGTGTCTTTCCACGAAGTTCTTGACGAAATCTTCATTGTAATCGTTGTCAGCTGACAGCATATTCCAGCGGACTTCATCAGAATCCTGGTATTCCTTGAGCACTTTGATGAAATCCTGACCGACTTCGATGAGATCATCCGTCATGGGTTTCTTATCCGGCATTTCGTCAGCATAATGACTGCTACCGGGAGCATATGTCAGGAAACTTGAGTTGAAAGAAGGTTCAGGTATTTTTCGCAAAACCTTCAGTCTGTCATGCATGACGCTCCCAGCAGCAAGTTCCTGCTGTCTTTTATTGAACTCAGCCATTTTCTGCTGACGTTTTGCCTGTTTCTTTCGTTTCTGTTCAGGTGATTTAGCCATAACAATACTCCTATACTGATCTATCAGTCGATGATTTTGAGAAGATTGCTCAGACCATCGATAGTAGACTGAATTTCATCCTTTATCTGATTACATTCGATGGTAAAGCCATTATGGCACCAGCCTGTCTCGTCTGAGATGTAGTCCGAAATAGTCTCTTCATCCCACTCAGGATTGAGTGGATCAGGAATGACGACTTCTTCGGGAACGCCCACGAATTCATCCAATGTAGCAGGTGAGTGATGCCACATATCGTAAGCAAAATCATGCCTTTCTTCTGTTGTCATGTTGGCGTACGTATCTTTGCTGATGTCTAATGCTTTTGCCGCATTTTCAGCTGTCATCTCATCTAACTTTTCGATTGCTTCGTCAATGTCCACGTCCCACTGAATGTGCGTGGCTTTGAGAATGATATTGGTATCTATCATATCTTTACTCCTCCGTAATTATTTGGATATTGTGTCTTCGACACATGTAAAGTCGATGTTATCGGAATAATCCTCAGATGAGGGATTACCCCAGATTGCAGCTCTGAGAACACCTTCATTGTTCTCGATGAGAACACGTGGTCTGGTTCTGAGCTGGTCAGTCTTTATCTCGGATTCCATATCAGAGATATATTCAACATCCAGACCGGGATATTCAGGATCAATCGAGACACGGATGTCAAGATGCCCGTTCTTGATAGGCAGAGCGTATGTCTTACCGGGTTCTAACAGGATTTTTCCATAATCAGTAGCCATGTTATTCGTTTCCTTTCTCTTTTGTCTTGTAATACAGTGTGCAGTGGCAATAGCCTTCGAAGTTCGGATCAGCGATTTGATCTCTGAATTCCTTGCACATGCATTTGTTGTCGTCTATCTTCTGAATACGACAAGGACAGTACCCACCGGTCTGCTTAAGACCGTCACGGATCTTCTTGACGATTTCAGGATCTTCGTTTAATACAACAGCCATAGTTTTGCGTCCTTTCTGTAGATTGCTTATTCGGCAAGATAATCGTCGTAATTCTTGTCGGCGAACTCACCACTCTCTTCGTGATAGTTGGCGTCGGTGAGCATATCCTCGATTTTCTTGCGGAATTTATTGGATTTGTGAAGCCGTGCGAGCACAGCGATGTCCTTATCTGAAAATGACCACTGAAGGGTACGATTGATGTCGTGAACATCTTTCGTGTTCCTGAGGGCGGTCTCCCAGTCATTTCTGATTTTGGCAGCTTCTACTCCGCGAGGGATATCCGAGAGTACGTAAAAGTACACTTTGTGGAGTTTGTACTTGTCCAAAATCGGAATCATAAGCTTAAACAGCTCCTCGGCACTGTGTTCTGTGAGCAGACTATTCACATCTGCTTCATAATTGATCTGTGCCAGAACAGGTGTGTCGATTTTATCCCATTCGAGATCCGGCACGCCCGGAACCAAAACATCGTAGATTTCGTGACTGAAGTCTTTGTAGATGTTGACCATAGCATCAGCCGGAAAAGGCAGATGTCTGATTTCATTTTCAGGATATGAAGCACCCTGCATCTTTTCATACAGAGCGTTACAGTATGCTGTTTCATGAGCAAGTGCTTGCTCGGCAGTATCCCAGGTGGTTCCGTCGAAAGCCTGATACTTGGTCACAACAGCTGTTTGGGTGAGTTGGATTGGTTTCATATTGTTCTCCTTTTCATAGGAAAGCCTCCTGTTTTGTTAAATTGCAAAGTTGTATTCTGGATACAGACAATCAAGATTCAATCCTGATTCGAACCACAAGTGGTCGCTGATGCCAGGACAGTCTACGATGAGATGGTCGGGATAAACTTCTTTGATTTCTCCCTTGTGCCAATCTCCTTCGCAGTTGTATCTGATTTTCTGTCCGACTTTCCATAAGTGTGTGAGATTAGACATAATATACCTCCTGTCTGTATAATTAGTCATCCCAATCAGGGGTTCGATTGTCGAAATCTTCCTGTGCACGTTCCTGAACGGTCTCATAGTTGGATTCTGACCAGGAACTTACAATGCGTTCCCAGTCCTTGTCGGTGAAATGTGACAGGATATAGGATTTGCAATCGTCTTCAGAGTCGAATACGGTCTCATCAAGAGTTTCGGACAGGGCTTCTGTTACACGATCCTGTAAGTCTTCCTGAACGGAATCAGGTAGAGATCCGTATTCAATATCCTGCTCCTCATCGTCCCATTCCGGTGGATCCAGACGTGTGGGCGGATAATATTTGGTATATATGGTAACTGTGATACCGGGCTGTTTCTCATCTATGATGTTTTCGGCTATACCATAGAGGAAATCCTGTGTGGTATCAGTTTCTGTGTCAATTGTGAACATAATTGGTTTTCTCCTTGAATACTGATATGGGAAATATTTATGATAATCCCCACCTCTGGGTGAAAAAGTCTTTTATTTTCTTCACGGCCTGCTGCCTTGTTACGGCTTTGGTCGAGAAGTAATCAACATACGGATAATTTGTTCTGTCCTTGATGTCCGCCTTATCTATATCTTCTTTCATAAATCTTCTGCCGTCTTCGCAGAAGTAGCATTTATCTGTTTCTTTGACGATCTTATGAGTCGTACAGTCAAGGTTGCCGAGGGCTATCCTGTATCTGTAAAGTGTGATGGTCTTGTCCATTGCATTTCCTCCATTCAATGTCGGTATGTCATATGGTAAAATACTGTTCAGTTTCACCGTCGCTCACAATGAAATAAGTGCGGTCAAACGTCTTCGGATCTATTTCTGTGACCTTACAATGCTTTCTGAAATATGATATTCCGAGAGATGCTTTGGCTGCTTTGACTATCGCTGTACGGTGATCCTTTGCCATTACAGGTGGCATCGGTCTGCCACCGCCCGTATATTCGATTGTAAATTCTTTCATATGTTCTCCTTAAAATTAGGTGGTAAATTTGCAGTGGCAGGGCAGTATCAGCCACCTATTCCGAGGCAATAGAACATGTAGCCACGGTCAAGCAAGGACAAGTCTCTTGGAGTGAACCCGGCTGTTCGTATTGCATTTTCCACATCATCTTCGCTCACATTATCAGGGCATGCAAATCCGCCTTCGATCACTTCGTCGTTAGGATTTACACCAAGGGTTTGCATGATGTTTCTGATGTGTGACTGCATTCCGTCATTTTCATGATTGAATACGTATTCAGGTCCGGGAGCAAATGTGAGTGTCCGACCAAGCCATGTTCTGGGTTCAATGCAATAATAGAGATTTGTATCCTGGCTTAACAGTTTGCCGTCGATTTCAAGCTCATCATAAAACGCTACAGCGTTATGCCCGTCTTTGCACTGGATGAAAAACGCAGGCTTATCCGGTGTGATCCCGAGAGCGTTATAATCTTCTACGGGTTTGATGATGGTCACGGTCTGCCCTGTGTATTTCTGTGAGCAAGGGTCATTGTCTTTGGGATAAAGCACCGCATCGATATTGATGGAGTCAAGCTTCAGTTCATCATATCTGACATCCAATACGGTACCATCTGATTTTTGAACGAGGAGATTGTTTTTGATGCTGGGCATCATCTGTCCTACAATCTTTACCCGCTCACCTGTTTGTACATATATGGCTGTTTCTCTCTGCATTGTTTTCTCCTGTGTTATTCCACAGATGCAATCCTGTTGATGGTGAAATTTTGGCTTCCTTCTCCATAGATATGCAGATGATATCCGTCGTCGGTCTCTTCAACAATACTTCGAACTTTTCCGTGGAACTGTTTTATGAAGGTGTAGTTGAAAATATCTGCCCGGCGCAGGGCATCATTTGCAGAAGGGATTGCCCATATTTCTTTGGCAAGGATTACACCGATATGGTTGGTATCCGTAACAACTGATCCAAGAATGGAACCCAAAGGTGTGGTCGGGTCGGTTACGGTATAGAAATTAGTGTTATCATCCAAAGTGTTTTTGATGAGCAGTGATGGACACAGATAGAATTCATTCGAGCTGATGAAATCGAACGGATTACATATCAGCAGATCTCCGTCATATTTTTGCCACGGCGTGTCCAGGTATTTGCGCTCATACATGCTTCGGATATTTCCTGTTTTCATTGGGTCGATTAACAGTTCCAGTTTATTCAGGTCAATGTTTGGAATGTTCTTTGCTCTGCGAATGGATCCGCAGGATTTGAGTTCCAAAAAGATAGACCAGACTCTGTCATGGGAATCGAACCATTGTGGATCAGAGTGCTTTTCTCTG
>Ga0247610_10005570_pt1 | contig 13241 bp, 11 predicted proteins | sample 174DNAGHGhighgp2_FD_193483 | JGI IMG/M metagenome (GOLD analysis project Ga0247610, IMG submission 193483) | Sheep rumen microbial communities from Palmerston North, Manawatu-Wanganui, New Zealand - 1742 DNA GHGhigh gp2 | ecosystem: Host-associated > Mammals > Digestive system > Stomach > Rumen...
GCGGGAGTTTTGTTCAATTCGCCATTTCGGCGGCCACCGTCGCGCCGGTTTCGGCTTTCGTTCCGTCCGTCGTTCCGGCTTTGGCTGCGGCCGTCGGTTGCGTCGGTTCTGCGGCAGTTTGGGCGGGTTTTGAGGCTTCTGACGCGTATTCCAACGGCTCTTTCGGCAAAGGGTAATATTCCGTCGTGTTTGCGATTTGCACCGCTTCCGGCGAAGATTTGCCCGCTTTAACGGCATTCACATATTTGGCGGCATCCAAATTCACCGGGACGCCCATAGCTTTTAGTAAAGTCGCCATTCCGAGATTGTAGGAATACAGGGCGTTATAATAATTTGTCCGCGCCCTGGTCAGTTTTTCCTGGGCGTTGGTCAGATTGATGATCGTATCGACGCCTTCTTCGTAGCGAATCTGGGCGATGGAGTTGTTTTCCTCGGCCTGCTCCACGGAGAGTTTGGTTATTTTCAGGTTCTCCTGCGCCGTGATCATCTGGGAATAAGCGTTGTCCACCTCTAAATTTACCTGTCGCCCGATCTGGCTGAGCCGCGCTTCGGCGGATTTCAGATCGGCTTCGGCTCCGTGTACTCTGGCCGAGTTCTGGCTGCTGTCAAACAGCGTCCAGTTCAGATTTAAGCCAATGCTCCAGTTTTCCGAATGGTTCTGCTGGAAACCGCCGTTTCCGTCGTAATATTGCGTAGCCGTGCCGCTCAAGGTGGGGTCGTTGGTGGCTTTGGCCGCCGCCAGGTCAGCCTTGGCCTTCTGCACGTTATAGGCCGCAGACGCCAGATCGGGGCGGTGCTCCGCCGCATAGGTCAGACATTCCTCCAGGGACGGATCGAAAGGCTCATAAAAAAAATCGTCCTTGGTTTCGATCTGGGTGCCTTCCGGCAGGCCGATCAAATTTTTAAGGGTTTCGGTGGCCGATTTTTTGTTGTCCACGGCGGTATTAAGCTGTTGCTTATAATCGCCCAGTTCGACCTCCATGGTGAGCAAATCCGATTTTGCCACCGTGCCTTCGTCGTATTGATCCTTGATCATGCGCAGACGCTCCGACGACATATCTATTGCGCTTTGGGCAACATTGATCTGGTTTTGCCGCATGAGCACGTCATAATATCCTTTGATCACCTGGAACCTTAATGTCTGTTTGGTGTTCTCCAGAGTCAAGTCCGCCGCGTTCAGGCCGTAGCGGCTCGATTTTATCTGCCGATCCATGTTGAGGTTATAAAGGGGAATCTGCAAACGGAAATCGTTGATAAAGCGGTTGTTATAAGCCGCGTTGGCCGCATCTCCCAAAAGATTGTGCCTCAGGTTGTTGGTTTCGTAATCGCGGCCGCCGATCCGCGAGGCCGACGACGCCCAAGTTATCTTCGGAGCCTTTCCCCGGCGGTAATATTTCAGCGTCCACTGAGCCTTGCTGACATCGTTTTTGCCGATGCTTATGGCTTCGTTCCGTTCGAGGGCCATTTCAACGCTGTCGGCCAGGGTCAAAGGCACGGCGGCCAAGGCCGGGGAACACGCCAGCCCCCACGCAATCCCCAGCGCAAGGGCGAATTTTTGTCGGTTTCTCATTGTTTCCCTCCGTTACGCCACCTGCCGCCGCACCAAGTCGGCAAAAATGCCGTTTTGCGCCACCAGCTCATCGAACTTGCCGGTTTCGACGATGCGCCCCGCGTCCATGACGATGATGCGATCACATTCGCGGATCGTGGAAAGTCGATGCGCCACGATAATGCGCGTTGCCTTGAGCCTGTTCAGACTGTCGGTGACAATGGCCTGGGTGCGGTTGTCAAGCGCGCTGGTGGCCTCGTCGAAGATAAGGATCGCGGGTTTGTTCACCAAGGCGCGGGCGATCATAATCCGCTGACGCTGCCCGCCGGAAATGTTCGTACTGCCTTCGCTGATGATCGTCTGCATTCCCATGGGCATCGCGGCAATATCTTCGGCAATTCCCGCCGCGTCGGCGGCTTCCCAGGCGTCGTCCTGAGTGAGGGGCAGCGTCCCGACGATGTTGGTAAAAATATCTCCCGTCATCAGTTGGCCGTTTTGCAACACCACGCCCATTTGCGTCCGCACCGAAGGCAGGTTTAGCCCGGCCATGTCCTGCCCGTCCAGATAAATCGCGCCTTGACGCGGTTCCTCGAAACCGAGGAGCAGCCGCACCAAAGTGGATTTTCCGCAGCCGGATTTTCCCACGATGGCCACATTCTCCCCGGCCTTGATCCTAAAGTTGAGGTCGTGGAGCACGTCCCGCCCTTCGTTGTAAGCGAAAGAAAGGTGACTGACCTCCACCACGCCGGACAAAACTCCCGCGTCGTTTTTCTCCCCGAAGCTTTCGGGGACTTCGTTCATAATCGGCCTTAAATTCTCGATGTGAGGTTGAATGGCGAAGAATTGGCCGATAAGGGGGACAATCGCGCCCAGTGTCCCGTTAAAGCTGGTGAATGCCGCCGAGAAAGCCAGAAACTGCGCGTAGCCGATGCCCGTCACCATTTCGCCGTTCGGACCCATCTCCTGCATTCCGTACACGGCCATATAATATAAGCTCATGTTCAAAATAAAGGGCTGGATGCTGCCGATGATCGTGTTATAGTTGCTCTGCCAGCGAAGTTTGAGATTCCATTTCCAACTTTCCCCGAAAACTTTGCTCCACAGGTGATAGGCCTGCTCCTCCGCGCCTTGCACGCGAAATTTGGCCAGCCCCGCGAAAATCTGCTGCACCAATCCGGCCGACTTGTTTCCCGCATCGATCAACTTCCTTTGGAACCCGATGACACGCCTGTAAATAAATGCTGTTATGATGGCATAGACGAACCAGACCGCTACGGCCACCGCCGCTAATTTAACGCTGTAATAGCACATGAGGAAGATGCTCCAGAAGGAGAAAATGAAATTGAAGATCGTCCCGGCAAATTCGCCGCTGACGATTCCTTTCGCCGCCTCAATGCCCCTCATGCGGCTGGCCATCTCCCCGGCCATGAATTTGCGGAAAAATTTTGTCGGCAGCGTCAGGAGCCTTGCCCAAAGAGCCGCCTCCGTGGCCATGTCGATATGCGTCGTTATTCGCATTACCGCGATTGAGCGCACCACGGATAACGCGGCCATGGTGAAGCTGGTGACGAGCATCGCTTGAGTTACCGTCGCCAGTCCCTGCCGATCCAAAATCGGAATGATGTCCTGGAATACGGTTTCCGTAATCATCGGCGTGATCAAGGGAATCAGACCCGCGAATAAGCTGATGACTATAATCGTGCGGTAATCCGACTTCCAGCACTGATAGAACATGAATTTCAGCAAATCCATTATTTTGAGCGCGCGGGAAGGGAATCCGGCATAACAGGCGAAGGCGCTGCGATCGAGTTTCTTTTCCTCCTCGTCGGTCAGGTAGATACCTTCGGGTCGGGTCTTGGTGACGATTTTATATTTGCCCGGTTCCAACGGGATAAATACAGCCAGTTCTTTTTTGGCGCCGTAATAACCGATAATGATGCCGCTGTCGTTTTTCTGCCAGTTTTCCTCCAGCGTGATCAGGCGCATTTGCATTCCGCCCTTTTGGATTAGGCGGCGAAGAATGCCCACCTGATCCAGTTTTTTGATGATCTCCGCCGAAAGGTGAATGTTATCCGTGGGCATTTTGAAGAATGAAGCCACCCGACGGACGGCGAAAGTCGCCTCCTCCAGAGTTTCGGTGCCCGTTTCGGCTCCGACAAACAAATTGTCCCCTTCGCCCAGGAGATTGCCGATGGCGTTATGCAAAATGCGTTGTTTGTTGAGTTTGCGCGCTTTCATGCGCCGGCCGAGGCGCACATCCTCGCCCTTTAAGCGCACGCCGATCAACATGGAAAAAATATGCTCGTGTTCGGCGAAGATTTGCCAGATGTTTTCGATGGCCTCCGTTTCGGCGAACAAGGAGCCGTCAATCCAGTGTACGAGCATATCATCGCCCTTGTCGGCCAGAATCCTGAGCCACGGCAACCCGATAAGTTGCTTAAACCAGACGCGAGCCAAATTTTTCAGCTCGTCCGGGGAGGTTTTTCGGTAATCCACCGTTTCCAAAACGACATCTTCCAGGGCGTAAACCACGATGTCGATTAAATCAAATTCGTCGTCGGCGGGAAAAACGGCTTGCCCGGCTCCGGCCTCCGTCAAAAATATCTGCCTGAAAGTCTCGCTGTCCCGGTTCACGGCATAAGCCTCGGCCTTGCCGGAAACAATCCGGGCAAATGTCTGCCCGCTCCTCAAAACATACCGCTGTCCGGCCTGTAAATTCATGCGCTCACCTCACATTGTGTATTCGGCGCGACCGAATATGTTCAACCACTGCAAAACAACATCATCTCTGTTTTCTTCGACAAAGGCCAGAATTTCCTTCAAATCCCTGCCGGGAATTTGGCTGTTGTTGTGAGCGATTTCAACGCCGTCCGCCTTCAGCCAAATTTCGGTAGCCTTGTCGGTGGGGATTCCCTTGGATACGTGAACATGGATCGGCTCCGCTCCGTCACCGACCCAGAAATAGATACAATATCCCAAAAAATCATTGAGAGCCTTCGGCACGGATAATCCCCCTCGCCATATCCCAGATCGTGCGGGCGTTGTTGAGCAAAAACCGCTTGAACTTCGTCAGCTCGCTCTCCGAAAATCCGTAGGCGTGAGTGCAATAATTTGCCGGCAAAATGAATCGGGCATAAGTTTCAAGGTCGTTTTCCTTCTCTAAACGGATTTCAATATGCTCTTGGCCGTTGGCATCGGCGTAAAGCTGCATTATATGAACAAAAATATTGCCGTTGTCGCGGTAAATTTTGCAATATTGCATGGTGATATTTTCGCCTCAATCCTCAAAAATTCCGCTAACAGCCGGATTTAGCGGGCAAACGCCCCCTCTACCGAAATTTTTTGACAATTTGCCTTGATTTTGCTAAAATTGGCGCAGACAACAAAAAAGCGCCGGTTCGCGATGGCCTAGAGAACCACCGTGAAACCCTCACAAGATGTCGACAGCATCCAGTGAAAGCACTTCCCGCGCAAGTAAATTTTAGCAACGCGAGCGCGAAAAGTCAAGGAATGTGCGTTTAATGAGCGATTTCAGCCGCATCTTGTGAAAAGATGCGGTTTTTTGCGTTTTCAAGAAGAGGAGTTTTTATGCTTGTTTCGGTTTTAATTGATACCGAGGTCGTAGAATCTTGCGGTTTAGCTGCTGCATTGCTATGTGCAAACATTACAAGACGCATAGAAGAAAACTTTGAACGCGACAAAAAATTCGTACCCGATTTGACTATTGACGCGGCTAAAATGTGCGACGATACCGCCAATATTTTGTCTTACATGAGAAAGCTCGGTTTTAATCGCGATACTTTTTACCGCGCAAAAAAGTCATTGATTGAACATGATTTTCTGATTTCATTCAGAAAAAAAGTTACTTCGCCTGAAGTGTATTTTTCATTAGGAAAGAATCATTATTTGTTAAGAGAAAAAGGAGAGGTTTTAGTATGAATAATTTTAACCGCTGTGTTTTGGCGTACAATCCGGACATTATGAAAATTTTAGGCAACTTTCTGGCAGCCGCTATTGTTAGCTACGTTTATTATTGGGTTACGCAGAACCATAGTGCTCAGCGTTTACATTATTGTGTTGATGGAGTATTTTGGACTCACTGCACCAAGGGAGAACTTTTGAAAAAATTTCATGGTTTTGAGCGTCGCACATTTGATCGCACTTTGAAAAAGTTAATCAATATGGGAGTTATTGTAAAGAAGAAAGATCATCGTACAGCGGAAGAAATTTGGCTTACCTTCGGCCCTAAATTTGCATATTTTGCCGAGGTTATAGAGGATAAATATTTCTTGGAAAATTGTGTACAAAGTTGTGTATATCCTGTGAACAATACCGATGCTCATGTGGACAATTTTGGGGGCTACGGACAAAATGACCCTAGCTACGGACAAAATGACCTTAGCTACGGACAAAATGACCCTAGCTACGGACAAAATGACCCTAGTCCCTCTCACGAACCCGCTTCGGTGGCGGCTCCGCGGCCTGTGGATAAGACACAACAACGTAGAACAGATCCTCTACACATTAAAAATGTACAATTAACAGATCCGACTACGACGACTAAAGGCGATTTGTCCACAGCTCAAAAAAAATCGCTATCGTATGATCAAGATCGTCAGATCGTTAAATTGACCATGAAACAGAAAGCTGAACTTGCAGCTTCTGAGATCTTTGACGCTACTACTAAAGCTCCAAGCAATTTCGGTTTCAATGAAAAAGATCCAAATATGATTAACCGCATCTATTCTTTGGCAGGTCGCCTTTGTATTCTCCCTAAAAAACTTCGTCCTTTTTTCAAACATTACACTGCTTGTGAAATCTGGATCCAACTGAATAATTTGAAATACGCGGAGAAGATGAACGATATTAAGAATCCTGTCGGTTGGTTAAGCGCAGCTCTTGAAAAGAACTATGATACCTGTGAAGCTGCATTTGATTTCTATCAGAGTTACAAACTGCTCGCAGAAAAAGAAATGAGAGAAAGAATCTGAGAAAAACAAAGAATTTGAGAGAGGAAAAATTTTTGAAAGCTGACTTCCCTCTCGTCAAATTCTTTGAATCTATGAAAAATGAGAAAGCCAATATCTTAAAAAAATTGAGAAAAAGATTTTTGAAAGAATCAGCCTTTCCCATTTATTCATCGATAACAGCGGATTCAGTGCCTTCACGCTCTTCGATCAAGCGCAGATACGGACCGTCATGCTTGATCATCTCGCTATGCTTGCCGCGCTCGACCACTTTGCCGCGTTCCAGGACAATGATCTCGTCGCAGTCGCGGATCGTAGAGAGACGGTGCGCCACAATAAGGCACGAGCAGCCGCGATGACGGATATTATCAAGCACCGTCTTTTCAGTCATCGGATCAAGTGCGCTCGTTGCTTCGTCCAAGATAAGCAAAGAAGGATTGACCGCCAGGGCGCGGGCGATTTCCAGCCGCTGCCGCTGCCCGCCGGAGAAATTCGCGCCGCCTTCGTCCACTTGCCCGTCGTAGCCGCCGTCAATCTGCAAAATATCCTCGTGAATACAAGCGTCTTTGGCCGCCTGAATTATATCCTGGCGCGGAACCGTCGAATCGAAGAGGGCTATATTTTCGCTGACCGTGCCGCTGATTAAGAAAATATCCTGATCAACCGACGAAACCGAATTGATGATCACCTGCCGGGGTAAATTTCGCCGCGCTACGCCGTCAAATTTTACTTCTCCGCCCCATTCTTCATATAACCCGGTTACTATCTTGGCCAAGGTCGATTTGCCGCTTCCTGAGGCTCCTACGACCGCTATCCAGCGTCCCGGTTCCATGGTCAGATCGAAATTTTCCAAAAGCGGCGGATCGAGCGGGCTGTAACCGAAACTGATATTTCTTAATTCCAGCCGCCCGGAAAGGCGATCATGGGGAAAACTCTTGCCTGTGTCGTCGGCATAATTCAAGCTGTCGATCTCGTAACGGCGCACATCGTCCAAGCGTTGCATCTGCATTTCCGTCGTCTGCAACGTGGAGCCCAAGCCCATCAAACTGTTTACCGGGGCTTGGAAACTGCCCATCAAACTTTGAAAGGCCGTAAACATACCCGCAGTGAGTGCGCCATCCATGATCGAGAAGCTGCCCAGCGTCATGATAAGCGCACCATTGATGCCCCCAAGCAGGGTCGGCAGCAAAGAAACCGTCATCGACCACAGCGCCGCCTCCTGCGACCCCGACAGCACCTTGGCGCGGTACCCCGCCCACTTGGCAAAAAAATCCGCCTCGTTGCCGTTGGCCTTGATGGTTTCGATCATGCGCAGACCGTTCATGGATACGCCGTATTCTTTGCCCGTATCTTGTTGTATTTTCATTTGCAGATCGGTCAAACGCCGTCTTGTGGCAAAGAAAAAGGCAAAATCCACGCCGCAGAAGGCGACGCCGATAAGCGTCAGTGTAACATCGTATTGCAAAAGCAACAGTAAATAAAAAATGGCAACAAAAAGATCAAGCGCAGCCGTGGCCGCAGGGCCGGAAAGCACCCCGGCGATTGATTCGTTGAAGCCCACGCGCCCGGCCACTTCCGCCGCATATCGCTGATGAAAGAACTGCATCGGCAGCCTCAGCAAGTGCCAGAAATAACTGGACGAATCGGCCAAGGTGAGTTTACGTTGCCAGTTGGTCAAGACCACGGCGCGAATCCACGTCATGATACCGCTGACCACGAAAGAAAAGGTCATGGCCAGGCAAAAATTAAACATCCAATCAGGATGTTTTTTCGTCAAAATATCGTCCAAGAAGATTTGACTGAACACCGGCGAGGCCAAGCCGGGGATAATCATGCAGAAATCCAGAATTAAAATAAAGGCCAGCGCCCATTTGTCCCGTATCAGCTTTTTAAATACGGCTTTGAAAATATTGTATCGATGCCCGGCCTTTTGGAATTTTTCGCCCGGTTCGACGTAGAGAGAAACCCCCGTGTAAGACGTGCGAAAATCGTCCCAAGGCACGGTACGCCGACCCATAGCCGGATCGTTTAAATAAACCTTGTCTTTTCGGAAACCTTCCATCACTACGAAGTGATTAAATTCCCAGTGGATGATCAGCGGAAAAGGGTTCTCGCCCTCATCGACCAGTTCGCGGATCATGCCCGCGTTCCACTTGAAGCCGTCCGCCTCGCAGCCCAAATTTCTCGCGGCGCGAATCACACAGCTGGCCTTGCTGCCGTCGCGGTTTACGCCGCATTCCTGCCTAAGTTTTTCCAAGGGTATCCAGAGCCCGTAGTGCGCCAAGATCATTCCCAGCGAGGCCGCGCCGCATTCGGTGGCCTCCATCTGAAGAATCGTCGGGACTTTGACTCGTTTGCCCCGGCCGAAGATGAGATTTTCGGCCTTTTCCTTAACTTTCGCCAAAAAACCCATACGGCTCACCTGCTTCTGAGCCACTGGCTCAGTTTATAAAATACTTTCTGGATAGGCGGACGGCGTTCGATGATGATCGACCCGGTGCAGAAACTGCCCGCCGTCACCGGTTTATGTTCGCCGACAAAGGAGGTCCACAAGTAGCCGGACTCCGAATCGGCATCTTTCACCAGGTCAAAGGTGACTTCCATCACCGCGCCTTTTTGCGTCTGCAAAATCCACTGGGCAAACTGTTGGTTCCCCGTATGCTGGGAAATGCCCTGCAAATTCATCGGGTATTGGGAAACCGAGCGAACGATGCCGAGCAGACTTCCCGACTGGCTGACATCCACGCCGTTGGGAGCGAGTTGGATGCTCATGCCCGGCTCGACACGCTTGCCCTTTTCCACGGGTATATATAAATAACCGATAAGTTCCTGATTTTTCTGCGCCAGACGCACGGAGCAAATGGGCGTACCTCCCGAAAGTACGGACCCTTCGCCGACCATCACTTCATCGACAATGCCGTCATAGTCGCTGTAAACGTCCTCGGCCACGCTCTGTTGGTAGCGTTTGGCGTCGTACTGATAAACGCGGCTCATGGCGTCGCGGTCGTTTGAGGCCAATCCCGCGCCGTATTGCGCCATTCGCGTTTCCGCCGACTGCTGCGCCTGATCGATATGGGCGATGATCTCTCCCTTGCGGACATGGCTGCCGGTCTGGACATAGAGTTTGCCGACCTTGCCGCCGACCACATGGGAAATATTGACCACGCCGCCATCGTCCATGATTAGCCCCATACCGTCGGCCTTGACCGTGAACGCGCCGAAGATCGACCAAATGACCACGCTGACCATTAAAACCACAATGCCCGCCAATCCCATCCAACCGATGGGCGTGGTGATGGGGAGCATCTTATCCAACTTTTCCGGCGATCGCAGTTTGTCCAACGCTTCTTTACTGAAAATTTTGTTGGACAGCTCTTGTCTTTGCGCCGCTGCCGCTACTTTTTTATTTTCTGCCATAGGTTCACCGCTTTATCCTTTTTTTTGCGGGGGTTGGGGCAGCGCCCCAAGAAAAAACACCAAAAATTAATTTTTGTTTTCGATGGTAATATCCACGGCCATGCCGTCGGAAAAACCGATGGGTTTTGAGGTGACAACCACGTCGCCTTTTTGGAGGCCGGAGATGATCTCGACGTAAGTTCCGTCATCCGCGCCGGCAACCACACTTTGACGCTTAATTGTTCCGTCGGAGGTGTAAAGATAAACCTCGCTCCGGGAGGAATCGATCATGGCGGACAAAGGCACGGTCAAGCACTCATAAGCCTTGGTTCCGATGATGTTGACGCCGCTGTAGGTTTGCGGTTCCAGAAGGTGCTCGCTGTTGTCGATTTCCCACAACACGCGACGGATCTCCGCCGGTTCGTTTATGTTCGGCACGACCTCGCGAACGTGAGCGGAAAAAGGCTGCGCCCTGCCCAAATTACCCGCCGCGAATCCCGTATCGTATGCTTTTTGGATCTTGTTTTCGTGAAAGCTGATCTTGACTTCGGGACTGAGCAACAGGCGTTTAATCACTCTGTCATCGAAATTTGCGGCGAAAAGGAGCGTCTGGAACTTGCCGATCAACGCCAAAGGAGTTCCGGTCTGCACGTATGCGCCGGGTTGGCGGTACATGATGAGGACATCGCCGTCGATGGGCGCGGTGACGTTCCTGTAGGAGTATTGGAGTTCGAGCTGCTCTTTTTCGGCTTTAGCCGCCGCCAAGGAGGCCTGCGCGGCGTTAAACTGCGCTTCGGATTCCTCGTATTTTTCCTTGGAGGTGGCATTTTTAGCCATCAAGCGATCGTAACGGTGGTAAGAATTGGTAGCCTGCGCCAGAGCCGCCTGAGATTTGCTGATGTTGGCCGTTGCCTGTTCGATTTTCAAGGGCAGCTGAGGATTATTGATCAAGAAAAGAGTTTGTCCGGCGACAACGTGGGAATTTTTCTCGACGAAAGCGGAAACGATCTGCCCGTCGAGCATGGCCACGGCATCGGTCATTTCTTCGGAATAAATATTGGCGGTGTCCAGCTCGATGGACGGTTTCAGGGAGCGTAATTCGACGGTCGCGCCGATAACGGGAAGTTTGCGATTTTCGGTGCGCTCGGCGATGATGTGCTCGCCCTTTTTGTTGAGATACGCACCGTATCCCACCAAAGATAACGCCATGAGCAAGATTAGTATCATGCCCAAAAAAAAGATTTTTTTCATAGTGTTCTCCAAAATGATTTAATACAATCCAACGGTCATTATGTGCCAAAACGATGGGCTTGACAATACAGGATCAAAAAATATGAAATTGCGTCGGTGAGCGTGGACGATGATTATTGTTGCGGCTAGTCTGTCGGCGATTCGGAGGCGGAGACAGCAGGACGAGCGCTTGCGTTGTCCGTTATGTTTGGCGAAGAATTTGCGCCGTCCGTAGGCGGTTCGGCATTTTTCCACGATTTTTCCAATTCATCAACACATTTGTCCAGTATTTCGTTTGTTGCGCTCTCTTTTCCTCCTTTTTGTATTACCGCTTTGGCCGTGCGACCTGTTAAGTTATACTCTACCGTCAGACGGATTTTCTTTATGTCTTTCCACTCGCCGCGCCCGAACAGATAAGGATTGAGACGATATACGCTCGTCGCTACCCTATAAATTATGCCCTCTTTATTCAAATTTGCTATGACGTTATTAACGACTTGCAGAGACGGAATATTCAATTCTTCCATCATCATTTTTTTCAGTCCCACCGGCAAAAGAATCTGCATTTGACCGTCATTTGCGTAGGTGGCATGATTCAACAAGTACAAAAGTATTCTGTAGTTGTTTCGCGGCAAATCAGAAAGGTAGAGAATATCTTTTAAATACAGCTTGACATAATCAGGTTCTTTTTCGATCGCAATCTTATGCAAGTGAAAATCACTCCTATGTAAATAACTAAAAAAAATTACTGATGATAATTATTTTAAGTTATTGATAAAATTTTGTCAAGAAATTATGATAATATTTTTTAGTTAGGGTTAATAATTATTGAAAATTATTAACCCTAACAACTATTGTTATTGCTAATAACAATAGTTGTTATTGTCATAACAATAATTGTTAGGCTTGATAATTCCGGGAGTTATTGTTGCATTTTTGAAGCCCGCCGTTACTGGGCTCGGCTGCGGGGTCTTCTTTTCTTCCCCTTTTCTTTACTGCCTTCACGGTTTCACCACATCAGCTTCTCGCCGCGAACCCACCGACAGCCCCACGAAATGTACCGCCGGGGGCAACGCCCCTCGCCGGGGAGGCAGGGGGAAAAATCTCTTGGGTTTGCGGCGGTTGTTACTGCGCGGCAACTCGGAGATTTTTCCCCCGCCGATAGGGTCGGGGTTTGTGGCGATTTGTTACGGGAGGAAGTCAAGGGCCGCTGACGCTTTCCGTAAAAAAAGTTTGGCCAAGAGCTGCATGGTCGCGGGGAAAACCGTCCCGCTCCCTGCATCTCTAGGGCAAATTTTTTTTCCTCCACCCTTGACTCCCTCCTGCGGCTTCGCACGGGGGCATCCGCAGGGGGAACGGGGGCGCGGCGCAGTCACCGAATCGGCGTTGAAAATTTTCGCAACGCTGTGATGATTTCCGTTTGGTATCGTATAAAGAACAAAAGCTACTCGCAGTGAGAGACGGACGGAGGCGGCAAAAATGTTAAGGAACATGAAAAAAATAAAGTTAGCGGCAATCGCGGCTTTGTTGGCCGTGGGTATTTCCTTTGGAACGGCAGATGTCGCCAGTGCTTACTCAAGATATGATTACGGATATGATGACGGTTACTACGACGGCTATTACGATGCACATTATGATCGTTATCGTCGCCCCAACAAATATGACGATGACGATATGGCAGCGGCTGTAGTCGTAGGTGCCGTTATCGGCGCGGTAGTCGCCGGCAGATAAAACAACACAACAAAACAACACACACGCAACAAACAGCCCCGCGATCACAACGCATGATCGCGGGGCTGTTGCCGTGTTCGTCAAGCGAAAATGTCACAGCCGATCGGTTTGACAAAATGTCACTTTTTCACCTGTTCACACCTTCCGCGATCGGGCGTGCGACCTGGGGAGCAAAAAAAATTAAAAAATTTTCGTTTTCTTTGTCATAATTCATTGTCATCGGCATATATACAGACAGAAGGGCAAAACGAAAGCCCAAGAATAAAAAATTTTTCTAAAAGAAAAGGAGAATGATTAAAATGACCAAGAAATTCCAAAACACCGAAAGGATCAGCGACGTTGAATTGGATCGCGTATCCGGCGGCACG
>Ga0247610_10005571_pt1 | contig 13241 bp, 13 predicted proteins | sample 174DNAGHGhighgp2_FD_193483 | JGI IMG/M metagenome (GOLD analysis project Ga0247610, IMG submission 193483) | Sheep rumen microbial communities from Palmerston North, Manawatu-Wanganui, New Zealand - 1742 DNA GHGhigh gp2 | ecosystem: Host-associated > Mammals > Digestive system > Stomach > Rumen...
GCCGACAGTGTGGAGGAAGCGACGGAGATCGCACTTCTTTTATCCGGCGGGAAGCTGCCGGTCCTGGCGACGGGCTCGCTGTCCTGGATCGGACGGCTCAGAGGCACATTAAAGCGTAGACCGGGCGGAAGCGCATCGCCATTTTCTGGAAAAGGACCGGGGATTGTGGTATAATCTTTCCGGATAACATGCAGGGATCCGGTGCCGGAAAGACCGGATCCGTCAGGAGGAATCATGGTAGATGAGGCAAAAGTAAAAGAAGCCATCCGGCTGCTGCTCGAAGGGATCGGAGAGGATCCCGGAAGAGAGGGCTTAAAGGATACGCCGGAGCGGGTGGCCAGGATGTATACGGAGGTCCTCTCCGGAATGGACGAAGATGCATCGCAGCATCTGAGCCGTACGTTTACGACGGAATCGGACGGGATCGTACTGGAGAAGGATATCACCTTTTATTCCACCTGCGAGCATCATCTCATGCCGTTTTACGGAAAAGCGCATATCGCCTATCTGCCGAAGGGAAAGGTCGTCGGGCTGTCCAAACTGGCCCGTACCGTGGAGGTCTTTGCAAGACGCCTGCAGATGCAGGAGCGCATGACCGGTCAGATCGCCGATGCCATCGCGGAGGAGCTCGGCTGCGGAGGTGTGATGGTAGTGCTCGAGGCGGAGCATACCTGCATGACGATGCGCGGCGTGAAAAAGCCCGGCAGCAGGACCGTGACGGTCGCCTGCCGCGGAGCATTTGCAGAGGATGCGGCACTGCAGGAGCGTTTTTACCGGATGCTGCACGCGGACCGCTGAAGAAGTGAGGGAAGATGAAGATCGGAAGCAGGGATTTTGATACCGCAAATCATACTTATGTCATGGGGATCCTGAACTGTACGCCGGATTCCTTTTCGGACGGCGGCTGGTATACGGAGCCGGAAACGGCACTGGCACGTGTCCGGCAGATGATCGCGCAGGGCGCCGATCTCATCGATATCGGCGGGGAGTCCACGCGTCCCGGATATCACGGGGTCAGTGCGGACGAGGAATGCAGGCGGATCCTTCCCGTGATCCGTGCGCTCCGGCAGGAGAGTGATATCCCGGTCTCCGTGGATACGGTCAAAGCATCGGTCGCGGAGGCGGCACTTGATGCGGGGGCCGATATGGTCAATGACATCAGCTGCCTGCAGGACCCTGATATGGCGGAGCTGATCGCGAAGCGGGGCTGTCCCTACTGCCTGACTCATAACCGCTACGGGAGCGGATATACGGATTACCTGAAAGACGTCCGTGCGGATCTGGTGAGTGCACTGGATATGCTGACGAGAGCCGGTGTCCCGGCGGAGAATATCATCGTGGATCCGGGGATCGGATTTGCAAAGAACTATGAGCAGAACCTGGAGCTTCTGCAGCATCCGGAAACGGTCACGGGGCTCGGCTATCCCGTGCTCCTCGGGATCTCCCGCAAGTCCGTCATCGGAAATACGCTGAACGTCCCGACGGAGGAGCGGCTCGCGGGAACGATCGCCCTGAATGTCTACGGGATGCTTCACGGCTGCGCTTTTCTCCGCGTCCATGACGTCGCGGAACATGTGCAGGCGGTCCGGATGATGGAGGCGGTGAAAAACTTCCATGGATGAGATCCGTATTGAAAACCTGAAGATCTACGCTTATCACGGCGTCTTTGCAGAGGAGAATAAAAACGGGCAGAATTTCTATGTCAACGTGACGATGGAGACCGACCTGCAGCATGCGGGCCTGACGGATGCGCTGGAGGATACGATCAGCTACGCAGAGGTCTGTGAGACGGTGCGGGAGCAGATGCTGGGAAAGACCTGCAGTCTGATCGAGGCGGCGGCGGAAGACTTAAGCACGCTGCTTTTTAGGAAATACCGGCAGCTGCAGCGTCTGACGGTCGAGATCCGGAAGCCCGAGGCGCCTATCGAAGCGGATTTTGAATCGGTATCGGTAAAGATCCGCAGGGCAAGACATACGGCCTATATCGCCTACGGATCCAATATGGGAGAGGTCGAAAAGCAGGTCACGGAGGGGATCCTGAGGATCGGTGAAGATCCGCACTGCCGTATCGTGAAGGAGTCCGGTCATCTGACCACGACACCCTACGGCGGAGTGGCGGAAGGGAACTTCTTAAACGGAGTCCTGAAGATCGAGACGCTGTATACCCCGCAGGAGCTCCTGGAAAAGCTCCATGAGATCGAGGCGTCCCAGGGACGCGAGCGGAAAGTGCACTGGGGATCGCGGACGCTGGATCTGGATATCATTTTCTATGATGATCTGGTGCTGGACAGCGAGGAACTGGTCATCCCGCATCCCGATATGCAGAACCGCGATTTTGTGATCCTGCCGATGGCACAGGTCGCGCCGTACTACCGCCATCCGCTTCTGAAAAAGACGATGCGTGAGCTGGCGGCACGGATCGGCAGTGTGGAGAAACACGTGCTGGATTAAAAAAGCTTATCTGCTGTAGGATAATGCCGCTTCCTTTGCGGCATCAAAGGTGCTGACGGAAACGGCACCGTAGGTCGGTGTGCAGAACATCGGCAGATCGTTTCCGAATTCCCTGAAATAGACATAGTCCGAAGTGATCTGGATATCCGTATGTACACCGGTATGTACGAGTTCATTGTTGCTGCCGTCGACACGGATGCGCTTTAAGGCATAGCCGTCTTCGCCGTCGACATCCACGGTCTGATAATAGATCATATCCCCGTAGAGGTTATAGCTGTCGATGCGCTCCGCGACGAGCTCGGTCACGGTATCTTCCGCAACGGAATAAGCTTTCAGATGATAGTCATCGGAAAGATCGAGATAGTAGATATAGGCCCCCTGGGGGATCGGCAGATAGCAGTTTAAGTCGGCGATCCTGCTCTCGGAGCCGGTGAGCGGATCCAGCGTATAGACACAGTGGTCCTTTCCGGTGCCGGCATAGCAGAGGCGGTCGCGGAAGGTGGCGCCGAGCTTCGGGTGGGAGAGGATAAGCTGCGCCGTGGTCTCGCCGTCGGTGGAGACACGGTCGACGGAAACGACGGCATTGCCGTCATCGGGATCGCCCTCCGCAAAATTGGTATAGCAGATATTGTTGCCGATGAGCAGGAGCCCGTCCGTGCTCAGCTTTTCGAGCAGTATATTGTCCTTGCCCTTCGTGTCGACGCGGTAGACGCCGCGGCCGTTCCGGACATAGCCGAGTCCCGACTGGTCGGAAGCGGTGGCGGAGAAGTAGTAGAGATATCCGCCGGCAGCGTTGATGTAGGCGGCCTGGCCGGAGACGATGCGCCGGATATTCGTGCGTCCCGGATCCATCGCATAGAGGGCACCGTTGTCATAGGCATTCGAGAAATAGACGACCCCGTCGTATTCGCAGAAGGTGCCGCCGTTGTAGAGGTTTCCTGCCGTATTGCCGATGGTATCGGCCGGGTTTTCCGGGATCTCTTTCGTCTTTTCGCTGAGCTTTTTGACGATCACGAGCGAGACGATGATCGCGATGAATACGAGTGCCGCGGTGACCCTTTTCAGTGTGGTATTCATGCTGTCCCTCCCTTCTTCTTTGCATTATATGTCTTTTCGAAGCGGCTGATGAGCCGGTAGAACGGGTTTCCGATCAGGAAAGCCCCGAGGCGGATGCGTTTCGCACGGCTCCAGCGTTCCTTCCGGAAGTACTCCCGGTAAAAATGACGGTACTGTTTTTTCAGGTCCGCGCGGGCTTCCCGGTTGACCTGGAAGACGCGGATGATGTAGTACATCGTCATGTTGAGTTCTTTTTTATATAGGGCATGCTCACCGAGGTCCCGGTAAAAAAGCATGCGCTCGGTACTGGCTTCGAGGATGTGACGGTAGGTGACATCCGTGTGCTTTTTCATGATGGAGGCCTCCCGCTGCCGGTAGCGGCAGAGGGGCAGATCGAGGGAACAGATCCGTCCCGCACGCTGGATCAGGCGGTAGGTCGTAAAGGAATCCTCGAAGATCTTTCCGACCGGGAAACGGATCGCGGGCTCATCGGTAAAGAGCGATGCGCGGTAGAGCTTGTTCCAGGCGACCACCATGCGCTGTCCGCGGGTGCCGTCCTCATAGAGCCAGCCTTCCGCTTCCTGCCACGGCAGGAGCTTTACGGGAAACTCACGGATCCTTTCATCGACCGCTTCGGCGGACGGATACTCCTTCGTGTACCGGATCGTGCCGTCCTCATCGGTTTCCAGATAGTCGCACCAGACGAGGGAGCAGCCGCTTTTGTTTGCGGCACGGAGCATCGCGGCGATCGCTTCCGGGTGCAGATAGTCATCGGCATCCAGGAAGAAATACCAGTCTCCTCCGGCCTGCTGCATTCCTGCGTTTCTCGCATCGGAGAGGCCGCCGTTTTCCTTGCGGATCACCCGGATGCGGGAGTCTTTTTTTGCATAGTCCTCACAGATCGCCGCACAGCCGTCGGGCGAGCCGTCATCGACGAGCAGGATCTCCAGCGCGGGATAGGTCTGCGCGAGGATGCTGTCGATGCACTGCGGAAGGAAACGTTCCACATTGTAGATCGGAACGATGATGCTGACGGTTTCCCCGGAGGCTACTGCCATGTCCATAAATGCTCTCCGGCCGGACGTTTGGCAAAGAAGTATTTCACGCTCGCGATCAGCATGATGAGGAGCTTTTTGTCATGGTAGGCGGACAGTGCGATGTCCTTTAAACTGCGGTAATCACGGTAACGCTTCCAGCGGACGCGGGGCGATTTTTCCGTAAAACGGCGCTTCGCAAAGCGCGTGGTGTCCTTGTGGCGGTCCCACTGGTGTACGAGGGCGGGGCGGTTGTCCCCGATGGTATACAGCGACTCCCCGCTGATGTGGTAGTCGTTCAGCGTACCGATGGTCGCGACGTCGCCGGTCGTTAAGTCGCTTTTGTGCAGGGCGGCGTCCTTCGGCACGATGCCGGTGTAGACCATGTAGTTGAGCGAGGTCTGATCGTTGATATCGATATAGTTGTAGTTCGGATCGGCGAGATTGTCGATCATCGTATTGCAGAAATCATAGACTACATCCGCGGTGCCCCAGATCGTTCCGGCGCAGAGGACGTTGTAGTCTTTGAGCTTTTCGTAGGCATCCATGCCGAAACGCTCCCGCATCCAGCGGTCGTTCCATTCGTCGTCGCAGATCCGTCCCTGTTCCACCGCAACGCCCAGGTAGGCTTCTTCGGACGGCTCAAAGAGAGTGCGCTGGAAGAAGACATCGCGCGTATCGCAGAACAGGACCTGGTCGTACTGCGCGCGTTTCTTTTTCAGCGTATCGATGTAGAGGCCGTAGCGGTAATCGATCGGCCCCTTTTCGCCGGTTTTTGCGTCCGGGATATCCAGGGTGTGGACGTGATACTCGTGCAGTTTGTCCAGAGTATATTGGGAAAGATTCTTCGTAAATGCGACGATATCGCAGTTTTCACCGTTGTAAAGGGCACAGGAGACGTAGAACGGCTCGATCTTGTACCACCAGTAGTTTTTGACGACGCCCATGATGAGATTCTTTTTCTCCGGGCATGCATTATGGTCGGACATGCTTTCCTCCTCCGGTATTTTTGTCTTGGATACAGTATAGCATAGTTGCTTTCACAAAAAAAGGGTTTTCAGGTTGTGCTTGCTAAATCCGCCCATGGTTTGATATAATAATGAGCATTGATATATCTGAGTGAAGAGGAGTAAGAGCATGCTGCATGAGAACGCCACTCTCGTAGACGTAAAGCGTGAGGTTTTGAAACGGGTGGCAAAGGCGGCGTTTGAAGGCCGTCTTGACCAGGCGGAGGCGACGATCCCCTATGAGATCGTCCCGGGACCGGAAGCGAAGTTTCGTTGCTGTATTTATAAGGAGCGGGAGGTGGTCAGGGAGAGGATCTCTCTGGCGAAGAACAAAAACCCGCTGACGGGGGAGCCCTGTCACAATACGGTACAGATCCTGCCGGCTGCCTGCGAGGGCTGTCCCATCACGCGCTTTGTCGTGACGGACAACTGCCAGAAGTGTATGGCGAAAGCATGCCTGAATGCCTGTCATTTCGGCGCGGTGACGATCGAAAGGGACAAGGCGCATATCGATCCGACGAAGTGCCGCGAGTGCGGGGCGTGCCATAAGGCCTGCCCGTATCATGCGATCGCGGATCTGCAGCGTCCGTGCAAACGTGCCTGCCCGGTGGATGCCATCGGGATGGATGAAAACATGCGCGTACGCATCGATGATGAGAAATGTATCCGCTGCGGACAGTGCATCACGGGATGTCCTTTCGGCGCGGTTTCCGATTCATCCCGTATGGTCGAGGTGATCGAGCATCTGCTCTCGGATGCGGAGGTGTATGCGATGGTGGCACCTGCGGGAGAGGGACAGTTCGGACCGGGGGTCTCGATGGAGTCCCTGCGGGAAGGCCTGAAAAAGCTCGGCTTCGTGGATATGGTGGATGTTTCCCTCGGCGCGGACTACGTTGCGGATGCCGAGGCCAGAGAATGGAGTGAAGCGCTCAGCCAGGGGAGGAAGATGACGACCTCCTGCTGTCCGGCGTTTGTACATATGATACGCAGGCATTTCCCGCAGCTTTCGGATCACATTTCCACGACGATCTCGCCGATGGCTGCGACTTCGAGGCTGGTACGGGCCATGCATCCGGATGCGGTGTGCATCTTTATCGGGCCCTGCATCGCGAAAAAGAGCGAAGCGGGACAGTATCAGCACAATAAGGGCGACAATGCGGATCTCGTCCTTACCTTCGAGGAACTGCAGGCGATGTTCAGCGCGAAGGAGATCGAGTTGGAGCCGATTCCGCTGAAAGAGCAGCAGGGCAGTATCTACGGAAAGAACTTTGCGAAGAGCGGCGGCGTGACCAAAGCCGTGGCGGAAGCATATAAAGAGACCGGAGCGCATGACGAACTGAGCGTCTGCACCTGCAACGGTGCGGAGGAGTGTAAAAAGGCACTGGCCATGATGAAAGCCGGCCGGCTCCCGGAGGACTTTATCGAAGGAATGATCTGCGTCGGCGGATGCGTCAACGGGCCGGGCAGCGTCAAGACCTCGGCACAGGCAAATGCCGACCGTACGAAGCTGGTAGCGGCTCTCGATGCGCGGAACATCGAGGGAAGCATGGCGGAGCGGCCGGATCTGAAGATCGAGCTTCACCGGAATGTCTGCAGTATCGTAGAGGCATAGTTACGGATAGCATACCGACAATATCGACACAGGGGGACAGCGACAGTTATGGATAAAGCGGTAATCGAAGCGGCAAGAAAAAAAGCGGAAGCGGCAGGATTCAACGACATGGAGATCTCGGCGATCGGCGAGGTCGCGAATATCACGCTGGGCAATGCCGTAACGGCGTTCAGCATGCTCGTGCACAGCGAGATCGATATCTCGACGCCTCTCGTGGAGATCAAGAATAAGAGCGATATCATCAAGGAGTACACTCGGAAAGCGATCATCACCCGCGTGGATTACGTCAAGGGACTGGATGGCTACAGCATCCTTTTCCTGAACGAAGAGCACGGGCGTATGGTCACGGACCTGATGATGGGCAGCGACGGGCACGGAATGTTTTATGAGCAGGAAGTGTCGGAACTGCATTTGAGTGCCGTTTCGGAATCGATGAACCAGATGATGGGTTCGGCTGCGACCGCGATGGGCATGATGATCAATAAACTGGTGGATATCTCCACGCCGAATACGGTGCTGAAGGATCCGGGAAGCTACGTGAACGATTCCTTCCCCCAGGAGGACCGTTTCGTGCAGATCACCTTTGACGTAAAGACGGGAGAACTCTTCACCACGCAGATGATGCAGCTGTATCCCTATCGTCTGGCTAAGGCGATCGCGGATCTTTTCATCATCAAAAAGCAGACGGAAGAGGGAAATCCTTTCTAAAGGAATACGATAATGAGCGAAACATGTGATCATAACTGCGGCAGCTGCGGAGACGGCGGCTGCGCATCCAGAGAGGGCGGGAGTCTCAAAGCACCCGCCAATGCAAAATCAGACGTAAAAAAAGTGATCGCGGTCTTAAGCGGCAAGGGCGGTGTCGGAAAATCCACCGTTACGGCGAGACTGGCGGCAGCACTCCGGGAGTCGGGGAAATCCGTCGGCATCCTGGATGCGGATATCACGGGACCGTCGATCCCGCGGATCTACGGGATCCGGGAAAATGCTTCGGGAGATGAGGAGGCGGTCTATCCGGTCGCGTCCGGCGCCGGAGTCAAAGTGATGAGTGTCAACCTCCTGCTGGAGGATGAAGAGGAGCCGGTGCTCTGGAGAGGACCGATCCTTTCCGGTACGGTGAAACAGTTCTGGACGGATGTGGCATGGGGAGCGCTGGATGTCCTCCTCGTCGATATGCCGCCGGGGACCGGAGATATCCCCCTGACGGTATTCCAGTCGCTTCCGATCGACGGGATCGTCATCGTGACCTCACCGCAGGAGCTGGTGTCGATGATCGTCGGCAAGGCGGTACGGATGGCACAGATGATGAACATCCCGGTACTGGGGATCGTCGAGAACCTGTCCTACTATGTCTGCCCGGATTGCGGGAAACACCACGAGATCTTCGGGCACAGTGATCTGGAGGAGATCGCCGCGGCATATCAGATCCCGGTGACGGTACGTCTGCCGATGGATCCGAAGGTGGCGGCGCTTTGTGATGAAGGAAAAGCGGATACGATCGATACGGAGGGTCTGTCCGGACTTCTTTCCGCCATCACGGAATAACACATAAAAGGAGATATGAAACTATGAAAGATGTAAAAGTGTCCATCGGAGCACCGAATGTCAAGAGCCTGAAGTTTAACAATACCTTTGCATCGAAGCCCGGGGAGTCCCTGAAACTTTCGGTCAAGGTACAGACGGCAGTACAGCTGAATCCTGCGGCACCGACGACGGCTATGGTGCTTGTGCACTACGAGTGCAGCGATGAGGAGAAGAAACTGCTGACGATGGAGCTGGATACGCTCACCCCGATCAATGTCAGCACCTTCGTCGACAATCTGGACGAAGTGGTGAAGAAGAACTACATCAACCATGTGATGGTCGGCGTTAACGAGAAGATCCGTGTGATCTCCCAGGTCATCGGGATCACGATCCAGACGCCGCCGATCCCTTTCCAGTACGGGGATTCGCAGGGCGACAGCATCAATTCGGAGATCTATAACAACAAGATCTGAGCAGGTAAAACGGAATACGGAAGGAAAGCAATATGAGACTGCAGATCCTTCACGCAGACGTATCCTACGGTGCGGATGAGATCCTCAGGGACGTTTCGTTCGAGATCCATGACGGACAGAAGATCGCCATCGTCGGGCGAAACGGCTGCGGAAAAACCACATTACTGAAACTGATCACGGGGGAGTTATCCCCCGTTGTTCGTGATGGGAACGATCAGCCGCAGATCATAAAGACGGGAGACCCGGTGATCGGGACGCTCTCGCAGATCAGCTTTGCGGACGAGAACATCACGCTGGGCGAAGAGCTCAGGAGTACATTCCTGCCGCTCATCCGGATGAAGGAGCGGATGGATGTGCTGCTGCAGGTGCTGGATACGGCTCCGGATGAAAAGACGGCGGCAGAGTATGCGGCGCTGGAGGAACGCTTCGGCTACCTCGGCGGCTACCGTTATGAAAAGGACTACGAGCTGCTCTTTTCCCGTTTCGGATTTACGAAAGAGGATGCCGGGCGGAAGATGAGCGAGTTCTCCGGCGGACAGCGGACAAAGATCGCATTTATCAAGCTCCTGCTGACCAGGCCGGACATCCTGGTCCTCGACGAGCCGACGAACCATCTGGACATTTCCACCATCGCCTGGCTGGAAGGGTATCTCGCGGAGTATCCCCGGGCGATGATCGTTGTTTCCCATGACCGTTATTTCCTCGACCGGATCGCGGATGTGGTCTGCGAGATCGAGCGGGGGCGGCTGACCAGGTATCCGGGCAATTATTCGGAGTTCGTCCGCCAGAAAAAGGAACAGCGGGAGAAACAGCAGAAGGATTACGAGGCGCAGCAAAAAGAGATCGCCAGGCTGCAGGCCGTGGCGGACCGCTTCATCCACAAGGCGACGAAGGCTTCGATGGCAAAGTCCAAACTGAAGGCGATCGAGCATATGGAGCTGATCGAAAAGCCGGAAAGCTATGACCTGAAAGCGTTCCATACGCTGACGGCTCCGGCGAGGGAGAGCGGAACGGATGTCCTCGACGTCGACAATCTCGGCGTCGGCTATGATACGACGCTGGCAAACGTTACCTTTTCCCTGAAACGGGGACAGAAGCTCGGCGTAATCGGGGCGAACGGACAGGGAAAATCCACGTTCTTAAAGACGATTGCCGGAAAGATCAAACAAAGATCCGGGAAGTTCCGCTTCGGACACGGCGTGGAGAGTGGCTATTTTGACCAGACGATGGCGCAGTATACGAGCGAGAAGAACGTGCTGAACGATTTCTGGGACCGTTATCCGACGCTGACGGAGACCGAGGTGCGAAATGTCCTCGGCGGGTTCCTGTTTACCGGAGAGGAGGTTTTCAAGAAAGTACCGATGCTCTCCGGCGGAGAGAAGGTACGCCTCGCGCTGGCGAAGATCTTTCAGACGAGGCCGAACCTCCTGCTCCTCGACGAGCCGACGAACCATATGGATATCGTCGGAAAGGAAGCGCTCGAAGAGATGCTCAGGGACTATGAGGGAACGCTGATCTTCGTCTCCCACGACCGCTATCTCATCCGGCAGGTGGCAGACAGCCTGCTGATCTTCGGCACGGACGGCGTGCAGTATTTCCCTTACGATTATGAGGAGTATGAGCGCACCTACGGACGGGAGAAACTGCAGGAAGCCGCGGAGGTATGGAAGATCGGGGAGGCCCGCGGGACTGCCTGCGGAGTCATCGGGGCTGCCGGCGGTGGGGCAGCCGCTGTTGAGGGAAAGGCTGCTGCTGCGACAGGCGGACATACGGATGCTGACGGTGCGGCTGTTTCGGAACGCAAAAAAGGTGCCAATCCGGGCAAGGAACGGGCAAAGGCTGAGCGCAGGGTTGCCCGGCTGGAAGAATTGATGGAGGAGTGCGACAGCAAAAAAGCTGCCCTGAATGAACGGCTTTCCGATCCTGCGATCGCAAGCGATTATGCGGAACTGTCAAAGATCCAGCAGGAGATTGATGAGATCAACAGCAGATATGAGGAATATTTCGAAGAGTGGGGGACACTTTCGGAATTACTCGAGGAGTAGAGACTCCTTATTTCCTGAGGTATAAACGGTACGATGCGGGACGATCAGGAAAAGATCAGCTTAAGGTCTGCAAAGGCGTCGGCTACATTCGTAATGCCACGAAGCTGCGTTTCGAGGGCGTCGATGGTTGACAGCAGACGTTTTCCGGTCTCAGACTCGCGTCCGTCAGGTTCCAGATCCTGATAGAGATCCTGGGCGATCCGGATGCGTCCGGTAAGGTCTTTTTTCAGTTCTTCAACTTGTGCAGACAGGTCTGTTGTCTGACTTGCAGCAGTATCCTGAAAAGTCCCCAGTTTTTCGAGCAGATCTTTCACGGCGTCTTCCGTGGGATGGAGACTTCTCATCGCCGCTTCCTCTGCTGCAAAAAGCTCTTCCAGGACTTCGTTTTTATTCATGATCTTTACCTCCGGATGATTCCATTGATCGCCGATGCGAACAAAAGTATAGCATAATCTGTACACCGCTGCAAATCATAGCAATAAAAAACCCGAAAGGCTGTATTTATGCGCTCCCGGGCTTTCGCAGGGGCAGAAGGAGTCGAACCCTCTTCGACGGTTTTGGAGATATCGAAGAGAGGGCATCCAAAGCCTTTAATTACAAGGCTTGTGCATTTTTGAGACCAGATTTGAGACCAATTAAGCTAGTTGTGACCATTTTTAGAAAAAATGCCTTAATATCCGAAAATATAAAATACCTCGAATACCAAAATACCTCATTACCAAAATACGATTATGCGCATAGTAACATGTTTTCTACTAGTTAATGCTTAGGATAAGGTTTTGAGCAATCAGTACGACCAATCAGATAGTCAACACTTGTTTTGTAGAAATCTGCAAGATGAGAAAGGGATTCTATAGGAATAGCACGAGTTCCACTTTCATAACTCGAATAAGCCCTCTGGCTCACTCCAAGTAGTTTTCCGACATAAGTCTGTGTCAGATTATGATCTTCTCTTAAATCTCTAAGTCGTTCGTATTTCATCTTCGCTCCATAAATAGTTTAGCATAGCTCATATTGTGCTATTGATTTTTAGAACAAAATGAGCTAAAGTAAAAAGGAAACTAATAATTGGATGGGACAGTAAATAGAGTTTATAAGCTGTTACCAACCGGCAAAGACAGTGAGGAGGAAAGAAAATGAAGAAAATGGCGAAACACGTAGGCATAGCATTAACAGTTATCCTTTTGCTAAGCGTAATACCTGAGATAGAAAGCCGCGCAGATAATAATCCATACTCTGCGTGGATATCCATTTTTGACCCAGTATACTATAGTTCCAATAATGCAGCTGCAGCGTCTTACGCAAATGGAGATATTACGCGCCTTTGGCAATATTTTGTGAATGTTGGTATTCCGAAATGTGATCAAGCTAGTGCTGAGTTTAATGTTTTGATTTATGCTAAGAATTACCCAGAACTTGTTCAGACATATGGTGGAAATATCATTCAATACTACATCCATTATGCTACTGTTGGAAAACAAGCAGGAATGAATGCAAGAACGCTAAACAGTATATCTCAAATATCTCCTAAAAATCTTTTAGATTGCCATATTATGGACAAGGTCCATACTTTGTCTGGCAAAACTAGTAATATAACAGATGATTTTGGGAATACCTATCATGGAAATGGTATGGGGTTCTGGGCCAGTACAGGTAGAGGTTCATATGTTGTATTTAATCAGGTTTCAGATTACACATATTTAAGTGGAATACTTACTCCAGATGAAGGAATGTATAGAGATTGTTCTTATACAGTTGAAATATATGCTGATAACAATTTGGTTTATACAAGTCCTACAATCGTAAAATATACATCTCCTGTCAATTTTGATGTGTAAACGTCAAATCATCCGCCCCGACCTAAATCAACGCCGCTCTTCAGCGGCGTTTGTAACAGGTTTCCGGTAACACATCGGACCAGGGCATCAGATCGTCCAGTATTGCGGGATCGATCTTTCCGTCATCATCTGATCGGTTTGGTAACTCTGCCAGCAGATGTTTAAAATATTCGTACGGTTTCAGGTTATTCAGCTTTGCAC
>Ga0247610_10005572_pt1 | contig 13240 bp, 10 predicted proteins | sample 174DNAGHGhighgp2_FD_193483 | JGI IMG/M metagenome (GOLD analysis project Ga0247610, IMG submission 193483) | Sheep rumen microbial communities from Palmerston North, Manawatu-Wanganui, New Zealand - 1742 DNA GHGhigh gp2 | ecosystem: Host-associated > Mammals > Digestive system > Stomach > Rumen...
GTTTTTAAAGTGCGGAGTAGTCTATTATGGCGCCAAGCCCCTCCGCCGAGCTACTCTTGTCTCCCCGAGTCGGGCGCGATAGACTATTGCGAACTTGCGGTCTATCAGCGCGACACCTTTAATTTCAGGTCTATAATCAGCCTTATGCCGCAGGTCTGTATCTGCGGAAAATGGCACCCGATGCAGGAATTGAACCCGTCGTTTTCACTTCCGTAGAGTGACGTCCTATCCAGCTAGACGAATCGGGCGCATTATACTATTATCAATAGAGGAAAATAATTGTTATTTCTAGGCGCATCTTTTCATATTAGATAATAGTATAATGTACGAAAATTAATAAAACCAATTTTGTCTTAATTTGCTTTAAAAATATTCGCTGTTTGCGCCTTTCCTTTTAACATATTTATTATAATATAATTTTAGTTAAAAGTCAAGTATTTTCCTTTACATAATTTCCACTTAGCCAGCCAATTTTATCCATGATATAAATAGCATACCAACCATTTGAAGAAATAATTGGTTTATTATCTTTATCAACTACTACATTAAGAGCCGTATTTTGTGGCAAATTAGTAATCTTTTCATAAGAGGTTCCATCACCAATTCTAACATTTACAGAATATTTAGTAACATACTTACTTTCAATTTTTACAGGCTCTGGCACGACAATTTCTTCCTGGGGCTTTTCTTCTTCGGCGGCTAAATCAGAAAGAGCATTCATTAGAGCTTTATGAGTCTGCTCGCTATAAATACCGTCTACTTCTAGATTGTATTCATTTTGGAAAGTTTTTACAGCAAGTTCTGTCTTTTTACCAAAAATACCATCAACTTCTAAATTAAGATTTAATAAAAGATTCAAATTTTTTTGAAGTTCTTTGACAGCTTTTCCTTTAGAACCATTCTTTAAAGAAGTCTCTCCAAGTATTTCTGCCGCAGGAGTAACTTGATTTTCTTGATAAATTATACTTGGAATCTTAAACCAATGAAGCCATTTTCTATCTTTTATTTTAGTTTTAACACAACCATATTTAAAGCCGCGTTCTTCAACTGCTTCACCATTTCCAATATAAACTCCAACGTGACCGTCCATATGGAGACCTAGTCCTGGAATTTCAGGTAAAGTATCAATATTACCCCAATCTAAACCCTTAGATTTCGCATAAGAAAACATACCATTAGCAGATTTGTCTGGCATATTATTACTTTTATATTTATTCGTAAATAATGGGTTTTCTTTTCCAATGGATTCAATTACATTTTCTCCAGCATTAGTCCATGCGTAACCTTTCATAAGACCAACGCAGTCAGCACAAATTTTATGCGCGGCAATATCTGCTTTATAACGAGACATTCTATCGGAAGTATAATGTTCTGGATAGCTTTTAGTTTTAGATTTTAATTTAGATTCTGTGCAAGGATATATACAAGTTGCATACCAATATGGCATTCCAACAAATTTCTTGCAAAATTCTACAAAGTGCATATTACTAAATTTATCATACATAGGTTTTTCCTCCTTATCTGGCTCCCATCCTTCTAAAAACCATTCTAAAGGCTTGTCACCATTTATAAGGTTTAAATCTACATCTTCATTAAGTCCTGCTAATATACCGTTACTAGTATATTGCCATAAGTCATTATAATGTTTTGGTTTAGAAGAATCTGGAGGTATATTACCATCATCTTTACCCCAATGTGGTATCCACATTATATCACACATTTCAATAGCTTTTCCGGCATATTTATATTTTCTATTAATATACATACCAATTTTTTCGCAGCCTAATTTGCGCAATTCTTCTAAAAAGGCAACACAAACTGGTTCAGTATTAGTTGAATTGAACCTATCTCCTTCAATATCAGCAATATAGAATAATGGTTTCTTATATGCTTTATTAGCATGTTCTACAAAAAAACGTGCTTGTTCGCGCGAATCTTCGGCCGTAGTAGCAGTTACGTAATGATATACACCATAGGGAACTTTACTATCTTTTGCATATTTAATGTAACGCTTATCTTCTTTTAATCCTACAGTCGCGCGAAAAATTACTAAATCAAGTTCAGTGCGTGCTAAATCCCAATTAATAGGATAGTCTCCTTCAAAAATATCAGCTATTTTACCCATAATCTCACCTTCTTTTTTTGAGGTATAAAAAAAGAGTTTGATTAAAATCAAACTCTTATAAAATATAACAAGTCGCTTTAATAGAAGGATGTTTGTTAGACATCTGCCTAAACCACTTGGCTAAATACGCTGTGCGTAATATGGGATTCGAACCCATGTGTTCTATAAAGAACGTTTGCTGTGAGCGACTTATACAATAGGAAGGCCGGGAATTGAACCCGAATATCCAGAGCCACAATCTGGTGTTCTACCATTGAACTACCGACCTCACAAAGCGTAGGGTACAGGATTTGAACCTGTGTGCCATATTTCAGACAACTCGCTTTCCAGGCGAGCACCATCAGCCTCTCGGTCAACCCTACATATTAATGGCGCGGGCTAAGGGATTTGAACCCTTGCGACTTTTACATCCTATCTGATTTCGAATCAGACCTCTTAACCCAGACTTGAGTAAACCCGCATATTAATTCCAATGTTCTCTATAAGGGCAATTTTTATGTTCTTCTGGATTAATTCTACATTGAAAATGTTTTTCTGAACAACTATTCCATTCAGAATCATAAAAAATACATTCATAACAATAAATCATATTAAACTCCTTTTAATAAAATGGCACCGGTGGTGGGACTCTAACCCACGACTTACAGTTTAGAAGACTGTTGTTCTATACATCTGAACTACACCGGCATAAATTAATACAAGACAGTTTTTTCGATTATGTCAGAGTCGAACTGACGATTTTTAAATTGGAAGTTTAATGTATTATCCACTATACTAATAATCAAATTAAATTTGCTGTAACTGTCTTAAAGTAGGTCTCCAGGGATTCGAACCCTGACCAGACAGATTAAGAATCTGCTACGCTACCATTACGCCAGAGACCCATACACCGTTCCTTCTTATTTTTTTACTTGGACGTAAGCAACGGTTTGGCTTATCCAATCAAGTAACGTCCTCATGGTGGATAGGGTTGGAGTCGAACCAACTTTCCGCGGTGGATCAATATCCCACACTCCCCAGTGTTACCTACCCATATTCAGTTCTTTAATAACTGGCTTCGCAAGTTTCAGAAATCAAGGTTAGGAACTGTAGCCTTGCATAGCGCGACTATGCGTATTGGTGGCCAGGGGTGGAGTCGAACCACCCTCCACGGATTTTCAGTCCGTTGCTCTCACCCTTTAAGCTACCTGGCCATATGGAGTGCCCAAGCAGATTTGAACTGCCGACTCCTCCGTGGCAGGGAGGTATGTTACCACTACACCATGGGCACATATTGGCTGGGAATGTTGGAGTTGAACCAACCTCTAATGGGTCAGAGCCATTCATACTAGCCGATATACTAATTCCCATTAATTAGTCGAGTAGAAAGGGATCGCACCAATATCAATCTTCTCCGTTTTCAGACCTTCACTCAATAATGCTGCATCTCTTGAATGTGGTTTCCAAGCGTATGTCCGAATGCTCACGTCTGTTACGCTACTCGATATAATAGAGGATACCGGATTCGAACCGATAACTTTTTCCTTGTAAGGGAAACACGCTCCCAATTGCGTCAATCCTCTATAAAACCAGTGTCCATAATTACGTCGGTATGCGCCACTGGTAGCACAGCTACACTCTATATCTGTAAAAACTAACGTCATGTATCACTCTCTTACACTAACGCTCGTGTTTTATTTCATCCTTAATCAGCACATCGTTTCGCCAATTAAGGCATAATACTACCGCCATCCTTCCGTACCTTGTAGCCACAGTCATATCGGATGGATTTGATACTAAGTCGAAGCGATAGGACTTGAACCTATGATCTATCGGTTATCAGCCGATTGCACTAACCAACTGTGCTACGCTTCGATGGTGGAAAGGGGATATTAATGTGCTCCTCTCCCCGTTACAGCACATGCTAGACCCAATTTTTCACGTGCGTCTGCCGCTGCGCCACCGCCCCATAGATGGTGGGGCGGAGTGGGAGTCGAACCCACAATCTTTCGGGATTTACAGTCCAATTTTATATTGCTGTTACAGGTCTATAAGAGCCACCACCGAGAATCGGACTCGAGACCTCTTCATTACCAATGAAGTGTTCTACCAACTGAACTATGGTGACTTATAAGGTGAGGTATTCCCTCAACCTTACATAAATATTATACCAGAATTTTTACTTAAAGTCAAAGAATAAAGGGTTGAAAATGTCAAATAGAGTAGGAATAATACCCTTGGCATCTTCACCAGTTAGGGTTTGATGAAAAGTTCCATAATCCTTGCAGAAAGCTTCAAGTAACTCACTATACTTATGCTGCGCTGTTACCATAGCTTTTCGAGCATCTTCTACTTCCTGCGCACGAGCTTTGCGTTCAGCAACAAGAGCCTCTTGCTTAGCCTTACGTTCACGCTCTTCCTTTTCCTTTAGAATCTTTTGACGATTCTTTTCTTCCTTTACCTTGAATTCAGCTTCTAGGCAAGCCTTTTCTGTGTCATAAAATTGCTTTGTTACATCACTATAAAACTTCATAATAAAATCTCCTTATCGTTCCTATCCGATATTTTTCTATGTCAAGGGGATTCCTCTCTCCCCTTGACATATTTATTATAACATAAAATTATATTGAAGTCAAATATTAAATTTCTTTCCATCCAGCAGGGTAAGCCGCCGGTGACCAAATATTATTAGCAATTAAATTCTCGTATACTTTACCTTCAAATCTTACTTTATCTCCAAGTTGATATGGATTTGTACTATCTGGTTGTTCCCAATCTGGAATAATATTTTCATCTGGAATTAAAACTTTAGCCCATAGACTTGCGGCCGCGAGTGGAGTCCAAGATTCTTGAGAATTATGTGATTGTAAGCAACGATATAAAATATTTTCATATCTTACTCTATCATCTTTCTCATATTGAATATTAGGCTCCCATTTAGGAAATAATTGAACGGCTTCAAGTGCGTCAGTATCATCCAAATTTGCGGCAGCTTTCTCAATATATGGGCGAAGTTTAATTGCTAAATCAACTAACTTTCCCATATTACTCTACCCCCAATAAAATTTTCGCAGCTTGAAGCTCTTCTTGTAAAGCGGCAATATCAGTTTGTTGTTTAAATAAAATATCCAGATATTCATCTTTATTATACTCTACCAAAGTATAACAAAAACAATTAACTGTATTTTCTTCTACTTCTATAGGCATTTCCTTAACATCTGTTGAAACAAAAACTTTTGTCGAAGTAGTTTCGATTTCTGGTGGCTTATTCATAGAATAAGTATGTTCATAAATTTTCATTTAAACCACCTCATACCATAAATTATAATTATGATTATCAATTAAAGTATTTGGAGTTGGAATATACATTACTCGTGCAGTATCATGCTGGAAATGGAAATTCTTTTCAATGTTAAAGCCATAATAAAAAATTCCAGCATTTGCGTTAGAAACAGAGTGACCGCCAATTATTCCTTTATATTCAACATTTTCAGATATTGGAGGATAATAATAATCTCCAATTGGAAGATTACTATTTGCGCTAGAAGAAGCATCTATTGGTAAAAATACCCAAAGATGATTTTCATCATAGCCAAAAGCATTAATCCAATTTTCTTGAGATGCTAATTTAAAATCTATAACTTTATCTTTATAAGTCATAATATTATTTACGATAGAAATACCATCAATAAATCTCCACATATTACCAAATGGATTTTCCATACCTCTATAAGAAATAGCACATTGTCCTGTAGTAGTATATGTAGAAGAGTTGCCATTACGAATATTTATTGTAGCAACTGCTTGACCAGAATTATTTCCTAAAGATAAAGTAGAACCTGTATTGCAAGCATAATTTAATCCTACTGTTGCAGTTAATTGAGTTATACCTACATTAAAAGCAGATTGAATATTTGGTTGCCCATATTCAACCATCATTAGCATTTGATTAGCAGATTCAAATTCAAGATTTGTCATCTTCCAACCTTCACCATTATTTTCACACATACGTTTTGCCGCAGTAGAAGTGAAATCTTGAGATTGACCACTAATTGGTTTAGCATTAATAATAGAGACTAAGCAATCGTTTTCTAAATCAACATTCTGAGAATCATTTAATTCATAAGAATTAGAATTTACACGATAAGTTCCACTTTCAAAAGCTGATAATAAAACATAACGCAAAGCTTTTCCTTCTTCATCTCTAAATAATGGGTGTAAAATAAAGCCAGCATATTTTTGGTCAGCTAAATATAATTGTTCTTTATTAATTTTAAAACCATTAGAAATTTTAGAAACAGAGAGAGGAACTCGTAAATAATAGAAAGCTGGCTGATAAACCATAATGCGCTGATTAATCAAAGAATCAGGGTTTTCTTCTCCAGTTAAGAATTGTTGAATATTTCCTTCTCTATCTACTATACAACGTTTGCGGCCGCCATACATTTTAAATTTATCAAAATCTTGACCTGCTGTTAAATCTTTTGCTCCTTGTAAGCGAGTAAAAGTTTTGTTAGCATAATCTAATTCAAGACCAACTATGTTATTATTTTTATAAGTGCCAGAAATAATTTGTGTTAAAATAACATCTGCTTCTGTTATAGAGCTTGGGATAATGTTGCCATTCTCATCTACAGAAACAATAGAACCTTCATCCGCGGCTGAAATATTACCAGAAATATTTCCAGAGCCACCGCCAGAAATTTGAATATTATTAATTTTATTTTCTAAATCGGTCTTTTGATTGTTTAAAGCATTTGTTATTGCTTTTTGAGTCATACTTCCATCTTCGTTAAAACCTGTAGAAATATAATTTTTAGAAATATCAAAAGAATTTAAAAGATTCTTTTTTCGCACTTTTGCTTTCTTACTTTTATAAGAAGAAGTGTTTTCATCTTCTATTGTTATTTCAGTAACTGCGTTATCTATATCAGATTGTAACATTGAAGTAGATTGAGCAATTTTTTCATCAACTACTTCTTCCGCGGCAGAAGTTACTTCTTCTTTCATATTTTCTAAATCTGTAGCAATTTCTTGGGCTCGCGTATTTGCAGTTTCAGCCGCAGATTGTGCTTCTTGTGCGGCAATAAGGGCTTCTTCAGCCTGGTTTAATTTTGTCGCAACTTCATTAGCTTTTGCCATAGCCTCATTTGCTTGACGAGTTAATTTCTCCGTTTCTCCTGTAAAGGATTTCTTTTTGGCTATTAGAATGTCTAAAATATCCATAAGTTACCTCCTTTAGATTTCTTTCCACTCTTTGTGGCTATTCGCCACATAAGCTTCAAGACCTCCACTTTCTCCTTCTACAACAACGCATGTTGAGCCTAAAGTAATATAATCAGGGTCAATATCTGCTCTATCTTCCATAGTATCACAATAATGCTCGTAAGTAATAATGTTATCTTGTGAACCACGTTTTGTCATTATATGTGCCATAATATCACTTCCTTTTAAAAGTAATAAGCCAGAATAGCGACTTATGCTTCTTAAAAGAAGTGAGTTTATTAGTACGTTATTCTGGCTTTTACTTCAATAATTGATTAATTAATTAATTAATTAATTTTTATAAATAATTCTATAAATGTTATATATTTTATACCAATTATTTAAAAAAATTTTTTAAAATAAAATATTAAAATTTTTGTAATAAATATTAATTAGGCACTATTCCACCTAAGAGTGAAACTTGTCTCCATACTGAAAAAATATTGCCCGCATATTTAGATCGAAAATAAGCATCACAACCAAATGTGTTGGTATTAGTACTGGTTAATGTAACAGCAATTTGAAAAATAAAGTGAGTAGAATAAAATTGAGTAACTTGAAACCAAGGATCTGTTGGGTAAGTTCCATGTCCGGATTCACTAATGGCTACCGTCCAATTACCATTTGTGCCATCAATATTACAACCATTTAAATCATAATTACGAAAACCATAAGTTAGCTCAGAAACAGAACCAGCTGAATTTGCATAATTAGCTAAATTTGCAGAAGTAGCTGAGCCAGCAGAAGTTGCATAATTAGCTGAACCAGCAGAACCAGAAATATTAATTCCCCAAGTTCCGCTCGCCCCAGAACCAGTTTTTGTTGGGCAATAAGATGTATAATTATTTGTAGTAAGAAAACTACAAGAACTCCAAGAACCATTAAATACTCCAACCCAAGTTGGATCAGAATAATCTGAAATAAACCAACCTCCATAAGCATTGGAATAGCTATAACCATCTAAAAACCAACCAAAAGCCATAGAATGAGAGCCATGCTGTAATCGAATAGCTGTTCCTACAGATTTTGGTATTCCTGAAAAAGCATTTTGTAAACAAGAAATATTATTTGAACCATTACTTACATATGTAGTAAGATAATTAGCTGAACCAGCAGAAGTTGCATAATTTGCTGAACTAGCAGAAGTTGCATAGTTAGATGAACCAGAAATATCAATTACCCAAGTTCCACTCGCTCCGTCGCCTGTTTTAGAAGGAACACCAAGATTATTTCTCGCATTTGTCGCATTTGTTGCTCCTGTTCCGCCATAGTCTATAGCTAATGCTCCAGTGCTATTACCTAATCCCATAGTATTTCTTGCTTCAGCTCCATTAATATTAAAAGTTGTGCCAGATAATTTTAATCCTGTTCCTGCAGAATAAGTTGTATTATTATCTTGCTGAGTAAACTCCCCTGTTGAACCATCTAAACGAGTAAAAGTAAATTTAGTTCCACTACGAATTATATTTATTATAGCGTTATCATCGTAATGAGATGGTTTTCCTTCAATATTATCCCAAGCTACACTTCCTGCCGAGCCAGTACAATTACCAGTTAATGAACCAATAAAAGTATTTGCTTTTACAGTAGCAGTCCCATTTCCAGAGCCAAATATATAAGTAGTTGGTTTTGGCCGACGATCTTTTGCTGAATAGCCAAAATAAATAGTATTACTATTATTAGTGCCTCCAAAATTAATTTGATTTGAATTTTCAAAATATAATAAATTTTCATCAGCAGATCCAAATGAACCATGAAGAATACCTTTAAAATTACCATATAAATAACCATCATCTTTAAAATACCATTGATATTTATAATTATTATTTGCGTCACTAGTTTGATTTGGAGAATTTAATATATATAAAGAATCTTTTAAAACTCCAATTCCAAAAGCGCGAGAACCGGCGATTTGATTAATCCAAGGATAATAATAACTTGTTGAAAAAGATTGGTTATTTTGATATTGAATATTTAAAGCAGCATTATTAGAATATAATCCTTCTGAAAAAGTAGAAATTCTTTTATTAGCTATTTTAAGTGATTTGTCAGAATAAAGACTATAAGAGCCATTTGTTTCAACTTGATAATAAAGTTTTCCGACTGGGTTACTGCGAATTCCATCACTATTATAGAAATAAAAGCCTACAGTAGTTGTAGTAATATTAGTAGAATTACCATTTGAATCTGTAGAAACAGTAGGCTCTGCTTTTATGCCTATTATACCTTTATTTTGACAGCTTCCAATCCAAGCATCCTCACCTATAAGGATAGTATTTATACTTGTTAAAGTTGATAAACCATTTAAATATCCGCCTTTACCAATATTTTTAATACCAGTAAAAGTTTGTTGTTGATTGTTTGTAATAACTTCATGAGTTGAAACTTGCCCTTGATTAATTTCTAAGAAATTAAGCGAATTATATTTTAAAGCAAGAAAACTTCCATATCCATAAGGATTATCAGTATTTTCATTATAAAAATATCCTAAATATTCTAAACCATATTGATTGTTAGAAGAATCGCGATAATAAAAATTAATTAACTCTTCTTTAGGAATTTGATTTTGATTTCGATTATAATAATTTATTAAACTAGTAATTGCTGTAGAAGATGAAATAGGCTTTAAACTTTTTGCTGAACCAGTTATATTAATATTCCAATCTCCGCTCGCATTTTCACCAGTAATAGAAGGGACTTGAAGGTTTATTCTAGCTTGCGAATTTGTAGTTGCTCCAGTTCCACCTTCTTCAATTTGCGCAATTCCCGCTAAAACTTTTTCATTATCTAAATATAATTTATTTTGAATTAAACTTAATTTTTTTGCGTATTTTCCACGCCAATTAAAACTAATTCCAGGCGCGTAAGCAAAATTAGCATTAGTCAAAGTATCATTACTATTGTTATCTTGATTTTGTACTTCTATCCCTCCAGTTAAAGCATATGAAACTGGAGGTTCTGAGTGCCCATCTAAATTAGAATTTAAATCATTTCTTTCAGATTTAACAATAATTTTCGCGCCAGAGGACATCGTTCCACCTGATAGTTTTAAATAAGTAGAAGAAATTAAATTATCTTCGCTATCTTTATCAGCTTTTGTAGCAGAAGAAGCGTGACCTAAAATACTAATATTCCAATCTTCTCCTTGTGCATTTTCTCCAGTATGAGAAACTGTCCAATTTTTATAATTTTCATTATTTAAATATGTTTTATGATAAGTTTCTGAATGATTAGATTTAATATATGTTCCAAATACTTCTAAATCTCCTGTTGGACTATGAAAAATAAAAGTAGAATATTTTGGCATTTCATCAAATTTATTTTTACTAATATTTCCAATGAAAGAACCTGGAAAAGATTCTCCAAAATTGTTAAAATAGCCAATTAAGTTTGTAGTTTCTTTTTCAAAATTATTTTTACTAGAAATATTTTTTATTAGACCTTCAAAAAAATCTTCTACAGTATAATAATCTGAATTATTTAAAGAAAGATTATCAGGAGTAATTATTAAAATATTTCCTTTTGAAAGAGTTTCTCCTGAATTAGAATATTCAGGAATATAATAATCTGTACCAGAATTAACATTAGCAGATAAACTATAATTTGTTGCAATTGGTACTCCATTTTTGAAATAAATTGGTTGATTAATGTCTCCTCGATTAATATCTTCATTATTTTCAATTAATTTATTAGAAGATGAAGCGTTTAATCTTATTGTTCCATTACAAGACATAGCTTGACCATTTTGATCTATATAAATTGGTGTAGAAGAATCACCAACAGAACTTTCATCATTTGTTTTATATAATATTTTACGTGTTAAATAACGTGAATCATTAAAATTAGTTATTATAGAAGCAATAATACTATTATCATTTATATTAAAATCCCAAATATTTTTATCATTTTGATTTCCATTATTTGTTTTTAATGCTAAACCATTATCTGTTGTTATTAAATAAATTTTTTGGTTTGCATATTTTTTATTTATTCCTTGTACTGTTCCTCCAATTCCCCAATTATAATCTTTCTCATTAGAAAAATCAGAAATAGAAAAATTTAAATTAATTGAACCTAAATTTAAATTTTCTTTGGCTTCTTCTGCGCTTTGCGCGCCAGTACCACCTTGTGTAATAGGCAATATACCCCACTCTAATTTCTCATTTTGTCCTTTAGAAAATAAAACTCCATTTTGACTATCTAAAGTAGAAATTTCATTATTATTTTTAGTATACAAAATAGAATTAGGGGCTTGAAAATAATTTAAGCCTGTTCCGCCTTTTTCAACTGGTATTGTTTCATTTATTTGATTTGGCTTAATAGAAATATCATTAAAAGTTGCTAATATTTTACCATTTTGAATTTTAAAACTGGTTAAAGTTTTTTTAGCATCTGATAAAATATCTTCATTTAATAAGCTATTAATAGCTGCGGATAGCGCCGCGCCTGTCGTAGCTAAAGTAATATTTGTTGGATCATATGTATTAGTTAATTTAGTAACTCCATATACTAAATTTGAAGCAATTGTTAATTTTTGAGAAGCTCCAATTTTACCTCCAATAGAAATACCAATTTTTGGAGGTTCATCCTTTGTTCCTTCTGAAAATATAATTTCTGGAGTTAATGTTTGCCAATAGACTTCTCCTTCATTATTCGAAGTTAATATATCAAATTCTTTTCCAAGACTTAAATTTATACTATTAGCACTATCTTTAGCGTAAATTTTAGAAAATCGTGCACTATTCGAACAGATAATGTCTGTTACGTTTAATGAATCTGTAACAGACAAATCTCCAGAGACTATTGTACTTTTTAATTGTGCCATAATAAACCTCCTTATATTTCAATAAAATTAGGTGATAACCAGCCTTCTTTTTTTAATTTGGCTTGTAAAATATTATGTTCCTCTAATTTAGAAGTTTGTAGTAAGCCTGCGCGAGTATTTTTTTCTACTTCATTTTCAATATATTCAAAAGCATAAAGCTGCCCAAAATTATCTATTCTCATACTAATATTATACAACATTTTAATTTCAGTGTCAAGTAATGGAGTTATATAGAATCTAACGTCATTATAGTCTCCAATAAATTTTTTAATATAATATTCATCTTTTTCTTCGTTATATTCAAAAAAATTTATTCCTATAATAAAATAAGTTTCTGGATTGTTATATGTAAAACTATTAATATCAGTATTTAAAATAAATTTTAATTCTCCATTAATATATTGTCTAATAGTATTATTATCAAAAACACAAACATAGTGTTGCCATTTATCTTTGATAAATAAGTTTGAGGATAAAGTTTCAGTAGGTTTTGCCCAATAAGCTAAAGTGCCTTTTTTACAATCCCACCATCTTAAAGCGCCAGCTTTAGTCGATAAATAAGAAGTTCCATTAAAATGAGCAGCTTTATCATATCTTTTACAAGGTTTATCTAAATTAGAAGTAGAAGTAATATCACCAAATACAAATCCAGTATTATGAAATCCGGAGGAATCTGCTCCAATCATATTTAAATTATTTAATTTCCAATGAATAACAAGCCCTTGAGAAATTTGTTTAGCTTCTGCATTTGAAAGTTTATGATTATATAAACGAATATCATTTAAAAAAGCTACATAAGGATATATAATTATTTTTTCTCCCAAGGGCTGAATATCTTTAATATTTTTTTTAGTTTTTATAGTTAAAATTCCATCTATAAAAACTTTAATAAAAATTTTAGAATTAATTGTTTTATCTATAATAATAATTAAGTGATGCCAATTAGAGTAATCATTGGCTATCTGTTCATCAGCTATTTTTTCGCCTTCATCATTTTCATACCATTTTAATTGATTATTAATTTTAGACCATTTTAATCCACAGTT
>Ga0247610_10005574_pt1 | contig 13234 bp, 10 predicted proteins | sample 174DNAGHGhighgp2_FD_193483 | JGI IMG/M metagenome (GOLD analysis project Ga0247610, IMG submission 193483) | Sheep rumen microbial communities from Palmerston North, Manawatu-Wanganui, New Zealand - 1742 DNA GHGhigh gp2 | ecosystem: Host-associated > Mammals > Digestive system > Stomach > Rumen...
CTACTACAGCCACACGCCCAAGATGGCACGGTCGCTGATGGAGCGGAAGGCGGCGACCTTCACCGCCGTGGTGACACCGGACAATCCACGTATCAGGGGGACGGAGATTTTGATACGTTTTCCCGTATCAGGGGGACGGAGATATTGATACACGCACGACAAATCCTGTCTGCATGGCTCCAATCCATCATTTGGGGCTAAAGTATTTCTCTTGCAATCCACGCACAAGCCTCTGCGTCGGCAAGGGCGTGGTGATGATGCGCCAAACGGTAGCCACAGGCGGCAGCCACCGTATGTAGTTGGTGATTCTCCAGATAGGGGAGTACTTGACGGGAGGCGCGGAGCGTGTCGTAAAACTCGTAGTCGGGATAATCCATCTGATAGACCCGGAACACCGCTTTCAAACAACTCTCGTCGAAGGGTTTGTTGTGGGCGACAAGCGGAAGGCCTTCAATGAGAGGCTCGATTTTCGCCCATACCTTCGGAAACACAGGAGCCTCCTCGGTGTCCTCGCGTGTCAACCCATGCACCCGCGAGCACCAATAGTTATAGTAGTTGGGCTCCGGCTGGATGAGAGAATAAAAAGAATCAACAATCTCGTAATCACGCACGACGACAAGACCAACCGAGCAAACCGAACTGCGTGCATTGTTGGCCGTCTCAAAGTCTATGGCAGCAAAGTCTCTCATTGTTCATCCATTAATGAAAGCCTTGTTCTTCTTGATCATTCTAAGCGCTATTACGCCCGCCAAAATATTGGCTACGAAGGAGGCAGCTATCAGCAACAAGGTGACGAGCAGGCCTTCGAGGGCCGGGACACCTCCCAGCAACATACCGGCATAGAGCATCGGCACGACCATCACCAAGGGCTGGGCTAGATTCCTTACCTGATGAAACATGTCCTCACGCAGCACCTCCGGCTTTTGCTGGTTGCGCTGGTGCCTCATCATGGTCTGCATGAGCGAAGCCGTCATACAGGCCATCAGCACCGAATAGATGGACAGGAAGACACTGATGGGCAGCATCAGCATCGTACTGCCTCCCACCACGATGCTGCCAACGAGCATCGCCGCGCTGACGGGCCGCAACATCTTCCGCCACATGGCCTGTAGCGGAAACAGGCACCAACATATCGACAGAAACAATACCAGCAGAAACCAGAGCAGATAGGCCCACCAGGCATATGTCTGATAGACCACCCACACCACGGCCACGACGACGGCCATCTGTGCCACCGTCGCTCCGAATATCACCAACATGCGCCGTAGCATCTGCTTGTCGAAGAAGGCCAATGCCATCATCGCCACTAACACGATGCACGCCACTATGGCCGCGCCCAATAAGGAAATCTTTGATACAAACATACAAAAATTGTGTTCTTGAAGACAATGCTACAAATTTAGATAAAAATTGGAAATTACAAGCCTGTCAGATAAGGATTTTTTCGAAGGTGCGGTTGAAATTTGATGAACAACCTATGCCAAAAGACAGTGTCCACACCCCGGTATGCTCACTCGGAGTGCAACATCCCCGCCCCTGTAGGGTCAGGTCTTGTGCCTGACCGCAAGGGGTCAGGTGTGGGGTCTGTAACTTCAACGCCAAAAGACCGTGTCCACACCTAGATCGCAGAAAACGTCATATTGGAAAAACGCAAGAATAGCTCTTTTTATCTTGGAATTACGAAAAAAAGGAATAATATAATTAGCATATCCTTTTTTTTCACTACATTTGCAAATGTATAGGAAAAAACGCACCCGAATATGCGAATCATCAGAAATCAATCCTTTGGAGGCGAGCGCCCTCTTTTCGAGTCCCACGGACTCCGGTTGGAACATGTCAACATCACCGAGGGAGAGTCGGGCATCAAGGAATGCAGCGACATCGAGTGTGACCACTGCCATTTCGAAGGCAAATACCCCTTGTGGCATGTCGACCGCAGTGTCATCACCCATTGTTATTTCGCCCCCGGTTCCCGCTCCGCCATCTGGTACTCCAACGACATGCGGATGTCCGACTGTGTCATCGACGGACCCAAGTTCTTCCGTGAGATGCGCAATCTCGAGCTTCGCGACGTGGTCATCAACGATGCCGACGAGACATTCTGGAATATCGACGGGTTGGTGCTTCACAACGTGAAACTCCACGACGGCACCTATCCCTTCATGGGCAGTCGACGCATACGTGTCGACAACCTTGAAAGCGACAGCAAATACGTGTTCCAATACGTGAAGGATGTGGAGATACACAACGCACACATCGTCACGAAAGATGCCTTCTGGGAAGTGGAGGACATCACCATCTACGACTCTTTCCTCGATGGGGAATACCTGGGGTGGCATTCCAAGAACCTGCGGTTGGTGAACTGTCATATCGGAGGCGAGCAACCCTTGTGCTACGCCCAAGACCTGGTCTTGGAAAACTGCACCTTCGACCCGGCCTGCGACCGCGCCTTTGAATATTCCACCGTCCGCGCCGACATCCGTGGGCACATCGAGAGTGTGAAGAACCCTGCCAGCGGCATCATCGTCGCCGACAGCATCGGCGAGGTCATCCTCGACGAGAACATCAAAGGTCCCGCCGACTGCAAAATCATCATCAGAAGCACTTGAGTCGGCAGTCACATTTAAAATCTCCCTAAAGAGAACATATGTCCCTTTAACTCCTCCCCCTCTGCCCGAGAGGGGATGGCCGCAGGCCGGGGGCGAGGGAGAACTCCCCTTTAACTCCAAACGAAGTGAACAAATGTCCCTTTAACTCCCTTTTAACTCCCCTTTAACTCCTCTTTAACTCCAAACGAAGTGAACAAATGTCCCTTTAACTCCTCTTTAACTCCCTTTTAACTCCTCTTTAACTCCTGATAGTTTAAAAACTAGAAACTCCTGATTCATGCGACACGATTTCGACATACCCGTCAACCGCCGGGGAAGCGGTTGTGTGAAATGGGACTGCGAGGAAGCCCGCGACGCCATCCCCATGTGGGTGGCCGACATGGATTTCCGTGTGGCACAGCCCATCATCGATGCCCTCCACCAGCGTGTGGAGCACGGCGTGTTTGGCTACACGCAAGTTCCGGATGCCTATTACGAGGCCGTCATCTCATGGTTCCAACGCCGACACGGTTGGCGCATCTGCCGTGAGTGGATGCTCTACACCTCGGGCGTCGTACCGGCACTCTCCGCCACCATCAAGGCCCTCACCGCCCCTGGCGACAAGGTAATCTTGCAGACACCTGTCTACAACTGCTTCTTCTCCTCCATCCGCAACAACGACTGTCAACTGGTGGAGAATCAGCTCGTTTATGAAGATGACACCTATCACATCGACTTCGACGACTTGGAGCAAAAGGCCGCCGACCCCAAGGTCAAACTCCTCGTCTTCTGCAACCCCCACAACCCCGCCGGGCGCCTCTGGACGGCAGAGGAGATGGAGCGCGTGAACGACATCTGCCAGCGTAATGGCGTGAAGGTGGTGGCCGACGAGATACATTGCGAACTGGTGATGCCCGGCTATCGCTACATTCCTTTTGCCTCCGTGTCCCAAGCCTGCCTCGACAATTCCATCACCCTCAACTCTCCCTCGAAGTCGTTCAACACGGCGGGACTGCAGATTGCCAACATCATCAGCAACGATGCTGAGACACGCCAACGCATCGACCGGGCCATCAACATCAACGAGGTGTGTGACGTCAACCCCTTCGGCGTGGCTGCCACCATCGCCGCATACAACCAATGCGAATACTGGATAGACCAACTCTGCTCCTACCTGTATGAAAACTACCTCGTACTCAAGGACCACATCGCACGTCACCTGCCCCAGGCACGGGTGACACGCCTGGAAGGCACCTACCTCGTCTGGCTCGACATCAGCGCCCTTGGCATCACCTCCGACGAAGCCACGCGCCATCTTCTGGAGAAAGGCAAGGTGCTGGTCAACAGCGGCACGATGTATGGTGAAAAGGCCGGAGAAGGGTTCATACGCATCAATATCGCATGTCCGCGGCAACAATTGGTACAAGCAATTGGACAATTAATAATTTACAATTTATAATTTTTAATTATGGTGAGGCAAAATGTCGTAGCTGATAAAAGTAAGGCATTTGCAATCAGAGTTATTCGGATGTACCAATGGTTGTCAAACCTCATTACTTCCATTATAAAAACAACGAAACAAAACAACAACATCAAATTATAAATTGTAAATTGTTAATTATAAATTATAAAAGTGTTTGCCAATTATAAATTTAAATTATTAATTATTAATTATTTAAATGGCTTTAATCAAATCAGTAAAAGGTCTGACCCCGAAATGGGGCAAAGACTGTTATTTCAGTGAGAACGCCACCATCGTGGGCGAAGTGGAGATGGGTGATGAATGCTCCATCTGGTTCAATGCCGTAGTCCGTGGCGATGTGGCCTACATCCATATGGGCAACCGCGTGAACGTGCAGGACGGTGCCTGCGTGCACGTCACCTACAAGATAGGTCCCACCATCATCGAAGACGATGTCTCCATCGGTCACAACGCCACCGTCCACGCTTGCACCATCAAGCGTGGCGCACTCATCGGCATGGGGGCCACCGTCCTCGACAACGTCGTGGTGGGTGAAGGCGCCATCGTGGCTGCCGGTGCCCTCGTCCTGCAAGGCACGCAAATCGGTCCCCACGAGATTTGGGGCGGCGTGCCAGCGAAATTCATCAAGAAGACACGCCCCGACCAAGCGGAGAGTTTCGCCGCCCATTATGTGGGTTACTCCAAATGGTATCTTGATCCCGCTTGTTCATCCACCCTGCCCGACGAGCAATGAAATGACAAAAGAACAGACAGGTCATTTTTCCCACTCGCGGATACTATTGGCATAAAAGCACCATCCGTCGGCTTTTACGTAAGTGTCGCGTGACCCCTTGGGGGACGATGATGATGATGGAATTGCTGTAGAAAAGATAAATGGTTCCATTCTGGCTGTTGAACGCTGCCGGTACGGGCGACTCGCAGTAAATGGTGTCGATTGCGCATGAAAAAGCCCATTGGCCGATTTTTTTGATTTGCCGGGGAATGACGAGCGAGGGTCGGTCGAAACCGCCAAATGGCTCGTCTGACATCTTATCGACACTCCGTGGGAAGAATGCGGTGCAGCTACCGCTCACCATCGTGTTGGTTGTAGTCTCGATGATGGCGTTGCAGTTGTCGCGGCTGTAATAGACGGGGTTGTCGTCGCTCACCACCACCTTGCGGAGATGTTTGTTGTAGTGGAATGCGCTGGTAGAGATATAAGTGGTGCTGGCCGGGATGAAGACTTCCTCCAAGTCGCATGCGGTAAAGGCGTGTTTGTCTAGTTTCTCCAAATGATTTGGCAGCCCGATTTTTTTCAGGGAACAGCAATTGTAGAAAGCATAACTGTCAATGAACTTCAGGGAGATTGGTAGTGTCACCGACTTGAGGCTCTTGCAATGTTCGAAAGTGCTGTTATTGATAGACTCGACTCCTGTGAAAAACCTCAGCTCATCGAACGTGGTCACCTTGGGATTGGCTGTGAAGGCATGGGAAAGCGTATGCACCGTCGCTGCCTCGTCGATGGACAGCTGGTGGTCGCCGTCACGATCCCACCATTTCAAGCAGATTCGTTCCACTTCGGGGTCGGCAAAGCGGATGTGGTCTGTCATCAGCGGGAAAGCAGTCCCCCATTCCATCCACAGCCGGTAATTGAAGGAGCGCTCACTATCCTGGTCTGCGGTTTCAAGGCTCATGCCGACGATAGTAAAATTGGCAAACCAACTTATCACCCTAATCCCGAATTATCGGAATATGGTGTACTTATATTTTCATTCCGCAATCAAACCGCCGCCCTCCGCTTTCCAATCCGTGATGTTGCGCTCCGCCGACGAAAAAGCGATGCCCACTATTGTGATGGGGCGGCCGTCGGAGCGGTATTTGTCGGCATATCCCCGCTGATGTATCTGTGCAAGGGCGGCATTGGCCGAATCATCGTATTTCAATTCAATGATATAGATGCGCTCCGCCATTTTAAGCACCAAGTCGGCACGACCCTTTGCTGTGGACTTCTCTGCAATGATGTCAGCCCCGAATGCTGTCAGCAGTGTGTAAAGCACAACGTGGTAGTGGTGCTCACCTTTCTCTGCCAGTTGGTAAGGAATGCCGGCAAAGAAAGCCTTCACAGCCTCGATGAAGGCACACAGGTTGCCATTGCGTCGAAACAGGTTGTAAGCACGCATCAAGGCGTTTTTGTTGGTATCGATACCCTTTATCGGCATCGTATATCGGTATAGGCTGTTGGCAAATCCGCGGCGCACCTCAAAATTTGGCAGTCCCAGCACATACTCTCCAAAATTCCTGTCATAGTCTTTTATGGTGATGTAACCGCTTTGGAAAAGCACTGGAATCGGATATTCATAGCTGTCGAATGGAACATCGAAATCCTCCTCCGAGCATGTCACCCCATCGATATCAGTCAATTGGACGGGCGGCATCTTTGAGAGCATCTCAATGACGGAGCCTGGTGTGGCACTGTCGAACCAATAGTCTCTGATTTCTCCGGAGTTGAATGCATTGAACAAGCTGAAAGGGTTGTAGATGTCGGTCATCCGGCGGCTGAAGTGATATCCGTCATACATTTTCTTCAATTCATCAAAGGTCTCACCAAACGTTTCACCACGGTTTTGCGCAAGCAATTCCATATCAGGTCTCAGCTGCGTAGCGAGTTCCTCCTCAGTAATGCCACAAATAGCCTCGTAGTTTGAAAGCATGGAAATGTTGCTTAGGTTGTTGAGTGTGCTGAAAATGCCCATTTGGGAGAATTTTGATATGCCGGTGATGAATACGAACTGCAGGTGGTCGTCGAGTGACTTGAGAGGACTGAAGAGGTTGGAAAAAATGGTTTTGACACCATCCTCCAACTCGTTGTCACCAATGCTGTGGAGCATGAAGTTGTCGTATTCGTCTACCAAAACCACCACTCGCCGCTCCGTCTGGCGGTGTGCTTCCTTTATCAGGTGCTGAAAACGTGTACTGCTTTCGGTGGTGGTAGCAAGAATACCGTATTCCTGTTCGTATTGGGATAGCGTGTTACGAATCTGCAAGTCGAGTATTTCTGTAGTGTATATTTTATTTTTACTGAAGTCAAAACGTATGACAGGATATTTCTCCCATTTCCAATTTGTGGTGGCGATGAAGAGTTGCGGCTGCTCTATGCCGTCTTCGGTAGTGAATGCCTCAAACAGCTCGCGGCGTCCTTGGAACACCGCTTCGAGAGTGGAGCAAAGCAGCGACTTCCCAAACCTCCTTGGACGACTCAGGAAATAAGGCTTTCCCTCTGTTATCATCTTGTAGATGAGAGGTGTCTTGTCAACATAAACATAGCCGTCCATTCGGATACTTTCAAAACTTTGTATTCCTACAGGATATTTTCTCAAAGTTGCCATAGTTCATCTGGTTTTCATTTCGGGTGTAAAGTTAATAATTATCTGCCAAATTTCCAAATTTTATACTCAACACCAACCTTCGGGCGAAGATAGGCTGCGGCTCGGATAAGAAAATAAAAAAATCGTTATTTATTTTGCTTTTCACTCGCCTTGCACTACTCTGCCCTTCGGGCGAAGATAGGCTGCGGCTCGGATAAGAAAATAAAAAAATCGTTATTTATTTTGCTTTTCACTCGCCTTGCACTACTCTGCCCTTCGGGCGAAGATAGGCTGCGGCTCGGATAAGAAAATAAAAAAATCGTTATTTATTTTGCTTTTCACTCGCCTTGCACTATCTTTGTAGGCAAAGAACGACGGTTATGGAAAAAATCAAGCTGTTGCTGGCAGTAATTGATAATTAACAATTAATAATTAATAATTTACATTTTCTTTACGTCTGTAGCAGACCACCTATGTCCACACTGAAGGAGAAGACAGCGCAGGGCCTCTTGTGGGGAGGTTTGAGCAACGGCTTGCAGCAGTTGCTCAACCTCGTCATTGGCATCTTCCTGGCTCGTCGGCTCTCGGAGGCCGACTATGGCATGGTGGGCATGGTGACCATCTTCACCGCCTTGGGTGCATGCCTGCAAGAGGGTGGTTTCATTTCTGCGCTGAACAAGCGCAAGGATGCCACCCATCGCGACTTCAATGCGGTCTTCTACACCAGCGTGGCCATCGGCCTGGCATTCTACACGCTCCTCTTTTTCTGCGCTCCCCTTATCTCGCGGTTTTATGGCGTGCCCGAACTCACCCCGCTGACCCGCTATGTCACGTTGAGTTTCGTCATCTCCAGTTTCTCCACCGCTCCAAGAGCATGGCTCTTCCGCAACATGATGGTGCGCGAAACCTCCCTGATGACCCTCATTGCCCTTGCCACCTCGGGCGTCGTGGCCATCGCCATGGCCTATGGCGGCATGGCCTATTGGGGCATCGCCACCCAGAACATCGTCTATATCTCTGTCCTCGCCTTGCTGAGTTTCTATTTCTCAAAATGGCGTCCCACCAAGCCGACAGACTTCACACCTGTGCGTGAGATGATAGGTTTCAGCAGCCAACTCATCATCACCAACGTGTTCACCATCATCAACAACAACCTTTTCTCCGTCATCCTGGGCAAACTCTACACGACACGCGACGTGGGCAACTACACACAGGCGAACAAATGGAACACGATGGGCTCGTCGCTCATCTCCAACATCATCTACGGCGTGGCGCAGCCCGTGTTCACCAAAGTGGAGGACGACCGCGAGCGGCAGAAGACCGTGCTGCGCAAGATGCTGCGCTTCACCGCCCTTGTCACCTTCCCCTTGATGCTCGGTCTGTCATTGGTGGCGAAGGAATTCATCGTCATCCTCATCAAGGAGAAATGGCTCGACAGTGCCGGCATCCTACAGATGCTTTGTCTGGCGGGGGCTTTCTTTCCCATTTGCACACTCCTCTCTCATCTGGTCATCAGCCGGGGGCACTCGGAAGCCTATATGTGGTCGACCATCGGTCAATGTCTGGCGGGACTGACTGTGGCACTGTCGCTGTCATCCTTCGGCATCCACGTCATGATCGGGGCATATGTGGCAGTAGGCATCCTCTGGACTGGAGTATGGCTGTGGCTGGTCCACAGGGAGACAGGACTGACCTTGATGGAATTCTTGAAGGATATATCGCCCTACCTGCTGCTTGCCGCTTCGCTGTGCGTGGGTGCGCATTTCGCAGCCAGAGGCATCGACAACATCTACCTGCGGTTCCTGGTGAAGGTGCTGATGGTGGCTGTGCCATACGTGGGCATACTGTGGATTTTGGGCAGCACCATCTTGCATGAAGGCATCAAATACTTGATTAGGAAGTTCTAGGAAGTTATAGGAAATACTAGGAGAAACTAGGAAATACTAGGAGAAACTAGGAAATACTAGGATTTTTTTACTGTGTAATGTTTTTTCTGTTAATAATCCTTAAAGACAAGATGTGTTTTGGGGAAATTTGGAACAATAATTTTACCTTTGCAAACAATTTGATATCAAGGTTTATTTAAAAATCGTAAAATGGGTAAAAATAGAATGTTTTTGATGGCAATGGCCATCATGGTTTCAGGAGCAACATTTGCTGGCGGCATATTGACGAACACCAACCAAAGTGTGAGTTTTCTTCGCAATCCCGCCCACGACGCATATATAGGCATCGATGGAATATACACCAACCCCGCTGGTGTCATCTTCCTTGGTGATGGCTTCCATCTTGGCTTCAACTGGCAATATGCCCGTCAGACACGCACCATCACAACCTTCAACCCCGACTTCGCCTTGGGGTTGAGAAACAACGGCTATAATCAAGAAAATGGAAAGGAATTCGAGGGTATTGCCAATGCCCCGTTCATACCGTCCATCCAAGCAGCATACAACAAAGGTAATTGGAGCTTTCAAGGCTCTATTGCCATCACCGGCGGTGGTGGAAAATGTGAGTTTTCCAATGGCATCGGCTCTTTCGAGAGTGCGGTCGGCGCCATTGCCAATTCACTGAAACCCCTTGGAGCCACTGGTTATGACGTTGACGGATACATGCGCGGAAAACAATTCTACATTGGCTTCACATTGGGCGCTTCCTACAAAATCACCGACAACCTCTCCGTTTATGGTGGAGCACGCCTGCTTTACGGAGTAGCATCCTACAAGGCAAAATTGAACAACATCATGGTGAACACGGCAGATGGAGCAGTACCTTTCGGCACGTTCCTCGACAATGCCAACACAAGGATTGCCGGTGGCATCATGCAATATGCCAATGGCATCAGTCAGTTGGAAGCCGGCATCGCACAATATACGGCCGCTGGTGTTCCCGCACCCGAAGAGTTGACCCAGAAATTGGCAGAGGCTCAAGCCGGCAAAGCCCAACTGGAAGGCACCCAGCAAAGTTTGCAGACCTTGGAAGTCTATCGCGAGGGCGTCAGTCTGATGTCCGACCAGACGGGTGTCGGCATCGCCCCAATCGTCGGCATTGACTACAAGGTGGGTAACTTCAACTTCGCCGCCAAGTATGAGTTCAAGACACGCATGAGGATGAAGAACAGTTCCACAGTGAAGGAAGCCCATGCCATCGACGCAGTGAACAAGTTCCGTGACGGCACCAGCGTTCCCGAGGACCAGCCCGCCTTGTTCACCGCAGGTGCACAATGGTCGGTCCTTCCTAACGTGCGTGTAAGCGCCGGCTATCACTTGTTCTTCGACAAGCAAGCCCACTGGTACAACCACGATGAGAAGAAACTCGATGGCAACACATGGGAAGTCAACGGTGGCGTAGAATGGGATGTCACCGACAAACTTCAAGTCAGTGGCGGTTTGCAGAAGACCAACTATGGCTTGTCTGACGAGTATATGAACGATATGTCATTCGTTGTCAGCAGTTACACCTTTGGACTTGGTGTCGGTTACAAAGTGACGGACAAGGTGAAGGTGAATGCTGCTTATTTCCAAACCAACTACGACACATACAATCAAGAGGTTGCTCCTACGGCCACCAACCATACCACACATAATGACTTCACTCGTACCAACAAAGTCTTCGGTTTGGGCGTGGAACTGACAATCTAATGTGTGAACCATCTATAGAAAAAGCGGGCAATCGCCCGCTTTTTTTGTGTCTATGGATTCCTTCATTGTTTTTCGGGGGGTCAATCTTCTCTGGTGTGAAGAGAATTTGCGCAGGTGCTTTTAAATATTGTTTCGAACTTACTTCCGTCCATATTCCAGATACAGTTTGTGTCATCGAAAACGAGGCCTTTGATAGGTGCTACAATTTGAAATCCGTAATGTTGCCTTCAAAGGTAGAACTTCAGGGAAATCCCTTCTCAAGTGAAACTTCAGTCAAAATATTGGAAACCAACCGCCCATTTCATGATTTGCTTTATGGAATTGAGCTAAGTGAATGATGTGATACAATTCCATCAAACATACCTTTGCAAATATCAATTTGCTGTCAGCATATTAGGTTTGAATGATAGCTGCTTGTTCCATTATGGACAAAGATCAGGAAGATGTCATGGTCTATATGATGTACCTCTTGACCATCCATCGGAGCCATGATGGCAATTGTTGAACCATCGCTTCCTGCGCCCTTTGCTGTTCGTTGGCTCGTATTTCTTCAACCTCTTGACTGGCTTTCTGTTGAGCTTCCATTATTTTCTTGTCTGCCATGGAGGTGATTTTTTCTGTGACCTCGAGTTTGAAGGCTTCCATCTCCGCTTTCTCCTTGCGTTCCTTTTGACGGCGCTCATCATCCAATTCTCTTTGTCGTGAAGTGATGTTCCAAGTCCTTGCGTCAAAGGTGTAATGCCGACCACATGATGGACATTTTATCACAGCAACTCTGTTCTCTATTGATTTGTTCTTTCCTTTTGCCTCGCAGAAAGGACATGAGAAATTGTACCTCATTTCATAGTTTCCTTTTTCTTGATATACGAGATACAGAGTATATATGGCATCACTAATAGCCTTGCTGAGCTTTGCCAAATGAGATGATTTTTCATATACAGCATATTCGTATATCTCCGAGAAAGCAGCCAGCGGATAACGCATCTTGCCGGTCTGATCATAGGGAGCCTTGAAAAATCCGTTGTCCAACTTATCAAAATCATACCTCATGTCGGTTCTTAACTGTCTAAGCATACCTTCAAGCAACAAGATGTTGCGATGACACTCAGCCATTTGTTCCTCACGCTTGATGAAAAACGACTTCATCACTTGCTGCTTGTCTTCGTCTTTATTCCAGTTCTCAACGGCTATGTCGGCAAAAACGTCAAATCCAGAGTCAGACTCCATAACAGACCCTTCTATAAAAACACACTTGACGATGAGGTGGGTAACTCGATACGTACTGGGAGTAAGATAACCTAAAAGATGGGTTCCAGAATCAGTAGATGTACTGTAGCCGTTAAGTATCAGCTCTCCAAAGCCAACGTAAATCGTTGCTAGGTCTGTATACACTTCGTTCGTACTTTCCAAAGGAAAATGCAGACCATTTACAAAGAGAACTTTATGGCATATCTCGTGGGCAAGGACCGCAATGGTCGCAGTCCAGTTGCTTCTGTACTCTTCAGATACATTTATATTCAGATTTCTGTCTGCGTTATGACCCAAGTTGATGTTTCCCCCCTCGCCCTTCTTGCATTTTATAAACTTGACGTTCACTTGATAATTTTTCAACCCGACGGATTCAGCCATTCTGACTGTTTCCGTATACAACAATTCATCGTCGACAGAACTTACCTGTTCAACCGATGGCTTATATAACGAGAATTCGCTATGGGGTATTTTCCTTTCAATGTCCTGAAGATAACTTAGTATTGTCCGGGGTGAAAGATAAATGTCTTGTACCTTCATGTGTTTGAATTATTAGAACTGCGTATTCCGGCGATAGCCGTTCACCAATTCCGATGATATCCGTTCACTTGGTTGGTGATTTCCTATATCGTCGGCAACGTTAATAATGTTTCTAAGACTTTCACCAGATTTATGAGTTGATTTACATAAGTCTGGGGTGTCTATACGTAAGAATAGACGTAAGTTGTAATGATGATTTGGGTACTCCACAGCGGCAGAACATTCTTGGTCAATCTTCAATTTTCAATCTTGAGTCCACTTTAAAATAAAACTTTCCCAATAGGTTGTACTATACATTTTGACCTCAATCCATCAAAAATCCAGGTATTTAGGTGTATGCAATGACAAGAAAGGGCATTCATCTCTCAAAATCATTTCCTCAGAGCGATATTT
>Ga0247610_10005576_pt1 | contig 13233 bp, 12 predicted proteins | sample 174DNAGHGhighgp2_FD_193483 | JGI IMG/M metagenome (GOLD analysis project Ga0247610, IMG submission 193483) | Sheep rumen microbial communities from Palmerston North, Manawatu-Wanganui, New Zealand - 1742 DNA GHGhigh gp2 | ecosystem: Host-associated > Mammals > Digestive system > Stomach > Rumen...
ACGCTTGTCATTGTAAGTAATGAGTTGCGCACCGATTTTTTCGGCCTTTTCGACTTCTATTTCCGCCATTTCTCGCGGAAACAGCGCCCGTTTTTGCACTGCCAATTCCAATGTTCCTCCGATGTTTCCGGCTTTTTTGAGATAATTGTAAAATGTAACCGGACCGACACCGTCGGTATTAATAAGTTGCAGAATATCAATTAATTCGGAGTTTGCCACTATTGTTTCTTCTTAAAACTGATTTTGCTTTCTTCGCCTTTGAGCAGACGGGCAATATTGGCATGATGGCGAATAATTACCAAAAGAGCCAACGCGCTGTAAAACACGGCATATATCGGCGGACACATAAAATAGGCAATTATCGGCATTGCCGCCGCTGCGGTAAGCGCCGCCAACGAAGAATAGCGGAACAAAAATGCCATCACCAGCCAAATACCGAAAGCAACCAATGCCACATACGGCTGTGTCATCAAAATAAAACCAAAGGCAGATGCTACACCCTTGCCACCTTTAAACTTGAGCCAAATCGGGAAATTATGTCCCAAAACCCCGAAGGTACCGGCAATCAGTGAACCAAAAACATTAAGAGGAACATTCAGCCCCCATAGATGCAACACCGGAGTTGACGGCAAAACTTTATAAGCAATCAGCGCGGCCAAACCGGCTTTGAGCGCGTCGCAAATCACAGTTAAGAGCGCAAGCCACTTGTTGCCGGTGCGCAAAACATTGGTGGCACCGATATTGTGCGAACCGATTTTGCGAATATCGCCGTAACCTGCCAAATAACACAACACCAGCCCAAACGGTATCGAACCGGCCAAATAACCGCAAATTGCGCATAAAATAAGCATCATCATCTTTCATCTCCGGATATGTTTTTAATAGTTTTGTAGCCGAAATAATTTTTTTTTGCAACCAAATTTTTATGATTTCGGATGCTTCTGCAACATTTGCCAATATTCATATTCCCACATCAGCGGATTTTCCGGATTATGCTCCAGTGCGGATTGGTGTCGCCAATTCAAATGACCGATTAAATTGCGTGCATGCGATTCATCTTCAACTTTAATCGCCTTCCAATTGGCCCAACCGACAATCTGCGCCGCCATATCCAGCGCCGCATGGTGCGGAATTTCCAACATTCGCTTCAATTTACGGGCTTTTTGTTTGAGCATTTCCAAATATATTACGGTTGCGCCCTTTTGAAACTCCGGCAACCGCCGATAAATCTCCGAAAAATAAAAATCAGGAATCTGTTCTATCTTAAATTCATAATCGGGATAGGCTTGGTGCATTTGTTCCATAAAAAGGCTGTCTTCGCCGAAGCTTTTGCGGCTTTGAGCAATAAGCAACTTACCGTCATTAAACAGTGCATACTTTCCCTCCTCCGGTGACAACATACCTTTGATTTCCGGCCGGAGCACCGAAACACACTTGCGATTTGCAAACAAATCGGTGATATATTGCTGCATTTTTTGCAAAGATGCGGTATCTTTTGTTAGTTTTTGTGCCGCAGCTTCAGGCGTTTCGTACCATTCAAATTCTTTGGCTTTTTCATACAGTGCATCAATATAATCTTGCGGCACATATTCCGGTTGCATACGCAAATAACTATTATTTTCCAGCTCAAATTTGAGGATTTTACTAAAGTTGGCTATGGCTTTTTCGTATATTTCCGAAATAAAATAGCGGCCGTCGGCAAACAAAGCCAAATAGTTGCGACATTCCGGCTTAATTGTCTCGGTTTTGCACGCCGTAAGCAAAATATTACCGCCGGCAAAACACTCTTTCACAAATTCTTCTTTGCTCGGAAACGGTGCGGCTCTTAAATCGTCGGTATACGGATAATGCTGACACGCCTGTTCGGAGATATGGCGCAACATTTTATCATAATCAAAAAAATCGATTGTGTTCTGCGGCGCATAAATTTTACTCACTTTGTAACCGCGTATTTTGAGCAGTTTTTTGATTTTTTGCAACATTTCCGGAGCGCCTTTGTCTTGCAAATAGCGCGAATAAATAAGCGAACCGTCGCTGAAATAATGAAAAATCGGATGATAGCCGCGTTGCCACAGCTTTGCCGTTGCGGAAACAATGCGGCAACGTTTTACATTGTGTGTTTTTTTGAATTCCATCTCCACTTCTTTGGCAAATTGCCACGCCGATCGCGGCTCGAGCGGATTATAGCTCAGACACACACTGTTTTGAAACAGTTGTTCAATAATTTCATAAGTAAGAGAGGAAGTTTTGATATCAGTCATAGTCTTAACTCCTTAGCGGGAATATAATCTTTTGATGCCTGCCAGTCAAAAATTCCCTTTGGTAAAGAGTTTCAACTGTTTGTATTTTAAGCGGTTATTCCGTCCGGATTTGCCTAAAGGCAGGCAGCAAGCGATAACCGTCGCTCTGCATGAGATTATATTACACAACAACAAATGTTGTCAAGATAAATTTTTCTGTTGAAACCGTGTAAAATAATAATGACAACGCGAATAAAATGATTAACATACAGGTAGATTTTAACTTAATCTGAGGCATATTTAGGGCATAAAATGGAACCGATTTACAAAAGGATATTACTGAAATTGTCGGGCGAAGGGCTGGCCGGCGAAAATAAAACCGGCGTCAATTCTTCGGTGGTTGTGCGTTTGGCTTCCGAAATAAATGAAGTGCGACAACTCGGTGTACAGGTCTGTTTGGTTATCGGCGGCGGTAATTTTTTCCGCGGTGCCAAAAACGCAGGTACCATGATGGACCGAAGCGTTGCCGACCAAATCGGTATGTTGGCCACGGTAATGAACGCTCTGACCATGAAATCAGCCTTAAATTCCCTTAATTGTCCGGCAACGGTTTATTCCGGATTATCTTTGCCGCAGGTTTGCGATACATACAGCTTTCGCAACGCAATACGCTCGCTTGAAAACGGTGAGGTGGTGATTTTTGCCGGCGGCACCGGAAGCCCGTATTTCACGACCGACACCGGTGCAGCTTTGCGTGCAACCGAGATGCATTGCGACGTATTGATGAAAGCAACACAGGTGGACGGTGTTTACAGCGCAGACCCGCGTACCGATACAAATGCCATACGTTATGACAGCATAAGTTATGCGGAAGTGTTGGAAAAACATTTGAATGTGATGGATATGACGGCTCTCGCCATGTTGCGCGATACCGGAATACCGACCATGATATTTGCGCAGGCGGAAGATAAATCCTTGTTGAAAGCCGTATGCGGCAAGGTCAGACACACAATCGTTAAATAAAAGAGGTAAACATGACAGATTATAATTCTATGAAAGATGACACTTTGGAAAGAATGGAAAAAACGTTGGAATCGTTGCGCGGCGATTTCGGCGGTTTGCGTGCGGGACGTGCTCACGCCAGCCTGCTTGACGGGATTTTGGTTGAGGCCTACGGCAATATGTCGCCGATAAATCAGCTCGGTACGGTAAGCGTTCCCGATGCACGCACCCTTTCGGTCAGTATCTGGGATAAAGGTCTGGTTAAAAATGTAGAAAAGGCTCTGCGTGAGAGTGATTTGGGCTTAAATCCGATGAATGACGGTCAGGTTATTCGCATTCCGATTCCGCCACTCAGCGAAGAACGCCGCAAAGAGTTGGTAAAGATTGCCGGAAAGTATGCGGAACAGGCCAAAGTTGCCGTGCGCAACATTCGCCGCGACGCCATGGATGAAGTCAAAAAAATGAAGAAAGATTCGCTCATTTCGGAGGACGAAGAAAAGAAATATAACAACGATATTCAAAAGTGGACCGACGATACGGTTAAAAAGATAGATGAGCAGTATGCGGCCAAAGAAAAGGATATTTTACAGGTATAGGATTTAGTCGTGGATATCGGGAATTTGCAACATATTGCTTTTATTATGGACGGGAACCGTCGTTGGGCAAAACAACGCGGTTTACCGGCTTTTCAAGGCCATAAAAAGGGCGCCGATACATTGGTGGAAATTGCCAAAGCAGTGCGCAACTGCGGTGTCAAGTATATGACGGTATATGCGTTTTCTACCGAGAATTGGCATCGTTCCGATACGGAAGTTGAACAGCTGATGGGGCTGTTACGGCAATATTTGGACGACGGTTTCAAGGAGTTGCAAAAAGATAATGTCCGAATTATTTTTATCGGCGAAAGAGATATGCTTGCCGCGGATATTGTGCAAAAAATCGAAAAAATTGAGCAGGAAACACAGCATAATTCAGAAGTTACGCTGTGTGTAGCACTAAGCTACGGCGGCAGACAGGAAATTGTGGCGGCTGCCAAAAAAATTGCCCGTCAGGCGGCAGAGGGCAAAATATCTGTTGAAGATATCAACGCCGATTTGTTTGCAAAAAGTTTATACACGGCGGATATTCCCGATCCGGATTTAATGATTCGCACCGGCGGCGAAATCCGTATCAGTAACTATTTGTTATGGCAGTTGTCATACAGCGAATTATATTTTTCACCAACACTCTGGCCTGATTTTGAAGCGGCGGAGCTGACAAAGATTATTGAGAACTACACCAAGAGGGAGAGAAGATATGGTAAGTCGTAAAATGGGAGCTATGATTAAACGGGTTTTGGCAGCAATCGTGATGATTCCGATTGCAATTGTGACTCTGTATATCGGTAGCCCGTATGTTGAAGTTCTGGCCATTACCGTCGGCGGTTTATTGGCTTGGGAATGGGCCAATATGCTGGCACCGACCAACAAAACATCGCACTATGTTACCGCTTATATGATGAGTCTGGCGATTGCAATCTGGGCTTATAACTTTGAAATTATATTACCGATGATATTTATCATATCGCTGATTGTGTGGGGTTTGGCCGAAAAAGAAAAGTTCCGCAAGTTGCTGACTTTGGGTGTACCTTATATATCCATCGGTGTTGCTTCGCTGATTTGGATGTATCGCTCGTTTGACCCGAGTGAAGGCAACTTTGACCCGCGTTTCAATTACAGCTTTATTATGATGGCGTGGTTCTTCCTGATGGTATGGAGTATGGATATCGGCGGTTTGGTGGTCGGTTGCAATCTGCGCGGTCCGAAATTGGCGCCGAAAATCAGCCCGAACAAGACGTGGTCGGGTTTAATCGGCGGTATTTTATTGGCGGTTTCCGTGAGCATTATCTTCATGTATTTCTGCACCGAGATTATGGAAATTCCGTTCTATGATTTCAGCAAATTCCGCTATATTTCTTTTTCATATAAACCGTTGGAATTACAATATGAATGGAATGTCGACAATCAGCTGTTTTATGCTACTCTGGCCGTGTTTATTGCCATCTTGGCACAAATCGGCGACTTAATCGAATCTGCCATCAAACGTTTGGCCGGTGTAAAAGATTCTTCCCGCCTGATACCGGGACACGGCGGCATCTTTGACCGTATCGACGGGCTGATTTTTGCTTCGGCATTTATGTATTTATTCTTTATTTATATCTTATAAGGCGAACGGATAATGGAAATAATTTCAAACATTATATACTACATAGTACCGTTTATCGTCCTTTTAGGGATTTTGGTGTTTGTACACGAATTCGGTCACTTTATTGTTGCGCGAATGCTCAAAGTAAAAGTGGTGGCATTTTCCATCGGCTTCGGTAAGGAATTATGGAGCCGAATTGACAAGAAAGGCACCGAATGGAAAATATCAGCCATTCCGCTCGGCGGATATTGTCAATTTTTAGGTGACGGCGATGCCTCTTCCTCAACTACCGACGACAGTTTAAACAAACTCTCGGAAGAAGATAAAAAACAAGCTTTTGCCCTGCAAAGTACATGGAAAAAAATTTTAATAGTAGTGGCAGGTCCGCTGTTCAATTATCTGTTGGCGATTTTGCTGTTTATGATTTTGTTTGCCTGCTACGGCAAAGCGGTTATTCCGTCCTATGTCGGCGAAGTTATGGCCGGCAGCGCGGCAGAAAAAGCCGGAATTTTGGCCGGCGACAGAATAGTTTCTTTCAACGGCAATCCGACTCCGGATTTTTGGAGTTTAATTCGTGAAACCGATTTAGTTACGCAAGATGTGGCGGAAGTTGAAGTGGAACGTCGCAATACGGTAAAACTCACAGCAGAAAACACCGAACAGGAAGTTTGCGGCAAAAAGGTTAATGCAAAAATTATCGGTGTTGTTGCCACAAAATTGCCTAACACCGACAATGCTGACGAAAATTCAAGATTATTGCCGATTGTTGATAGTGTAGTGCCCGGAAGTCCGGCCGAAAATGCAGGGTTGCAAAAAGGCGATATCATCGAATCGATTAACGGCACAAAAATTGTAATTTTTGCCGACTTGCAGCAGTATGTTGCCGAGCATCAAGACGATGAATTGGAAATTATCTACAGTCGTAAACTAAAGTTGCAGGTAAATCTGCAAGATACGGTAACGGAGGAGATTCCGGGCGGGAACAAACGTCGTATGCTCGGTGTCGTTTCGGCTCCGGAATACGCTTTTGCCAAGAAAACAGAGCTTTCCAGAGTGTTTCCGGAGAGCGTGAAAGAAACCTATAATCTGACGGTTATGACTTTGCGCGGGCTCGGGCAGATTATTACCGGCCACCGCGGCGGCAAAGATATCGGCGGTATTATCCGTATTGCCGAAATGTCGGGAGATGCCAGCAAAAACGGCGGGTTGTCGGGTTTCATCTATTTTATGGCGCTGATATCGGTTAACCTCGGATTGATTAATCTGTTCCCGATACCGGTTTTGGACGGCGGCAATCTTGTGATATATCTTATTGAGATGGTCACTCGCCGTGAAATTAAGCCAAAAGTTAAGGATTATATTTTCAAATTCGGACTGGTTGTTCTTTTGATAATTATGTTGTTGGCCACTTGGAATGACATTATGCATTTGATTGGTCGTTGGTTTTATTAAATAAAGGAAAATAAAATGAAAAAATTAATTTATGCCGGATTGTTTACAAGTTTTATCGCGTTTCAAGCAAACGCCGCCGGATATTATGTTAAAAACATAGAGGTCAGCGGATTGGAGCGCGTGGAAAAAACTACGGTGTTGTCATATTTGAATCTGCGTAAAAATACCAATGTTTCGCAGGAAGAACTCGATTCAGCATTCAAAAACCTGTATAATACTGGTTTGTTCAGCGATATTGATTTTGATATTTCATCAAAAAACACTCTCAAAATCAATGTGAAAGAAAACCCGATTATCGGCCAGCGTGCTTTTGACGGCAACGATAAAATCAGCGACAAAGTGTTGGAAGGAGAAGTTCAGCTCGGACCGCGTTCTGTTTATGACAAGGCAAAGGTTCAGCAAGATGTACAACGCATTTTGGATGTTTATCGCAAAACCGGCCGCTATTCGGTTACGGTTGAGCCGAAAATTATTGAGCACGACGAGAATCGTGTTGATTTGATTTATGAAATTGATGAAGGTAAGGCAGCCACCATCGATAAAATTAACTTTTTGGGCAATACCCATTACAGCAGTGACGATTTGCAGGAAACTATTGCCAGTAAAGAAAGTCGTTGGTATCGTTTCTTCAGTTCGGCCGACGAATATGATGCCGAAAAGTTGGATTATGATAAAGAAATGCTGCGCCGCTTCTACACCAGCCGCGGTTATGCAGACTTCAGCGTTCCGTCTGCCATTGCCGAATTAAGCGAAGACAATAAGTCCTTTATTTTAACCTTCACTTTAGAAGAAGGTCCGCGTTATAAAATCGGCGACATTAATATTACCTCGGAAATTCCGGGAGTTGATACGGCACGCCTTTATAAGGATTTGGAAGTATCAAAAGGCGATTGGTATAACGCAACCGATATTGAGAAATCAGTAGCAGAAATGACCGATACCCTTGGTAAAAAAGGCTTTGCATTTGTTGATATCGAACCGGAACTGGACCGCAACACGGCAGATAACATTGTTAATTTGAACTTTGTTGTTCACGAAAGCGAACGAATTTTCGTAAACCGCATCAACATTACCGGTAACAGCCGTACTCTCGATGAGGTTATCCGTCGTGAATTCCGCTTGGAAGAAGGCGACGCTTTCAATATTTCCAAACTGCGTGATTCGCGCCGCAACATCGAAAACCTGAACTATTTCAGCAAGGTTGATATGCAAACCAACGTTGTTTCCGACAACAAAGCAGATATTGACGTGAACGTTGAAGAAAAATCGACCGGTTACTTCAATATTGGTGTAGGCTATTCCACCACCAACGGTTTCTTGGTACGTGCCGGAGTTACCGAAAACAACTTCCGCGGCAGAGGTCAGGAAGCTTCCATCAGCGCCGGTATTTCACAGAGAAACAAGGATTATAACATCAGCTTTACCGAGCCGTATTTCTTGGGACGCAGATTAAGCGCAGGTATTGATTTGTTTATGGAAGACCAAGATTATGAAGATGAGGCTTCTTACGATACCCGCACCATCGGCGGCCGCACTCGTTTCGGCTGGAGATATACCGACCGCTTTTTCCACTATGCGCGTTATAACTTGAGTAAAAACGATATTAAAAACGTGAAAGACGAAGCATCTGAGTTTGTTAAAGCCGAAGAAGGCAGCGCCGTTACGTCATCTGTGGGCGAAACCTTTGTATATGACCGTCGCGACAGCTCGTTTAACCCGAAGGAAGGTTATTTCCTCTCACTCGGACACGATATTGCCGGTTTGGGCGGAGATACAAAGTATAACCGTGTTGATGCCAAAGCTTATAAATATTATACTTTGGCCGATTATTACACCTTCAAATTCTTTGCAACCGGCGGATATATTGCAGGCTACGGCGGAAAAGACGTTCGTATGTCTGACAGATATTATCTCGGCGGCTCGAATATGCGCGGCTTTGAATTTGCCGGTATCGGCGCCCGCGACAGAAGAACCAAAGACGCACTCGGTGGTAACTGGATGATTTATTCCGGTGCGGAATTGACCTTCCCTATCGGCTTGGATGAATTGGGCGTAAAAGGTCGTTTGTTCTATGATGTCGGTACCTTGGGTAAGCCGGATAAATTTGATGAAGACAAAATTCTTTACAGTTCTAAATTAAGACAATCAATCGGTTTCGGTTTCGATTGGGCGTCACCGATGGGTAAGGTTAATTTGGACTTCGGTTACCCTATCAGCAAAGAACCGTATGATGAAAAAGAAGTATTCCGTTTGAACTTCGGTACGAGTTTATAGGAGTAATTATGGTAGACAGACGTTTTTACAATGTTAAAGAAGATGTAACTTTGGCTCAAGTGGCCGAAGTTACTTCTTCGGTGTTAACCGATTTGGCGCGAGCTGACGAAAAAATTGCCGATATTGCTACAATGGCTACGGCCGATGCAAACGATATTTGTTTTTTCTATGATCGCAAAAGCCGTGAAAAAGCGGCACAAATAAAGGCAAAGGCCTGTGTAACCACCGCAGAGTTGCAATCTTTTGTTCCGGAAGGTGTCGCTGTTTTGATATGCGAAGACCCGAAAATTGCGTTCATCAAACTCAATGAGTTTATGTATGCCGAAAAGGTTTTTGCCGGAGGAATCGATGCTGCTGCCAAAATAGCCGCCACCGCCAAAATCGGCAATAACTGCTTTATCGGCGCTAATGTCGTTATCGGAGAAAATGTCGAAATCGGAGATAATTGCATAATTGAACCGAATACGGTTGTTGCTCACGATTGCAAAATCGGTAATAATTGTCGCATCGGTAACAACGCTTCGATTGCTTATGCCGTTATCGGCGCAAACTGCTACATATACACAGGTGCCCGCATCGGACAGGACGGTTTCGGTTTTCAGCTGATAGACGGACAGCACCACCGCATTCCGCAGCTGGGGCGCGTAATTATCGGCAACGATGTTGAAATCGGCGCCAACACCTGCGTTGACCGCGGTGCGATTGATGACACGGTTATCGGAGACGGTACGCGTATCGATAATTTGGTGCAGATTGCGCATAATGACAAGCTCGGACGCGGTTGCGTCATCGTATCTCAAGTCGGTATTGCCGGCAGTTGCAACCTCGGCGATTATGTTGTTTTGGGCGGACAGGTCGGTCTGGCCGATCATCTCAACATCGGCAGCGGAGCGCAAGTTGCGGCGCAATCCGGTGTTATGCGTGATATTGAAGCCGGCGCAGTTATGATGGGAAGTCCGTGCGTACCGTTCAAGGACTATATGCGTCAAGTTTCGTTTTTGCAGAAAAATTCAAAAAAATAGAGGATAAAATGGCTGAAGAAAAAATTTATAATATTGATGAAATTATGAAAATGCTCCCGCATCGTTACCCGTTTTTGCTGGTAGACAGATTGATTGTGGAAGAACCGGGAGTTAAAGGTGTGGGCATCAAAAATCTGACTATGAACGAGCTGTTCTTTCAGGGGCATTTTCCGAATAATCCGATTATGCCGGGGGTGCTGCAAATTGAGGCTATGGCGCAAACTGCCGGTTGTATTGTGATGGCTGAAGCCGGCGACTATGAAACAAATAAACGCAGCGTCTTGTTTATGTCGGTTGAAGGCGTTAAATTCCGCAAACCGGTGCGTCCGGGTGACCAGTTGAAAATGCACTTGGAAAAAGTAAAAGTGCATCGTAACATCTTTGTTTTCAAAGGTGTTTCCAAAGTTGACGATCAAGTGGTATCGGAAGCCGAATTGACGGCAATGATTATATAAAACACCGAAAATCACAAAAGGTCTTTCCGTTATGAGGAAAGACCTTTTTTTGTGTTTTTCAAAATCAAGAACAGTGTATTTAAATTTAAAAACAGTGTTCTTAATGTTTCAGCAACTCGCCTTTATCAAAGGAATATACCTGCCCGCAAAAATTACAGGTGGCGGTAATTTTGCCGTTTTCCACCATATCATCTATATCTTCGGTTTTCATCGAACTGAGCGTGCGTTGCAATTTTTCGCGGCTGCAACGACAACCGAAAGCATATTCGCGTTCGCCGTTGACCCGCACCTGATGTTCGTGAAACAGGCGGAACAACACATCTTTCAAATCCAAATTAAAGATTTCTTCAGGCTTGAGCGTATCCATCAGCATTTTATTTTCGTTCCACAATTCGTTCAGCGAATCGTCATCAACACCGGTGTTTCCGCCTTTTTGCGGCATTTTTTGAATTAAGATACCGGCAGATTTCCACACATCGCCTTCTTTATCAAGATAAAGATGCAAATATGTGTCGATTTGCTCGGAATTTTTGAAATAGCGCAGAGCACATTCTTCCAGATTTTTGCCTTTCAAATCGACCATTCCCTGATAAAGCTCGGTATTTTTGCCTTGGTCAACCGTAAAAATCAAACTGCCGTTTTCCAGCCAATGCGGTGTCGGTTCGATTTCGCCTTCGGTTTTACGCAAAGCCTGTGCCGCCGCCATAGCATCGGCGTCGTATTTAGCGGTTGCCCGCACCTTGCCTTCCGAGGTGACATCGGCCACCAATACCGAAATCGGCCCTGTACCTTGCAGTTGCAAAGTAAATATGCCGTCAAACTTCATCAAGCCGGCAATCAAAACCCCGAGCGCTGCCGTTTCAGAAATTGCCGCCGCCACATTATCCGGATATTTTGCATGCGAAAAAATATCCCGCATTACATTATCGAGCCGCACAATGCGTCCGCGAAAAGCGTTGTTATCCAAATTAAAAGAAATACCGATATCGTTCATTATTTAAAAACCTCTTTTATGCTAATATCATACTAACTTTATGTGTTATTTAATGTATTTTGAAGGAATTTTCAAGTGTTTGATTTAAATGATACCGAAACATCGTCACCCGTGCGGCAACCGCGCCGCAAGCCGCAGAAAAAAATTACGCCGCAGCGGCTCAAAAACATCGGACTTTATTATTTGAAACGTTTTGAATCTTCGGTAGAAAATCTGCGTGCGGTTTTGCGGCGGAGGATTGACGCTTATGCCCGCGAGAATCCGGAATGGAACAAGCAAGAAGCTTATGATTGGGCGGAAACCGTATTGGCGGAGTTTGAGCGTTTGCATTATCTGGACGACCAACGTTTTACCGAAATAAAAGTGCGCGGATATTTGAACGCGGGCAAGCCGGCGCGCTATATTCAGAATAAATTGCGGGCTAAAGGAATTAGCGAAACACAAATAAAATCGGTTTTACAAGAAGAAGAATATAATCCGCTGGAAATGGCGCTTAAATTGGCAAAACGTAAAAAAATCGGGCCGTATCGCTTGGCCGAAAACCGCCGTGAATTCCGACAGAAAGATATGGGAACACTGGTCAGAGCCGGTTTTGATTATGATACTGTATGCGAAGTTTTGGACTATGCGCCGGAGGAAGAATAATTTTGCATTATCTGCTTTACAAACGAAGCGAAATTAATTATAACATTGATAAATTTATAAAACGGAGAAGAAGTTGACATCAGGGAAAATATTGGTTATCGGCGGTGCCGGATACATCGGCAGCCATGTGGTTAAAGCCTTGCTTGAAAACGATTTTGCTGTTACGGTTTATGATAACTTATCAACCGGACAGGAATGTAATTTATTCGATAAAGCCGAATTTGTACGCGGCGATATTGCCGATGAAGCTTTGTTGCACAAAGTAATGTCCGCCGGTTTTGATGCCGTAGTACATCTCGCCGCCAAAAAAGCGGTAGGCGAATCGATGGAGAATCCGCAAATTTATGCCAAAAACAACATAAGCGGCGCTATTAATATTTTCAATGCCATGATTGATTGCGGCATAAAAAACGTAGTATTTTCCTCAACCGCCGCTGCGTACGGAAATCCGCAATATTTACCGCTTGATGAAAATCATCCGATTAATCCGTTGAGCTTCTACGGCTTTACCAAAGTGGAAATCGAACGGGTAATGGATTGGTTGAGCCGCTTAAAAGATTTTCATTATATGGCACTGCGCTATTTTAATGCGGTAGGATATGCCGCCGACGGAAGTATCCGCGGTAAGGAGCAAAATTCGCAAAACCTGTTGCCGATTGTGATGGATGTGATTAGCGGAAGAAGAGAAAAATTGCTGGTTTTCGGTAATGATTATGACACTCCGGACGGCACTTGTTTGCGTGACTATATACACGTGGAAGATTTAGCGCGCGCTCACGTTGCCGCCATTAAGCGTTTATTGCAAAATCCTCAATCATATATTATCAATCTGAGCACCGGTAAAGGTACATCGGTGTTGGAAATAATCAGCGCCGTGGAAAGAGTTACCGGACATAAGGTTAATTTTGAATTTGCGCCGCGTCGTGCCGGAGACCCTGCCGTTATTGTGGCAAACAATGACAAGG
>Ga0247610_10005577_pt1 | contig 13233 bp, 24 predicted proteins | sample 174DNAGHGhighgp2_FD_193483 | JGI IMG/M metagenome (GOLD analysis project Ga0247610, IMG submission 193483) | Sheep rumen microbial communities from Palmerston North, Manawatu-Wanganui, New Zealand - 1742 DNA GHGhigh gp2 | ecosystem: Host-associated > Mammals > Digestive system > Stomach > Rumen...
TTTATCTAAGAGAATTTGCTATAATAGTACGGTGTAAAGAAGAAGTCTTTCTTCTAATTTCACTAACAATCACAAGGAGATAGAAATGGCTTGGACTGCTGAACAACGTCGGGATTATCAGAGGAAGTATCGTGAGGAACATCGTGAGCACATCAGAGCGCAGAGGCGTGCCTCTTACATGAGACACAAAGATGATCCAAAGGATCCTGAGGTGGTAGAAAAGCACAAGGCTCAGCAGAAGAAATGGTATGAAGATCACAAGGATCGCGCCAGAGAGCTTAGGAAAGCATGGGTTGAGGCAAACAGAGAGCACGTTAAGGAAGCCAATCGCGAATATTATCAGGAGTGGTATGCTGCCAATCACAGCTACAAGAAGACCAAGTGCCGTTTCTACAATCACATGAAGAAGGCTGAAGCTGAGGGTGATGAAACCAAAGCTCAGCATCTGCTGATTGCTTCTCATGAACTTGGAGAGGATCGTGCTTCTCAAGTCAAGAAGGGCTTGTGGGTTGATGAACGAACTGGGGAGAAGTACAAAGGATGCAGCAGATGGAATGGGGAGTGGTAGGTTAGATTCTTCTAGTAGATATGCTGACAGAATTTGAAAAGATGTCTCTAGAGCCTCTTGTGGCCAATGTCTCCAGATTGCGTACTGAACGAAAACGTATTGAAGATGCATTGGCTATATCTGAAAAATGTGTCAAAGATACTCTTAAATCTTCTCATGAGAGCAAGGCTGTGGTTGGAAGATATGCTATTCATCTCAAACAATCACCTCCGGCTCGTATAGTAGATACACAGAGACTTAAAGCAGATGGCCTATTTATATCATATTCTAAAGCAAGATCTGGATATGAATCACTTTTGATTACAGAAAGCAAGAAGTTTAAAGATTCAGATACCATGTAGATGATAAATAATATGGTTTAATTTCATTCCGCCTTAGCTCAGTTGGTAGAGCATGCGGCTTTTAACCGCAGGGTCGCGGGTCCGATCCCCGCAGGCGGAACCATTTTCTAGAAAGATGAATAATGATGAATATTACAGAGCAGACTATACAGAATTTAGTTGATAATCTTGAATCGGCGATCAATCACATTAAGAATAAGACCAATCCGTCTAAGCAATGGCTAAATGATATGGATTGGTTGATGTATGATGTACGCACATCTATGAATAATGTGTGTAATTACAACATCGATGGACTATGTCTAACATCGGAGGCTGAAGCTATTGAAAAAGAAAATGAACGTCTTAAAGGTAAGATTAGTGATCTTGAAGACGAGATTGATGACCTAACTGGATCCCTTTGAACTACTCGGCGACTAAAGATCACCGGGTTTTCTCGCCTACTTTAAGTATAAGATGGAGGTTTGCTGTGAGGGATGATGCAGAGTTCAAGGTTGGGCAGTTTGTTAGATACAATTCATATAACAAAACTCAAATCGGCGAAGATCAAGGAATTCCGGCATATTCCAGCATTTGTGAACAAGTTGATGGAAAGATTGTTGCCATTCACAAAGACAATAAGCGTTGCCTAGAGATTGAAGATCGAAAAACTAAGAAACATTCGAGGGTTGTTCCTCGTAATGTGATTGAGATTATTCCAGAAGATCGTGTTGTTCTTTCATTTGAAGAGAAGCTTTCTAAAGAAATTGAGATGTTTAAGTTTCACATTGGTCAAACAAGACATCTCAGTGATATTGGTAAGCAGGCATTGTTAGAACATTTGATTGAACTTAATGATCTGTTTAGATCCAAGACTATCAATTCTTTTTTGACTTGAAAATGCATTCATCTGAAGTCTACAAAGATTCATTGTGACTCACCAAGGAAGCCCAGTGATCTTCAGTCTCTGGGTAGTTAATAAATCTATATTAAAAACAGGAGATGAGTTATGAGTTACGATATCAGAATTCAAGGAAGGCTTAAGAAGCCTGTCTATCTTGAAAAGCATGACATTGCTGGTCCAACAAGAGCTTTTGGAGGAACAACAGAGGCTTGGCTGAACGTTACATACAATTATTCTGGTACATTCCAGAAGTTGTTTGGAAAGGATGGAATCCGATCCATCTACGGGTTGTCAGTAAAGAAATCTATCAAAGTTCTTGATGAAGCAATCAAGAAGCTTGGTGATGTTAAGCCAAATCTTCATAATCTTTTTGATCCGTGTGAAGGGAATGTAAAGAAAGCCCTTATTGATTTGAAGACACTTGCTGAAATGGCCATCGAGCAGCATCCTAATACTCGTATGGTTTGGTCTGGAGACTGAAACTTTTGAAAAGGTTATACATCATATTGGTGTTTCTTGTGCTTGTAATGACTGCAGTGGCTGATACTAATGCAACCACAACAGTAAACAAGCCAGAAACTAGAACTGTTTATCTTGTTGAGCTTGATTTCCGTAACTCATCATTTTCGTTGAGTATTGGAAAACACATCCGAAATGCAATGAATGCTTTTCAAATGGAGATTCCAGTTGACAAAGATTTCTACGATAAAGTCAAGCCTGGACAGGAAATTGCCAGTAATTTTAAGACAGCATCATTCTTCATGAAAGGCAGTATTAGTTCCATGAAAGTGACTGTGGTCCGTAAGTGGACAAAACAAGTGCCAGTTAAGTCAAAAGGAAAGTAAGTGATAATGGCTTCTCCAAAGTTTGATATTGATTTAGAGGATTGTCCATTTTGTGGTAGAAAACCTGAATTTCAAGTATCTACCCCAGATAATGAAGGTCGTTGTAATGTTAGAGTTCACTGTAAGAACACTTCTTGCTATGCTCATATGATCAATGGCTGGGAAATTAATGAACAGAAGGCTGCAGAGAAGTGGAATAGACGAGTAAAACCGTCTCGCAAGATAGATGAATTTGATACTCCTTCAGATGCATGGAAAGTTTTCTGGGTAACCCATGATTCTGCACCAGATAATCCAAAATTTCCGAGGTATGTTATTAATTTCATAAGATGGCTATTTGAAAGTAAGTAGAGATGAATAAGGTTTTCGTTTTACACAAATGCGCATATGAGTCACAAAGTGATACTTCAGACACTATTGACATCTTTGAAGATATTGAAGATGCCAAGAAGGAGATGAGATCACTTGTTAGTCATGTTGAGGAAAGCAAATTTACTGAGAACACAGAGACTTCTATTGCATATTCTTCTGGTAATTGGTTTTACAATTACTACATTGATGAAATAAAGATTATCCCCAAGTCTCTTGATAATGAATCCGCTATTGTAAAGTGGGCTAGAGATGAATTAACCCTTCTTGAAGACACTTGTAAGAATGATCCAGATGCTTTGAAAATGCAACAGACAGTTAATGAAAATCTCATGGATCTTGTCCGTTGTATTAGCAGTGGTGGACATTCTTTTATGAGCGCTGGTTATACAATTGATATGTTTAGACGGTTGGCTATGCAAAAACCAGTTACTCCATTAACTGGTGCTGATGATGAGTGGGATGAAGTTTTGGATGATAGAGATGGCACTCAGCAAAATAAGAGATATTTTCCTCTATTTCGTAAGAATAAAGACAATTCAACCGCATATGATGTTGAATCAGTAATCTTCTCGGATGATGGCGGAGAAACTTGGTTTGGATCTGCATATCTTAGAAAGTTTTATGAGACTCCTATAGAATTTCCATACTATCCTCCAACTGAACCTCGGTTGGTCTATGTTAAGTGGGAAGATCGTGAAAAGATGGAATTCACTGATATAACGAATGATGAAGATGCTAAAAAGAAACTTAGAGAAGCAGCACGACTTAGATTCAAAGAGGTTGAGCAAGAATTCTTGAACAAGCAAAATAATAAGGAATAAATAGCATGAATATCTACTGGATAATTGTTTTTTGTCTTATTGGAATCATAGGAATATTTTCAGTTGGAATCTATTGTTCTGCTTTGAATATAAAGAAGATTCTTACTTTCTGCACGCATCTTGGAGATCCCGCCGGTAAAGGTGTGTTGACCATCGATGAAGCAATAACCCACGCAAAAGAAGTTGCTTCAAGGAGTAGCACATGTAAGGCTTGTGCACAAGATCATATTCAACTTGCTTCTTGGCTAGAATCAGTTAAAGAAGCTCAGAAGATCTTAACACAAACATTAGTATATCTAGAAGATGAAACAAAAGTCAGAAAGTCAGTACTAGAAAAGAATATTGACACTTGGCTTTCTCAATTCCCCAAACTGGAGAACAATGATGACTCGAACACAGGCTATTGAAATACTTAGGGATTATAACAAGTGGCGTCGAGCAGAACCACCATATGATTCGATTGATCCTGAAACAAGAGTTGAATTGAGGTGGTCTCCTAAGATGATTGGAGAGGCTATCGATGTAATAACTGATGCTGAGAAGATATCTAGCACAGATCATTATTGGTTAGCCTCAAAGTATTCTGAAGCAATCTGTTCTAAGTGTGGCGAGACGATATTTACCGGCTTTGAAACAAGCAGAGAGGCCGGAGAGAAGTGGGAAACTCTTTATCCATTCTGCCCGCATTGTGGTTCAGCAATGGTGCCTTCCAAGTTTTAGATGAGTTTTTAACTTGATTTATTCTTGTAGATTTGCTATAATAATAAATAGCATGACTAAAGAACGAGAACAAGAGCTTACAAATCAAGTTACTGGTTGGTGTTCAAAACATTTTCCAGATGTTAAGGATAATGCACTTAATGCAATACTGAAACAACAAGCTTGTGACCTCTTTTTCAGATTTTTAAATGACAAGAATTCAAAAGCTCCTGATGATTGTGATGATGAAGAAACTTACCGGAAATATACAGAAGAATATATTTTTGTATGGGAGCAATTTCAAGGGGAGGCTGCATTAGCTCTTGCCTACCGTAATCAAAAACCTATCTTAAATAACACTAGGAGTAATACTATGGAACAGTTACTAGACAGAGCAGTTGGCGTTACATTTGATGGATGCCAGGAAGTGATTAAGACCCTTAAGAAGGGCGATAGGCTTGATCTCATTCCTGAATTTGATAATCCTTATGACTCAAAGGCAATCCGGATTGAATTTCAAGGAAAGAAATGCGGATATGTCAAGAAAGGTGGTCTTCTTCAGCAGATGATTTCTGAAGGAACTGATCCTTATTGCGAAGTCTATCAAATCACAGGTGGCTGCAATGGTCTAAATTATGGCCTCACAATGAAAATTCTAAGCTAAAGGAGATATAAAATGTCACGTGGTACAACATACAATATCTATCAAGCAATTTCAAAAGATTCTGTTGTGATTGACTGGGATCTGGTTGCAAAGAATTATGATTTGGTTCATACTCCATACATGAATGAAAATCATAAAAACGAATACTCTAAGGATAGTCTTCCTGATGTCATCGACGGTGATTACTTTTTGAATGGGGAATTGATCAAAGATGAATATGGTCGCATTAATTGGCCAGATGAAGATTTCATAAAGCCTCACCGTTACTTCTTGAAGGATGGTCGAGAAGTTCAGTTAATTGGCTCATGGGATCTTTGTTCATGGTCAATCTTCATCATGTCTGATGTTTTGGATTATAACACTAATAATGATGAAAAGATTATTGACGTCAAGAAGGTAGATGCTTTTATTGATGCTGTTGATTTTGCTCTTCATTGCAAGCGTCTTAAGACAAATAAAGGCGCGGATTATGTTGAAGCGGTCCGAAAGAATTTCATGATCTCAACACTTGCGGATAATGGTATGGTTCCTCTTCCGAGTACTGTTGGAGCACCAAACGACTATGAATATGAAGAATCTGCTGTTCTTGAGGTCAGAGACATTTTCAAATGCTTTAAGACTCTCTGCTCATGCGATGGTCGAAATCGCGATTGTGAGAAGATTATTACAGTTGGTTATTGGGGGTGAGTATGGCGGAGAGTAGCATAAAGAAGTTAGCAAAAGATTATATACCCCCAAAACCATCACTCAAGGATGTTGTTCGAGAATATGAAGTTGAAATTGAAAACAATCATGATACTCTAAATCTTCTTCACAGTATCATTGATGTTCTGGAATCAGGTGTTGAGAAGTTGACCCTCAAGATTTCTGATAAGTATGATAGAGTCACTGTAAATGAAGATTGTTTCAAAGCAATATCTTGTAATTGTGTAAAGATTGCTAAGATTCACAATAAAGGACAGTTTGCTTCTAAGACAGATGCCAAAGTTCATATTGAGACATCTTACTGGAATTTCCCCTGCCCGGATTACAAGTATTCAAACATCAAAAAGAATCTTGAGAAGAGCATCTATGCAATTACTGGTTGTGATGTTGAAGTTAAGTCATTCCTAACCGGAATCGTGGAATATGGTGAAGCTGATGGAATCTAGTATGTTGGTTAGCATCATGAATGGTGAATATGAGGTTAATCCTTCAATGTTCGCTATGGTTCATCATGATCCATATTATCATGAAAACTATGTCTACTTTTCGTGCAGAGCTAAACCAATCAGAATGACTGATGAGCAGTGGAAAGAATTTAAACAATATCTAACAGATGAACAAGCTAATAAAAATTGATCATACAGAAGTAATGGGTTGGCAGGGCGCACTTCGCGGCATGCGCAACCCGAAGAATAGTTGGGATCGTAGTGATACTACATATCGGGTTGAAACCAATAAAGATGGGCTCTTTGAAGTAATTCCAACAATTGGTCCAAACGATATGAGGTTGGCGACCATATTGGTTTCAGGTGGTCCAGTTCATAGAAAGTTTCTCAGAATGATCTATGTAACAACTGACTTCACGATGCCAATCTACTTAACTCCGGAATTTGATACTTACAAAGTTGCTACGGTTCGCGATAGCTGCTCATTTATGCACAAAGGAACTGCCAAGGAGTTTGAGATACAGGATTTTACATTTGATGATCTTGGCGATCCAGAAGATGAACTTGGTGTTCTTGAAACAAGAGAAAAGATTATTGAGACAATTAATAATCTCCGGAATAAGTATCTTGAAACCAAGGATATGAAGTATTTTCGGGCAATTCGCCAGTATATTCCACAAGGTCATAATATTCGATTTACATGGTCGGCTAATTATGAGGTTCTCATGGGAATGTTCAAATGGCGTGAGATGCATAGGCTTGTTGAATGGCATGAGATCTGTGATTGGATTAAGACGCTTCCTTACATGAAAGATTTCTTGATTGCAGCCAAAATTATTCAAGAAGAATAAGCTGGTAAATATATCTAACAACCCAGTAATTCTAGAATACAAAGGTTAATAGTACAATGAAGAAATCAATTACAATGTCACAGCTCAAGAAGCTACTCCGCGAGTCTGATGAAGTCGCGGTTGCAACAGATACACCTCCAGCAGCTCCTGCACCAGCAGAACCAGCAGCTCCAGCAGCTCCAGCTGCACCAGCAGTTGACCCAGCAGTCGTAGAAGCTATTAAGCAGCTTGCCGCTCTTGTTGGTCTCCAGGTTGTAGAACCTGTTGCTGAACCTGCACCAGCAGAGCCAGCACCTGATGCTGCTGCTCAGGCAGTTGCAGAACGCCGTGCTCGTATTGCAGAGCGTCGGAAACGCCTTGCAGAGCGTCGCGCAAAGAAGGCCTAATATAGATTATATCAGGCTAAGAATAAATCGGGTGGAGAAATCCACCCGATTCTTTTTATGTTATAAGACTATTGGTAAATATGTGTTAATATGTCCTACTATTACGAGAGACCATATACATTAGAAGAGATCCGAGAAAAATACGGGGAAGAAATATATCGTCGTTTGAAAGATGATCCAGTTCATCGCTTTCGCGCTGAAACTGGGATTGAAGTTATTCATAGAGAGCCAACTAAAGATGAATTTAATCGTATAGTTAGGAATTTCTGGGCGATGCCTTCTGACATGATAAAGAAATCTAATGAATTTTCCAAGAAGATATTTGGAAAATCCAACGGTGAGAGAATTGAAGAGATTGAAAGAACATATCCTGAGTTTGATCATGAATTTAAACCAGGCGATAAAGTTGTAGTTAGACGCGGAATACGTTGCATCCAAAGTGGAAAGCCAGGCACTATAATTGAACGCCCAGAAGATTGTGATGACCGTACAGAAATAGGTCGTAAGTTATACTACATTAAATTTGATGAAGAACGCTATGGTATCATGGGATTTGATGCTCTTGATATTATTCGACAAGAAGAAATTAATGAGGATGGAGAATGTGCTCCAGCCGGAGATACAGGTGCTGGATCAGCTCCAATCGGTTCTGTCTCATCAATCTTGACAGGTGGCAAACCAGCGTATGATTACATCAAGAATGGTGAACCAATTCTAAGCCCCGGTGATTTTGTAATGCCAGGTGGCTACAAAGGTAGAACAAAAAAGAATAAGAAAAGATTCCCAACCAATAAACAATTTGAATTTGATATCATAAAAAGAATGAACGAGAATACAAAAGTAACTCTAACAATTAATCAGATAAAATCAATTGTTAGAGAGGCTTATGCTGATAAACTTGAAGCATACTATCAGAAACTAAATGAAGTTCTCCCTAAAGAAGCTCTCGAAGATGCATTAGTTGATTCTAACTTCAAACTTAAACTTCCAGCATTTTCAATTAGTTCTAATCGAGCCAGATCTTGGGATGATAACAATACTGATATTGAAGTTTATTTGCATCCACAAGGTAATGGGATTTATCAAATTTATAAGAAATTAGGTAAGTTTTATATTCAGAAAGAGACATATTCTCAGATGGCTGGATATAATCCCAGCGGCAAACCAAAGGTTTTTGATGCTGAAACTGTAGATGATCTATACAAGAATATAGATTTTGCGAAAGCAATCCTTAGTATTGCAGATTCGTCTAAAAGAGCTGCCGATAAACTTGCAGCAAAACGTAATGAAGAAGCATCATTTTCTAGTCAGAAAACAACAATGTATTTCAATACATATTCTGCTTTCTTACTTTTCAAGATGGCATTATCTGGGCAAATTTCAGATGGAAAGTATGAAAATTCAAAACCATCATGGCATTGGCGTTGGCTTCAGAGACTGGACTATGTAGTTGATCCTAATCATGAAGTTGGTTATGTCGGTCCAAGCCATTACATGATGTATGATACAAGAATTGGTCTAAAAGATGATCGAGCAATTCCAGCAGCTTGGTTTGGAAAGATTATTAACTATTGTATCAAGAAATTTGGTGTTAAGATTGATCCTAATTATGTTTCTGCACTAGCAAGGCCAACATATGCAGTATTCAAAAAGAAATTCTTAAATGGTGATGAAGAAATAACCATGGATGATTTTTTGGAGGCTTGCAAAGACTGCTATGTTGATGAAGGACATTTTAAGAGCGCCATCGATGGATCTGGATTTGGTGATGATTTTGTTGAATATGTTCTAGAAGCAATGCAAAGCAGAATTGATTATAGAGCCACTAATCCATCTTTCTACTATGATGAAGCAGAAAAAGCAATAAACAACCAGCTTAAACCTGATGCTTCAGATATAGAGGAAATTGAGGTTGAAGATTAATTTTCCAAGATTTCTGGTTGATTTTTCTAACTAGATTTGCTATAATATTAAGTATAAACAAGCAAACAAACTTTAACAAAGGAGAGTTCACATGAAGAAGTTTCTCACAGCACTCGTCACAGTTGCAACACTAGCAACTAGCACACCTGTTTATGCGGGACACCATCATAGCGGCACGGCCGCTGTTATTGGTGCAGTCGCCGGGCTGGTTGTTGGAAGCACCATTGCATCTCAACCGACTACGACCGTTGTTTATCAGCAACAGCCTGTAGTTGTGGCTCAGCCAGCACCTCAACCGGTAGTAGTAACTCCGCAGTATATCCAATCCGCTGCTACTTACATTCCTCCGCAGCCAATTGTATATACCCCGCCAACACCTCCGGCAATATATTATCCACCTGCGCCAATTGTTTCAACTTGGGCTCCTCCACCGAGAATTCATGTTCATTATGTAGCACCCCCGCCTCCGCCACGGCATATTCATCATGCACCGCCATCACGGCATCATAGAGGCTGGTGAACTACCTACACCTTAAAGGTGTATGAGCTTTCTGGCTGTATCTGCGGTAAAATAGACGATGAACGTTTTTCAAAGACAAACACCGTTTCCAAAAACTGCAACATTGTTGAAGAAGGCAAAACGGCCTTGTGCGAATATATGATTGTTCTGCCGAAATAGAAAATCTATTCCATTTATTGGAATATGTTCATGGGCAGTTTGTGCCTCTGCTGGAAGGAATGAAACAAATGAGAAATCCAAGCAGAATACCAAAGAATTGGGCAAAGATCGCTAGATTTCACAGTGAATATCCTGACTGGAGGATGGGTCAGTTCTTAATGAATCTTCTTAATGAGTTTAAGGAAGATCCATTCTTTCTAGAAGATGATGAGTTCATTGAGAAAGTTGAAGAAGTGATTAAATCATGGAAGAAGAGCTAGAATTTATTAAGAAATATCTTGAAAAGATTGGAGTGTATTAATGTCTAAATATAAAAAACAAGAACATTGTTTGAAAGAAGAGCTGGAAGAAGGAGAGCGAAAGAATCTTTTTGTGAGACCATTTCTTGATGAATCTAGTCCCAATACCTTTCTTCAAGGAAAGATATTCCAGTTCTTAAGTTCTTTTGGTAAGAATGAGTTGGAATTGCTTTCAAAACACAACCTTGTAAAGATTGATTGGAGTCATGATTGGTTCTGGTTTAAGGATGATATTGAAGCTAGCAATAATTCATCTATTTTTAGAGATACATATGAGTTTCCATACAAGGATTTCATAATTTCTGTCGTTTGGTCTCATGGATATTACTGGAAAAACATGTGGGCATATCTTCTTAGAGGATACCATCATGTATCTCAGTATAGTATGTATGTAAAATACAGAGATGATGAAACATATGTTTCACCTAAACAACTAACACGAGAAATTGCTTGTAAGATACTGGATAACATTAAGAATGAAATGTTTTCTAAGATAGTGGAGATCAGAAAATCTCATGAAAAAAGCTTGAAAGAACTAAAGGAAATAACCAATGACACAGGAACAGAACAACCCTTCTGATAATAACACTTTTGGAGAAGACGGTCATACAGCGGAAACTACCACTGAAGAGTATTTTGATAGAATTTCAAAAGAAAACTATGAGAGACTTGATGCTGAATTAGATCAAGAACTTGTAGTTGATAGAATTAAAGAACCATTTGTTGGAAACCGAAGTTTACGAAGAGCCATGAGTATTTGTTTTTGGCTTTTTCTTGGATTCATTGTTGGATCTATAGCGAAACAATTTCTAGCTTTAATCTTCTAGATCAATTTCAATATCATCGCTATTAATCTTTTTGTTTTGAGACTGTTGGAGTCGTTGTCCGGCTTCAACATCTTTTATTGTATTTAAGAAGACATCTTGTAAAAATCTGCTAAATTCTTGGCGATGATTAGTTGAAAATTTGTGAGCCATAGCAGCAAGGAGATATAGTTCCCCTTTGTTATCGCATATGTAATCCCATTTGTTTTGCTGTTCAGCAGACAGGTTAAGATCTACATTGGATTCTGAGACTAATACTATATCTTTGTTAGGAATGATTCGCATAATCATATTTACCGCAAGTTCAGCAAGAAAACTCACATGCCTTTAGCGTGTCGGTAGTTCACTGAATTATTCTCTTCCTATCTTAATCATATTAAAACACTAAGAATTTGATATGGTTTCTATAGCACAAGACACAAAGCTTTTCACTGAAGATAATATCAAGAAGTTTGCAGAGAATGGTTCTCACTTGATATATGGTATTGTTGGACATATTCCTGGGCCTGCGGATGAATATAGTACTATGGCTATCTGTTTAACTCCGTCTGCTGCTTCAGATATGTGTGAGCAGATGATGGGTGAAGCAATTGAAATCTGGGTTATTGATAGAGTGGTTGGGATACACAGTGAAAAATGGGAACCAAAGTACTTTAAGAATCATTTTGAAGATATTGTAGGGGTTTCTTATCATCGACTAGAAGAAGACGATGAAAATAATGATGAGGATGATGAAGACGATTCTGAAGACACCGATAATCCATCATTTGATATCACGGGAATTGCACACTCTCCTGAGAATATACTAAATTGTGCATTAATTGAAATACTGAAAGCCCAGGAAGAGATATTCAAGATTACAGCAACTGCTTCTTTTGCTACTGGTCACCCAATTGATATTGAAAATCTATTAAAGACTCTCCAGAATGATGTTTCTAAAATCATATATGCTTTAACATTTTCAAAAGGCGGATATGAGCCCAAGATTAAAGAGCTTTCAGACGGTAGTGGCATTCCATACTGGACAAAGCGTCAAATTGATAGTGCTAAAATAGACCCAGAAAACCGGTGAACTAATGGCAACGTTAAAAGGATTGCATCTTTCTCTCACATTTTCCGGTAAATACTGCGTATAAGTATTTCCGGTAAGATATGGCTAGAAAAAGCAGTAATAAAAAGATCAATCCTGGAGAGTTTCTAGTTGGCGAAAAGTATCGAGCAATTGATGTCATAAACAAAGAGATTATCCAGAAAAGAAATGATAAGAAAGGAGTTCCCACAAAGGAGCTCTTGATGGGTTTTGATCTTGAACAACTTTTCAATGCTTATCTTGATGATCAAAATGTTTGGACATTGAATTTGAATTCATCTTTCTATGCTGTTAACTTACCAGAAGAAATCTTTTCATACTATATAACAACTTCTGAAATTCATTGGCCAACAATCTCATACAATATATATTCAACTCCGAGACTTGCTTGGTTATTAATGAAATTGAATGATGTAAAAGATAAAAACATATTTGATCCAATTCCATCTGGTGTAGCCATTCGGTATCTAGATAAGGGGAGATATGTTGATGCAATACTAGCTGCGATCCAGGAAGGGGGTAAATCTAACTAATGGTGAATAGAAATCCAACTCCAATTTTGGAGAAAAGTAATTACAAGTATGATATTGAGGGCACAAGATGGATCTTTAAAGCAACTCTCTATGATATGGGATCTACTTCTCGCGATCCATTTATTATACAAAATGAATATATAGAACTTTTTGAGTATGATAATCAGATCAACAATTTTCTTTTGACTGGACAGTTGATTTATAGAGACGCTAGTGGTAAAATTGGAGAATACTTCCGACTTCAGCATCTTATGATGAATGTGTGGTGGAGTGAACAACCTTATGAGACTGTTCCAAAACAAGG
>Ga0247610_10005578_pt1 | contig 13232 bp, 9 predicted proteins | sample 174DNAGHGhighgp2_FD_193483 | JGI IMG/M metagenome (GOLD analysis project Ga0247610, IMG submission 193483) | Sheep rumen microbial communities from Palmerston North, Manawatu-Wanganui, New Zealand - 1742 DNA GHGhigh gp2 | ecosystem: Host-associated > Mammals > Digestive system > Stomach > Rumen ...
ATCTTGAAAATTGATTATAATAAAATAAAAAGACAATTAATACCAGTATTATCTAAAAAAGATAATTTTGAATTAGATAATGCAAAAGAAATAGTAATTGGATATTTAAAAAACTATTCACAGTAAATGAATCAGAAAAAGAATTTGTTGAACTATTTATACAAAAAATATATAAACCAGAATTGTTATTCGATAATGAAATATCTGAAAATATTATTGATCACCCTATGGCAAAATGGCGTTGCAAATGATTTTTAAGCTTTAGGGGTTCCTCTAATGAGCCCTATGGTTTTCCATCTTAATAATTCAAGTCTCAGTTAATTCTGAGGCTTTTATTTATTTAAATATTTATCATTTTCCTATTTATAATATGATATAATAAGCTGAAAGAAGTGATATTATGTCTAATCAATTTATACGTACAAAATTAAATATTGGTTCAGAAGCACTAATGAAATTACATAATTCTAAAGTTGCTATATTTGGAATTGGCGGAGTTGGAGGATATGTAGTAGAAGCTTTAGCTAGATCTGGTGTAAGTAATTTCGTATTAATTGATAATGATGTAGTATCTGAATCTAATATAAATAGACAAATAATTGCAACCTATAATACTATTGGTAAATATAAGGTTGATGTTATGAAAGAAAGAATTTTAGCAATTAATCCTTCAGCAAATGTAACTACACACAAATGCTTTTTTTTACCAAGTAATGAAGAAGAATTTGATTTTAAAGAATATGATTATATAGTTGATGCTGTTGATACTGTTAGTGCTAAAATTCAAATTGTATTAAAAGCAAAAAAGAATAATATTCCTATTATTTCAGCAATGGGGGCAGGTAATAAAATAAACCCAACTATGCTTTTAGTATCAGATATATATAAAACAAAGGTAGATCCTCTTGCTAAGGTTATGAGATACGAACTTAAAAAAAGACATATAAATAAATTAAAGGTAGTATATTCTATAGAAAGACCAATGAAATTAAAAGAAACAATAAATGAATCAGATATTCCACCAGGAAAGAATACTATTCCTGGTTCAAATGCTTTTGTTCCAAGTACTATGGGTTTAATAATTGCATCTGAGGTAATTAAAGATATAACTGGAATTAGAAATGATGCATCAGGTGTATAGAATAGAGGTAACATAATGAAATATACAATAGATAAGGTTTTATCTCATGGCTTTGTAATGGGCTCAATTAAAATAGATGAGATATCTAAGCATAGTGATACTAAAACCTCAAAAGAAAAGGAAATGAATAAATTCTTAAGTTCAATAGAAAAATCAGTTTTAGAATTAGATAATATGAATGATGATTCATATATAATGATTCAAAAACTTATGATTCAAGATCCATTATTAAAGGAAAATGGTATTAAATATATTAATAATGGAAAAACTGCAAGAGAGGCAATTAATTTAGTAATGTCTGATATTATTAATTCCTTAGAGGCATCATCATCTGATTATCTAAAGGAAAGAACAAATGATATTTTAGATGTTACTAAAAGATTAATTAATAATCTTGAAAATAAAAAGAAAAAGACTATTGATAAGCCATTTATTTTATATACAGATAATTTATTACCTTCATATGTAATTAATAATAGGGATAATCTAATTGGAGTTATTGCTAAAAGTGGTGGATATACATCACATAGTGCTATTTTATGTAGAAGCTTTGATATTCCATATGTTATAGCAACAATTGATTGTAAAAATTCAGATACTGCTTGTATTGACACAAGAAAAAATAAAATCGCAATTAATCCTGATGTAGATGATATGGAAAGATATATAGAAGAAATAAATGCTTCTAAAAAGTTTATTAAAAAGGCTGTTAATCATAAAGGTTTTTTATTTTTAGCTAATATTAGCTTAACAAGTGAAATAAAAAAAGTATTAGAATATGATTTCGATGGTATTGGACTATATAGAACAGAATTGATATTTATGAATTCAAATAGACCATTATCATTTGATGAGCAATATAAAATATATTCAAATGTATCCCTAGCCTTAGGTGATAGAAGCGTATGCTTTAGAACCTTTGATGTAGGTGATGATAAGAAATTAAAATATTTAAAAACTAAATCTAAGGGTCTAAATAATTATTTAGAAAATAAAGATATATTTGAAACTCAAATTAAAGCTTTATTAAAATCTAATATATTTGGTAATGTTAAAATAATGTTTCCTATGATTGAAACAATAGAAGAATTTATGGAGCTTAAAAATTGGACTATTAGAATAGCTAAGGAAAATAATTATAAAATACCTCCTATTGGTATGATGCTAGAAACAAAAAAAGCACTAGAAAATATAAAGGATTTTAGAAGTGCTGATTTTATATCATTAGGTACTAATGATTTATGTAGTGAATTATATCATATAGATAGAATGAATAGACTAAATGATTTTAATGAATATCTAGATGACCTATTAGATAAAATAAAGGTAGTAATAGATTTTTGTAATAAAAATAATATTTTATTATCAGTATGTGGAGAGCTTGCCTCTGTAAAAGAGGTTGCGGTTAAATTCTATAAGCTTGGCATTAGAAATTTATCAGTATCACCTTCTATGATTCAAATGCTAAATAGCTCTTATAATGAATTTATTTCTGGTAATTAATAATTTTATTATTATATTTGTTTTTTTTAAGTATATCTAGTATAATAATTGTGTTGTGAAATGGAGATGTAAATATGAGTACATTAGTAGTAGTAGGTAGCCAATGGGGCGACGAAGGAAAAGGTAAGATTACAGATTATTTAGCACAAGAATCTGACGTTGTAGTTAGAAGCCAAGGTGGAAATAATGCTGGTCATACAATCACATTTGATGGAGAAAAATTCGCATTAAGAAGCATTCCTTCTGGTATTTTTAATCCACATATTAAAAATGTTATGGCAAATGGTATGGTTATTAATCCAAAACAAATGCTAGAGGAATTAAGAGGATTAGAAGCTAGAGGAATTAAGGATTACCAATTATTTGTTTCTAATCGTGCACATATAGTCTTACCATATCATGAAATGCTAGATGGTGCATATGAGAAGTTTAAAGGAGATAGAAAGATTGGTACTACAAAGCGTGGTATAGGACCTTGTTATACAGATAAGGCATCACGTATTGGTATTCGTATTGCTGATTTAATTGATCCAAAATTATTCAAAGAAGCACTAAAAAATGCGTTAGTTATTAAGAATATGGAATTAAAAATGCTAGGTCTTGAAGAACTAGATTTTGATACAGTATATAACGAATATGTAGAATATGGCCGTCAAATTAAGCCATTTGTTTGTGATACATCTGAATTATTAGAATCAGAAATTGAAAAAGGCTCTAAGGTATTATTTGAAGGTGCACAAGGTGTAATGCTTTGTATTGATCATGGTACATATCCTTATGTTACATCATCATCACCTACAGCTGCATCTGTACCTCTAAATTCAGGTATCGCACCTAGATATATCAATAATGTATTAGGTATATGTAAAGCTTATACAACAAGAGTAGGTGAAGGTCCATTCCCTACAGAAATCGAAGGCGATTTAGCTAATTATATTCGTGAGCGTGGTCACGAATATGGTACAGTTACAAAGCGTCCAAGAAGAGTTGGATACTTAGATTGTGTTGCCTTAAATTATGCAAGAAGAGTATCTGGTATTAATTATTTATCATTAATGCTATTTGATGTATTATCAGGCTTAAAAGAATTAAAGATTTGTTATGCATATGAATTAGATGGAAAACAAATTAAAACAGTTCCTGCAACACTTGCAGAGCTTGAAAGATGTAAGCCAGTATATATTACACTTCCTGGTTGGTCTGAAGATATTACAAATGTTACATCATTTGATGAATTACCAGAAGCTGCAAAGAATTATATTAGAAAAGTAGAAGAATTAACAAAAACTGAAGTTGCTATATTTAGTGTAGGACCAGATAGAAAACAAACAATTAGATTAAAAAATATTTTCTAATATGGAGCCTATATTAATATCTGCATGCTTACTTGGCCAAAATACTAAATATGATGGTAAAAATAATTATTTAGATATTGTATCTTTATTAAAATCTAAATATGAATTAATACCAATATGCCCTGAGGTATTAGGTGGCCTATCAATTCCTAGAGACCCATCTGAAATAAATGGTAATAAGGTTATATCTATTAATAATAAGGATGTAACTAAAGAATTTAATTTAGGGGCAATAAAATCTTTAGATATAGCTAAATTAAATAATATTAAAATAGCTATATTAAAGGATGGTTCACCATCATGTGGTTATAATTATATATATGATGGTACATTTTCTCATAATAAAATAAATGGTATGGGAATTACAGCTAAATTATTTAACGATAACAAAATTAAAATATATACAGAAAAGAATGCAAAAGAATTATTAAAATCGGGTGAGTAAAATGATAAACAAAAGAAGAATAATTCTATATATTATTTCCTTTATTCTTGTTTTTCTTTTTGCTGCCACAGAAGTATTAACTCATTTTTGTTTTAAAGACAAAATACCAAGCATAATGCCTTATTTTCAAATGCTTAAGACTATTACATATATAGTATTTATATCAATATATATGTTTTATATGAAATCTAAGCTTAATGATAAAAGAATAATAAGAGGCGTTATGCTTGTTTTAATTTTATTAATAGCTTGGAATATTTTTAAAATACTTAAATGGGATTATTCAGGAAATGATTTTATAGAACAATTATTCTGGTATTTATTTTATATTCCAATTATATTTATACCAATTGCATATTTTTATTTATTTACATCAATTTCTTTTTTCCATACGTGGAAAAAAAGAGTTGCAGTATTTTCAATGGTTACAATTGGTTTACTTTTAGTTATTTTAGTTTGTACTAATTATTGGCATAATTTAGTATTTAAGGTAGAAGACATTGATCACTATTCATACAATTTTGGTTATTTTATAGTTGCTGCATTTTGTATAATTGTAATTGCTATAACTCTAACTATGTCTATTATAGGTTCAAATAGAGGTGGAGCATTAACTAAAAAGGGTTTAGTAATTATAGGCGTAGAAATATCTATAATTACAGTATATTTAGTTTTATATGCATTTAATATAGTACAAAAAGTAAATTTCTTAGATGACTTAACAGCTGCAATATCTATATTTGTATTAGTATTTAATAATTCAATGATTTATTGTGGATTATTACCTGTATCTTTAGAACATAGAAAAATATTTTATAAATCTGATTTAAAATTAGTATTAACAGATATAAATGGTAAAGTCTTTGATAAGACAAAATCATTAAGTAATATTGATGAAAATATTATTGAACAAATGAAAAATAAATCATCAATGATGGTAAATGATATATTAGTTACTAAAAAAAGAATTAGATATGGCTATATTTTTTATGAGAAAGATTTAAGTACAATTAATAATTTAAAAAATGAAATTGAAGATAATAAAAGAAGCCTTGAGAAAAGAATTCAATTAAAATTAAAAACTAAAGATATTCAAGAAAAAATTATTAAAGAAAAATATAGAAATGAATTATATGATAACTTTAATAAAAAAGTTAGAGAAATAACTGATGATATAAGAATAATAGAAGAATCTAATTTAGATAATGATACTAAAATAAAACAAATAAGCTTAATATTAGTATATTTAAAAAGAACTTGTATTTTCTCTATTTTTAAATCAGCAAATGAAACTAGAGTAGCATCTGATCTAACGCTCGCATTACATGAATTAATTGAATATCTAAAGAAATTAGATATCAATTGTAATATCTTATTTACAGAATGCGAAATGACTAATAAAAATATATTAGATACTTATGTATTTGTATATTCATTAATAGATATTGCAAGAAAGAATAATTATAAGGATTTATTCTTTAGAATAGTAAAGGTTGATAATAATATTGAAATAACTTTATCTATTGATAACGCAACATATATTGATGGACTTGAAAACCAAATATTAGAAGATCAAACATTAATAGTAAAGAAGGTGATTTCATAATGATGATATTAGTTTTTTTACTTAATCTTGGTGTGTTATCTGTTGGCTCATATGAGCTTCCAAAATATATTGGTAAGAAAAAGAGATTTATATTAGAAATTCTTTTATTAGCTATAAATGTAGTAATAATGCTATATCAGATATATCTATTAATAGTAAAAAAAGATATTGGATATTATAATATTATATTTATAGTATTACCTTTAATTTATTTAACTTACCTATTATATGTAAAGATTCATTTTAGAAGCTTATCACTTTTCTCTATATATGAGGGTATTAATAAATTAGATGAAGGTATGATGATTGCTAAAGGTGGTCATGTAATATTCCAAAATGAAGCACTAGATAAATTAGTTTATATTCTATTTAAAACAAAGATAAGAAATTATAAGGTATTATTAAAAAGAGTAGAAGAAATTAAAGATTCCTCTATTGAATTTAATTCTTTAATTTGTGTTAGAGCAAATGATAGAATTTATGCATTTTCATATCATGATTTAGGAGATTCATATATTGAAATAAATTCAATTGATATCACAGAAGAAATTACTTTAATTAACGAATTACAAAGAGTATTAAAGGAATTAAAGGATACTGAGGGTGTATTAAATGATTATTTAAACAATATTGAACAATTAGAATATGAAAAGCAAAAGAATTTTATGCTTAATAAAATACATAATGTATTAAGCTATAAGATTAGTATTTTAAATAAAGAAATAGTATCTAAATCAAAATATGATAAGATGATTTATGAGGATTTATCAGATTTTAATGCTGATATGTTTGATGCTAATAAATTAGTTGAGAATAATATAAATGAGCTTAATTCTGATATAGCTCCAATAGGAGCAAGAGTTTTAGTTAATGGTAAATGTCCTTTTAATTTAATATCAGATGAATTATTATTTGAAATAATAAGAGAGGCAGCAACCAACGCAATCTATCATGGAAATGCTAATGAGGTTATAGTTAATTTCTATAATGATAAAATAGAAATAACTAATAATGGCTCATCAGAAGAAACCCTTAAAAAGGGTAAGGGTATAACATTACTTGAAAAGAGATGCCATGAAAGAGGCTGGTTAATAAATATATTGCCTAAGGAAAGATTTAAAATGATTGTATATTTTGGAGATAACGTATGATAAAGGTATTAATTGTTGAAGATCATGATATTTTAGCAGAATCATTAAAAAGTATTTTAAAGGATGAATATGAAGTTGTAGGTGTAGTTAAGGATGCAAAGCTTACATTTTTGTATTGTCAAAAATTTAATCCTGATTTAGTATTAATGGATGTTTTAACTGCGAATAACTCATCAGGAATAGATGCATGTTATGATATAAAAGAAAAATTTGAATCTATTAAGGTATTATTTATCACAGGCTTTGATGGAGTAGGATACATCAAAAGAGGTATGGATGCTAAAGGTGATGGATATATTACTAAGGATAAATCTAAAGAAGAAATATTAGATGCAATATCTAGAGTCCTAAAGGGTGAGAAGGTATTCCCATTTGTTAATACAGATGATGTTAGTGAGGTAGGCTTAACAAGTAAAGAACAAGAAGTATTATTTTATGTATGTGAGGGCTTAACTAGAACAGAAATAGCTGAAAAGCTATTTATTAGTGAGGCAACAGTAAAAACACATTTAGGTAATTTATTTTTTAAAACAAACACAAGAAATAGAACAGAACTTGCAATATATGCGGTTACAAATGGTTATGTTAAAAATATAAAAAACAAGTAATTATTTTAAAATTTATATTGCATCAATAATGATAAAGTGGTATTATTTTTTACGGAAACTTTAAGATAGTCCAGTGAGGCTAACAAGATTAGATTAAATAATTAATAATACCTTTATACGATATTACTAGTTTTCTAGTCTTTTTGGCTAGAAAACTTTTTTCTATTTTAAGGCAGGAGGACAAGATGAAAACAGTAAAGAATCGTAAATTAGTGTTAGCTAATGGTATGGAATTTTATGGAGTAGGCTTTGGTAGTAAAAAAGATGTGATTGCAGAGATTGTATTTAATACATCAATGGTAGGATATCAAGAGATATTGTCAGATTCATCATATTGTGGTCAAATTGTTTGTATGACATATCCATTAATTGGAAATTATGGTATCACAGATGATGATTATGAATCTAAATCAATTAAAATGAGTGGATTTGTTGTAAGAGAATATAATGATTTTCCTTCAAACTTTAGAGCAACAAAAACACTTGGTGATGTAATGGATGAAAATGATGCTGCAGGTATAGCAAATATTGATACAAGATATCTTGCAAGAATCATAAGAGATGAAGGCTCAATGCTTGTTATGATATGTGATATCGATAAGCCAAAGGAAGAATGTCTTAAAGAAATAAAGGAAAGAGGATTTATCCATAATCAATTAGATATAGTATCTACTAAAAAGGTTTGGTATTCTAGAACTGCTAATCCTTTATATACAGTAGTTGCCATAGATTGTGGTATAAAGATGAATATAGTAAGAAAGTTTAATAAGTTTGGATGTAATGTAGTAGTTGTACCATATACATCAACTTATGAAGATATAATGAAGCATTCTCCAGATGGATTATTTATTTCAAATGGTCCTGGAGATCCTGAGGATGCAAAGCCTGTAATTGAATTAGTAAAGAAATGTAAGGGTAAGTTACCTATCTTTGGTATTTGCCTTGGACACCAAATTATTGGTTTAGCATACGGTGCTAAAACATATAAGATGAAATTTGGTCATCGTGGTGCAAATCATCCTGTTAAGAATTTAATAACTGGTAAGGTTGAAATAACAAGTCAAAACCACTCATTCGCAATTGATAAGAATTCACTAGAGGGAACAGGACTTGAATTAACTCATGTTAATGTAATAGATGGTGAATTAGAGGGTGTTAGAGATTTAAAAAATCATGTAATCTCTATTCAATATCACCCTGAATCAGCAGCTGGTCCTGAGGATTCAGAATATCTATTTAAACAATTCATTGATTTATTACATGATTTTGGAGGTAACAACAATGCCTAGACGTAAGGATATAAAGAAAATAATGGTAATAGGTTCTGGCCCAATTGTAATTGGTCAGGCAGCAGAATTTGATTATGCTGGTACTCAAGCATGCCTTGCCTTAAAGGAAGAAGGATATGAGGTTATTTTAGTTAACTCAAATCCTGCAACTATTATGACAGATACTAAAATTGCAGATAAAGTATATATGGAACCACTAGATTTAGAGCATGTTGCTAAGATTATTAGATTTGAGCGTCCTGATGGACTACTTTGCTCTATTGGTGGTCAAACAGGCTTAAACCTTGGTATGAAGTTACAAAGAAAAGGCATCTTAGATGAATGCAATGTTGAATTACTAGGTACAACTGCAGATGCTATTGAACGTGCTGAGGATAGAGAATTATTTAGAGAATTATGCTTAGAAATTGGAGAACCAATTTGCGAATCAACAATAGCAACAACTGTTGATGAGGCTGTTGTTGCAGCTAATAAGATTGGTTACCCAATCATTATTAGACCTGCGTTTACTTTAGGTGGTACAGGTGGAGGATTTGCTGATAACGAAGAAGAATTAAGACCTTTAGTTAAAAATGCATTAAAATTATCACCTGTTACTCAAGTATTAGTTGAAAAATCAATTAAAGGATTTAAAGAAATTGAGCTTGAGGTAATGAGAGATAAGAATAATACAGCAATCATTGTCTGTTCAATGGAAAATTTAGATCCAGTTGGTGTTCATACAGGAGATTCAATTGTTGTAGCCCCTGTTCAAACATTAACTAATAAAGAATATCAAATGCTAAGAAATTCTGCCTTAAGAATTATTAGAGCATTAGGTATTGAAGGTGGATGTAATGTACAATATGCCCTAGATCCATATTCATTTAATTATTATGTTATTGAAGTTAACCCAAGAGTATCTAGATCATCAGCTCTAGCTTCTAAAGCATCAGGCTTCCCTATCGCAAGAGTTTCTGCAAAGATTGCAGCTGGTTTAACACTAGATGAAATTAAAATTTCATCAACAGTTGCATCATTTGAACCAACACTAGATTATGTTGTAACTAAATTCCCTAGATTCCCATTTGATAAATTCCAAGATGCTAATAGAAAATTATCTACACAAATGAAAGCAACTGGTGAGGTAATGTCTATTGGTAGAACATTTGAAGAATCTTTACTTAAGGCTATAAGATCATTAGAAAATAAAGTTGATCATATAGAACTTGAAAAATGTAAGCATATGACAAATGATGAATTATTATCTTTTATTGATGATAATACTGATGAAAGAATTTATGCAGTAGCTGAGGCATTTAGAAGAGGCATTAGCGTTGAAAAGATTTATAAGATTACAAAGATAGATAGATTTTTCTTAGATAAGATTTTACATATCGTTGAAATGGAAAACGAATTAAAGAAATGTAATTTAGATGAAGAAACATTAAGATATGCAAAAGAATGGGGTTTTTCTGATTCATATTTAGGAAAAATTTGGAATAAATCAGTTTATGAAATGTATGATATTAGAAAGAAATATAATATCTTCCCTGTATATAAGATGATTGATACATGTGCATCAGAATTTAAGGCATATGTTCCATATTTCTATTCAACATATGAAACTGAAAATGAATCTATTAGATCTAATAGAAAGAAAATAGTAGTATTAGGTTCAGGACCAATTAGAATTGGTCAAGGTGTAGAATTTGACTACACTACAGTTCATGCTATTTGGGGTATCCAAGAAGCAGGATATGAAGCTATTATAATTAACTGTAACCCTGAAACTGTATCAACAGATTATACAGTATCAGATAAACTATATTTTGAACCATTAACTTATGAAGATGTAATGAATATTATTAATTTTGAAAAGCCTGAAGGTGCAGTAGTAGCCTTAGGTGGACAAACAGCAATTAATCTAGCATCTAAGCTAGATAAGGCTGGTGTTAAAATATTTGGTTCATCAAGTCATTCAATTGATTTAGCTGAGGATAGAGAATTATTCGAAGAAGCAATGAATGAAATTGGTATTCCTATGCCAAAAGGATATGGTGTATATTCAGTTGAAGAAGCTGTTAAGGCTGCAAATGAAATAGGATATCCAGTATTAGTTAGACCATCATTCGTACTTGGTGGTAGAATGATGCATATTGTATATGATGAAAAGATTTTAAAAGCAAAAGTTAAAGAAGCAGTTGAATTCGATAACGAGCATCCAATATTAGTTGATAAATATGTATTTGGTCAAGAATGTGAAGTAGATGCAATCTGTGATGGATCAGATGTATTTATCCCAGGTATTATGGAGCATATTGAGCGTACTGGTGTTCACTCAGGTGACTCAATGAGCGTATATCCTCCATATTCTCTTAATGATGCAGCACAGAAAACAATTATCGACTACACAATAAAAATCGGTAAAAAGCTAAATATGATAGGTTTATACAACATTCAGTTCATTGTTGATAAGGGAAATAATGTTTCAATCATTGAAGTTAACCCAAGATCATCAAGAACTGTACCATTCTTAGCTAAATCTACAAATATTCCTATCGCAAATATCGCAACTAAGGTAATGCTTGGTGCTAAGCTTAAGGATTTAGGATATGTAGGAGTTGCACCAAAGAGAAAAAGATGGTATGTTAAAACTCCAACATTCTCATTTACAAAGATTACAGGCTTAGATGTTGTATTATCACCTGAAATGAAATCAACAGGTGAGGCTATAGGATATGATTATTCTTTAAATAGAGCATTATATAAATCATTAAAAGCATCAGGTACAAGAGTTGCTAACTATGGTACAATTTTAGCAACAATAGCTAATGCTGATAAAGAAGCTGCCTTACCTTTAATTAAGAGATTCTATGATTTAGGATTTAATATTGAAGCTACATCAGGTACAGCTAAGTTCTTAAAGGAACATGGTATTAAAACAAGAATTAAAAAGAAATTATCTGAAGGATCAGAAGAGATACTTGAATCAATTAAGGCAGGATATGTAACTTATGTATTAAATACATCAAGTGAAGGCGCAGGTTCTGTATCTAATGATGGAAAGATAATTAGACGTGCAGCAATAGATAATAATGTTGCAGTATTTACATGTCTTGATACAGTTAAAGTATTATTAAATGTATTAGAAGAAATAACAATGAAAACTTCAGTTATTAATGAAGAATAATAATATACCCTATGAAGTAGACATTTATAGAAAATGGATTCTTTGTAGGGTCTTTTTATTGTTTTGTGATAAAATAATATAAATGATTATAGATTTGAGATGGAAAGAATTATTCTAAATTATATAAAATTGATTATTTTTTTGTAGGTTTCAAATGCTCACGCTGAGACGGTATGTTCAATTGCTCTACCGACTCCAAAAATGACAAGTCTACTAAATAAATGGCTTAACTATACCGATTTCGATTGCTTGTTGGTCCACCATTAGTAAATGACAAGGTTTCTTAATTGGTACCTTTTAATTTTATTTGTATACAATAAAAATAAAAGATGTTTTTGTTGAAAAAAGTATAAAAGAGTATTAAAATATAAGCAAAGTATAAAAGAGTATAAAAGTCAAAATAAAGTATAAAGGAGTATAAAATGAACAATCCGTTTGAACTAACATTTGGTTTGAAACCAAGCAATTATATTTCAAGATTAAAACAGTCAGATGAGATAATCTCAAATTTCAAATCTAAGACTGGGAATAAATTTTTTTTAATAACTGGTGTAAGAGGAACTGGAAAAACAGTTATGCTTTCCCATATTTCTAAGCAATTCGAAAACGAAAAAAATTGGATAGTAATCGAATTAATTCCTAATTATGATATGCTTGAGCAATTTGCATCTGCTCTATATGATTCAAGTATAATGAATAAAATATTTAATAATAAAACATTTGGATTTTCATTTAGTGGTATTTCTTTTTCTATTAGTGGTGAGAAGCCTATTACAAATGTTATATCACTAATCGAAGTATTACTAGATAGAATAAAAAAATGTGATAAAAGTGTTTTAATTGCGGTTGATGAGGTATCTAATAACGACTATGTAAAAACATTTACTCAAGCTTTTCAACTTTTAATTAGGAAAGAATATCCTATTCATTTATTAATGACAGGATTGTATCAGAATATATAT
>Ga0247610_10005579_pt1 | contig 13229 bp, 7 predicted proteins | sample 174DNAGHGhighgp2_FD_193483 | JGI IMG/M metagenome (GOLD analysis project Ga0247610, IMG submission 193483) | Sheep rumen microbial communities from Palmerston North, Manawatu-Wanganui, New Zealand - 1742 DNA GHGhigh gp2 | ecosystem: Host-associated > Mammals > Digestive system > Stomach > Rumen ...
AGCGGGAAAGCTATACTCTCGGCGCCCAGTTCCGCTGCTTTTACCAGAGACTTCCGGTAGCAGCTTCTAAGAATATCGAACTCATGGTGTTTCCCGTCCACCCATGCAGGGCCTACAGTATGAATGATGTACTTTGCAGGAAGATCGAAGGCAGGAGTTACTGCTACATCGCCTGGAGCGATGTTCCCGATCTTCTTTCTCTCGGCAAGAAGCTTCTCCTCCCCCGCCGCACGATAGACCGCCGAATCTGCCCCCGCCATAAACTTCGGCTCCGGATTCGCCGTATTCACGATCACATCACAAGCGACCTTCGTTATATCGTTACGAATGATTTGGAATGGCATAAGTACCTCTTACTATCTTAATCAAAAAATGATAGTTGAGTATAACCATAAACTTTTCCACCTTCTATAGCAAATCGCGAAATGTATCCCTTAAACTCATCAAATTCCATTGTTCCATATTCTTCACATTTTTCGCTGACCATAAGATAGCAATCCAATAATGAATAACTTCCCTTTTTCAGAATGGTGTTCATAGCATTTACAACTGCATCTTTTAACAAAACAACTTCTTTTCTAAATTGTTCTTTAAGAATATACTCTTCGGTCTTTTTATCATAATCAAAGATAGAATTAATGACAGAATCTTTTTCAGAAAGCATCGTATAATCAATATTGTTTTTTAGCCAAACTATAATAAACTCCCTATCCAGTATGGTTTTCGTAATCTTACTTTCTCTTGAATTAGCAACAAAACACAAATGAGATAATACCGGAGACAAATCACGAGAAACTGTAATTTGCGGATTAAGTGTATATACAGAATAAACATCACTAATATAACTTGACTTAATTGACATTTGAGCTTTTGAAGATATAACAGCCGGAATCTGATAAAACACACTCTCGCACACAAATCCATTTGTCTGAAGTGCCGAAATCAAGGCATTCCAAGCTCTCATATCATTATTATTGAACGTAATGAGCAATCTCCCACTAGAAGTAAGATGATTTGCAAAACAACTCATATACTCATTGAGTTTTTGACTATAATTAGTCCAAGATTCAGTTTTGTCGATTCTATCACTTACACTAATATCGTCATCCGAACAAGGTATATTCTTAAGAAAACTATTCCAAATATTGGAAAACTCGGTATACGGTACACTATCACCATAAGGAGGATCCAAGAAAATCAGATCAGCTTTTAGATCTGAATACTTGCCGTCAGATAGTAGATTAAGAGAATTCCCAAGTACAACCAGTGCTTCCTCATTTAGTGGAGAAGTTGATAATGCTTTTAAAGCCTTCTTAAACTTGGTCAACCTTGCCTTGAAGTGAATAAACGGATTGGTCTCAAGATGCTCTTGCGGAATCCAAAAACCTGGAACACTCCAAGCAGGACCTCCTGTAGATAGATTATTCCTACTTGCAATTAACCTTGAACACTGGGCTACCGACGCATTTAAAAGTAATAATGCACAATTCCGTATTCTTTCATCTTTAAGTTGCCAGATTTGATCAGCAAAAAAGCACAATATACTGAAATTTCGTTTGGTAAAAAACGAGGATGTCCTAATGCCATTAAAAGATAGTATACGTCTATTCTCGGGAAAAGAAAAATCGTATTTATCTGTGTTGATACTAATATCAGTAAAGAATGATAGTTCTCTCTGCCTTTGCAGTTCTGAATCTGTGGGAACATAATTCTTATCGTCCTCAACAAAAACATTAAAAAGCTCTGTATCAACCAGCCTTTCTAAATTGAACCGAACCTGTCTGCCACAAGATGGGCATAGATGTTTCTTTCCTTCCTTCTTGCAATATGACAACTTGATTGATGCACCACAGTCACATCTGGATATAATTCTGTGTGATAAATACTTAATGTTTTTTCCATCAAGTGTCTTGTACAAATAACTATACTTGCTATATGCTAAATCGTAGATGTGTTCAAACGCTTGCATAAACTCTTCAGGGTCTGGCGGATTAACCAACACTGAACTAATCAATACAGCAGCAGGATTAAGATCGAACCCAATGCCTTTTCTACCGAGCAAAGCACTCTCTCTAACTGTAACTCCACTACCGCAAAAAGGATCAATCACTGTATCACCCGGTTTAGTTAATGCTGAAATACACTCATTTATAACATTATGGGGTTTTCTAGCCCAGTACTTATGCATCAAGTATTCCGGAGTGTGAGTTTGAGCCTTAATAAATCCAATATCAAATGACATCACTTGTTTCTCCTAAAAATGATAATGAAATCGTTTAATGATACACCAACTTTATCACTTGTACGTCTCTGGCTAGTTGTCCACGATGCCTCAGTATATTTGGGAACTCTTAATGCAACTTTTTCTACTCTAATCTGATTATTATCTGCAAGGAAGGCATCTATCAACCTTTTTGTTGCTTTGACATACTCGCCCTTAATAACAGTATCACCTATCATAAGGCCCATAACACCATTAGGTAATAAAGTATCCGATACGCAGTTTAGTGTTTTCGTCATATCTTCAACATAACGATCAACATTCTCCGCTTTTCCAACCTTAAAAAACTCTCGGACTTCATCTTTTCTTACATCAGCATGGTCAATTTGCATCCAAGCTAATTCCAGAGAATTTATAGAACTGTACTTGTAGGAATTAAAATATGGTGGATGCACAATGATCAAATGATTGGATGGTCCAAAAGCAAAAGGCGAAGAAGCATCATGCTTACGAATTTCTATATAAGAATTGCTTTTAGGTAAAGAATCAACTGCGGCAATATTCTTCTTGGATTTTTTTACAAAGGTATCCAAGCAGTCTTCTTTAGCGGTCTCAACATCAAGAAAGAGTCTACCTTGTTGAGTAGTTGCTCGTGATACTGGTCGGATTGTGCCAGCCAAACATATCATAAAGAAATTCTTCACATTCTCGTCTGGTATTCTATTAATCTGGTAAATCAATCCTCGAATCGAATCTTGTGTCTTCATAAGAAACCAATGATCGATATTTCGCATTCCGACAGGTTGCCAATCGAATTCTTTTGCTGTCATAGGTGAATAAGCAGAACATATCTTATCCAGAGTTTCATTAAGAATACTCCTATCAATATGTGTAACTTTCACCTTTTGAAGAAGAAGCGAAAGTGGATTTACATCAAACGATCTACAATTACGATTAGAAAGATAGGCTTCAAGTACTGTTGTGCCACTTCCTCCCATTGGATCCATAACCATATCTTTTTCCGAAGTATATTGCATAATTAAATGTGATGCAATCGTTGACGGAAACTTACCAAAATACCGAAATATTCCATGGGTAGAATAACTGATTTGAGCATTAGTACCTAGCGCTGTCCATGCCTCGATTGGTGCAATTTTGTCAAGATCCGCTTGTCTAATCAGAAAGATCTCATTTTCACTCATTTCAGACTCGAGACGAACCTCAATTCCTGCATTTTTGTTATCGACAAATATAGGATAATCATAATAATATGTCTTCATGTACAACTCCGCTTTGAATTAGAATCAGCTTAGCAATGTAAATTGTGGGATTCGCAATGCAATTCTATATTAACCTTACTATATCAAAAGTCAACACGTTCAGTTTTCAAACAATGAATCAATAATTCTCTTTCCAAAATCATATGTATCATCCGAATATGATTTAAAGAAAGACCTGCACTTTAGTGATCCGGAACGGTAGAGAGTTTCTATTCCAATTACTAGGTCATTACATACGGACACTTCATTCTTAATCAAAATGTGATAGCAATCATAAAGACAATCTTTTTCTTTCTCGGATTCCTCCATATCAGTACTACCCCATAACAATCCTAGAATAATTTTATAGTTCTCCCTTCCTTCCCAATACGGATTAGATTGTTTTCCGTTCAATATTCGGGCAAGCTTGATCACTACTTCAGCACTCTTTTCAGCCTGCTTTTTTTCCATCAATTTTCCAAGGCTATCTTTTGCTTCAAAAATAATGACAGATTCAATCTCATCATTGTACAAAATTATATCAGGCCGATCTTCTTCGAGAATGAAACGATAAACCTCACCCTCTTTCCCCGTGTTTTTAGAAACAGCTTTTATCGTCTTCCAAGGACCAGCAGTAGGATTCGTAAATGCAATCTTCCATGAACTGTTTTCTTTAAATAATATTTCAAAAGCCCATCTAGCAAGTTCTTCATTTAATCGATTGATATTTCTCATTATAGAACCTCTCCATTTTTGAATGAAACAGCTATACCTGCATTAAAAATCAGGTAATCTGTTAGTTCTGTGTAAAGGGTAATTCCTTTATTGCAAACTAGTTTTCCGTTTTTATCAAAAGCTTGTGTATAAACCTGATGAGGAAAATAGGCAACTACAGCGCGTTCTTTTGCATCAAATTTACCAAAACAAGTAGAATACGCCGATAACTGACCTGTGAAAGGATCTCCAAATAAGCGTCCAGGCTTCAGCGAATTACTTACATATAAGAAGACTGGTTTCGTGTCAGGAATGGCATAAAGTTTTCCCTTTAATCTAGGATATGCTTTTTCAATAGCCTCTCTGAGATCTACCCATTTATCATACAAATACACTATGTTCTTCGATGTTGTAACATGTATGTTTCCATTCTCCGTCTCCGGAAAATCATCGATTTTCATCATAAAATCAACTGGTGGATCAAGTGGACCACTTCTTTCGAAAAGGACAGACTGCTCCTTTATCCAGCCGGAGACTTTTTCTTTAGTTGTGGGTTTTCCAGATCCAGCATTATTCGAAAGAATATAACATTTATTCAAGGTAATATCATTTTCAAGCAGGTCTGCGAGAGCATCATATTTGATTAATTCTTTTCCTTTTTGCTGATTAAGTACAGATTGTGGAACGCCTTGAGTAAGTGGCCAGACTAAGACTTCATCTTTCAATTCATCGTCAGCAGCGGTTTCTTCATTAAGTGCAAATCTTGCAATAGTTTCGGCTGTATTGTTCTGCAAGAGGAGTTTTTCTGACGGAATAAAATCAATAACATTTTTCCACTGAGAAGAAACAAATGACAACATTTCTTTATACTGTTGAGCCAATAACTCCTCTGAATTTTCCAAAGGTTCTTTATTATTCAGATGATTGTCGATAATATGAGAAAGCGAAGAGAATAATAAGTCAAGGCCATTTCCTGAATTGTAATCCTCGACGTTATCTATGTCTGAATAGTGAAGAACTAAGCAAGGAGTCTTTTTATTTAATGTGAGTTTAATTGCTGCGATAGAAGGCCATATGTTATCTCTTCTTACTCCACCGTCAACATGTTCGCCATACTCCGAAACAAAGTACCAATATGGAATCCTCAAGTGTGCGCTACCATATTGGCGTTCACATCTTTGCATGGCTTGATTGCCTGTAGGTGTAGCTGCAGTCTCTTCAACAGCAAAAAGTATACTATCTCCCTTCTCATTAAATGCTACAAAATCTGGCTTCCCCCATCCAATTAACTCTTTAATCTTGGATGGCATCGGATTCCATGATTTATATGAACCGTATACTATAAAATCTAAAACTGGAATATTTGCACGCATTATTATGTAGTGAGGAATAAACCCATTTAAATAGTCGCTCTGAAAAGAATAACCTAACTTTTCAAGGTATTTACAAATATTATCACAGCACCAAACGCCTTCATGGAAACTATCTGCCCATATCTCAATTTGTTTCATTTGCTCCTCCAGCAAAAATCAAATCAATGCACTCTCATTTTACAAAACCGGATTAAATGCCTTTTTCAGCAGTTATACAAACTGCTTATGAATATATTATAGCATGGGCGGAGAAAAACAAACCAATCCATTTCAATGTAAAACTTGGGATAGAAATAAACATCTCAGATGTAGCCACAGAATATTGTGGCATTTATCTGGCAAATATCATTACAAATTCTTCATTTATCTCAACAACTACGTTTTGCATATGACAATGGTAAATTGTGACCTTCTTCGGTATTCATTTCTTCAATCAAAAGTGGCGCAAGTTTTTCTTTCACCTCGTCCCAAGTCATATCTTTTCGAAACCCTCTTGTATTATCAGAAGTTACATTTAGCGAAAAAGTCGAAAAAACTGTTTCACAACTTCGTCGCGGAAACATCCCCAAATATGAATTATAAAAGTCATTTGTATACCTATAGTGATGTGAATATATAAAACTATCCCACTTCCTTATCATTTCTGATTCATCAATAATATCTATCACTGACACCTCTTCAAGCTGTCGGTTTTCTTTATCTCCCCAAGCCCTTTTTAATAGTTCCACCGCTTCAACATCACTTGATGGCGCACTATATCCAAATATAGTGACCATATATGATTCATTCAAAAAAGCATCGACCGCTTCCCAAGATTTACTGATATATTCGTCATTTTTGTAATTCTTTTCTTTTACAGGATATAGAAGTTTTACCGGAGGAAACTGTTTTTTGCATATAGGACAGATAGCATTTTTAATTCCATATTCATCATGATCTTGGCAATAACCCATATATACATTCCCATGAAGGCATAAGATATGTGGCAAATTATTCGTTATTCTTGCACATCTAACAAAAGCTTGCAGCAAGAGGGGATCCCAATTAAAAGTTGCAATTACATCTTTCCCAGTTAAGCTTAATATCAATAAATCATATATAGTCGGATCATCTGGTAATTCCATTTCGTCAAAATACTGATATAGGCTTTCTTCCAGTTCATTAACAATTTCTGAATACTCAAGTTTACATGATAATTCAGAGTATATATCTTCAATATTCTTGCTTTTTGTTTCTAGCTTAACCTCTTTAAGAAGATTGTCTAATCCCAATTTAGTTATCATTCCATCCATTACTGAAGATTTTCGCCCGTTTTTATCTCCGTTTGGAATGGCCGCCATAGTTGCTCCTGCTCCAAGTATTACTGTATGTGCTCTCATATATACTCCAATCTTTTTCAGATAATAACCATGCTTAAACGTCTAAATGATAAGTCTTCGCATCTGCATCTTCGCCAGTCATGACCTTGAACGCCTTGATATATGCCTGCAACTGCCCGGCATACTCGATATCAAGGTCGTCGTCTTCTTCGTTTGTCTTGTAGTCAAGGATGTGCCACTTGCTGTCTTCTTTGTATATAATATCCATTACTCCGTTCCAAACAGTCGGACCTTCCTGGTAACAAAATGGAACCTCACAATAGACTTCTTCCGCGTTACAAAGGACATTTAGGATATCCTGTGGAGCTCCATTTGTTTGTGGAAATCCTCCATTCCCAAGCACATCAACCACCTTTTGAAGCGCTTTTCGGATCTCTGGTTCGACCTTCGATGTCTTAGGTGACCTATGTTCGCAGATAATTTGTTCAATTGTCTTGGTATTATCGATCGAATTTTTAGAAGAAACGATCATTTCCATCAATCGATGAGTCATTGTTCCAAGCAACGCCGGAATAAGACGAGTCTTCCAAGTTTCTTCTACTGTTTCTTGTTCTTTCGGTTCACCTTTAGAAACACCTTCATCTACAACATCATCTTCGAAATCAACTTCATCCGGTTTCTCCATCTTAGTTTTAATTTTTGCACGGCTTGGATTCTTGATTTCATAAGTTACAGTATCCGATTTGCGCTCGTTGAGAGCATTTTCCTGTTTAGCCGTATCATATATGATATTGGCATCTTCTGTTGCTGGAATCTTCGGATCCGGTTCCTGTTCGTCTCTTATCAGATCCATTATCGGCCTCAAATCATTCTGAAGAGATTTGAAGAACGGAGGATTCTTCGCAGTCAGATCCATATTCTGTCCAAGAATAAGAACACTCCTTGCTCTGGTAGCAGCCACATATATCAGACGATCCTCCTCGTCCTTAAATGCTTGTTTTGCTTCTTTCGCGTACTCCTTAAAGTCTGAAGTTTCCATAAGAGTCATGGAATTCCCGTTAGCTGTTTTTGTAGTTACTTTAAACAGGTAACCTGTAGAGCCAGCATCTTCATGTTCAATAAAAGCCTCCGGACCAGGGTGATAAGTACCTGCATAAGCAATTATAACTATCGGAGCCTCAAGTCCTTTAACTTTATGGAGATTAGCAATATGAACACAATCCTCATCTGACATCAAGCGAAGGCACCGTTCTTCATCCGTCTCTCCATCTATCAAACCAAAGATATACTGATATCCATCGTCTAAAGTCACGATAGAACCATCTCTTTCTTTCGAACGGAGAAGCTCTAATGCGTAGCAAAGAACTTCCATATCCTCTTCTTTCACATATCTGAAGATTTCCAGCGAATCCATCAGATCCTGGAAAACCGCAGCTGGAGAAAGACTTTGCGCTCTTTCGCAGATTTTTCGAAGCAGAGATAAAGTATCGTCCAACGCAACAAGATGATCCGGCAGCGGCTTAAGTTCTTCTTCCGAAAGAGGCATCTTATATGATACCCGTCTCCCTGTATTTGTATATTCAACCAACGCCCCATCAGTATAATTGAAGAGTTTTGTTTTCAAGACTTCATTCAATGCCAGTATATTATTGGGGTTTGCTATAGAACTATACAGTTCACAAATAGTCTTCAAAGCTGCATTTTTCTCAAACGGAACGCTACCCTCGACTCTGACAGGAATATTTGCTTTCTTAAATGTATCAATATATGAAGGCAGTAATGTCTTGGACTTTGTGATAATCATAAAATCCTTGTAACAGATCTTGCGAGGTTCATCCGAGTTAGCTGGAAGAATAAGGAACTTGGGATTATTAACAAGCCGCCTGATGATTCTCACAGCATATGCTTCATCTGTTTCATTTGGAAAAGAATATCTAGCAATACTGGTAACGCACTCATAATAATACTTTCCTTCCAGAACAGTAGCCTTTGTCTCACTCGGAAGTGGGATATTCTCGAACTTACTCTGCGTCTTAGTCTCTCCGGTCAGAATGCCTGAGAAAATCCCATTATAGTACTCACAAAGAGATCGATTCGAACGGAAATTTCTAGTAAGCTGAAGCACATCTCCCACACCGGATTCAAATAGTCCTCGAACTTTCAGATAAGAGACCACATCTGCATCTCTAAACCGGTAGATAGATTGTTTAGGATCTCCTACGATAAATAGTGAGCCGGGCAACGGGTCACATTCAGTCCATTTCTCAACAGGATGCTGTGCTGTCAGATAGAAGAAAACTTCATACTGAAGCGGATTCGTATCCTGAAATTCATCAATCAGATAATAACTATGGCGCTGAAAAATATACCGAATTAGTGTGCCATCTTTCTGAGCATCGTTCTTAAGCATATTGCGCAGATAGAACAGATAATCAAAGAATGTAAGTTTTCCAGTATTGCGAAGCGCTTTCTCAACATATGGAAGCGCCTTAACGAAAAATGTCATACTTAGGCGATACTGAAGATTATTCAGTTTAGTGTATAAACCATCATCCTCATCATATATGTCCAACTTATAAGTGTGCTTGTTTCTGACCGGTGCCATTACCGAAAGATCATAAGGATACATATCAAGAGTATTGTCCCAAATACGGAGATCTTTCAGTTTTCCTAGCACATAAAGAATACGACCGAAACCAATAGACCACTTTCCAAGAAGTGCTCGTCTGTTTGATTGCATCAACTCCAAAGCCGCTAATGATTTATCTCCATCCCAGACCACTTCCGGATGATCTGTACAGATTTCAACTATTTGTTGAACAGCCTTGATCTCATACTTATACTCTTCATCCACATCTATTGGATCAGATTCTGTGTATTTGAACTCAACATTTCTTCTTCCGATCAATTGTTTCATTCCCTCAACAAAAACTGTTTTGGGATCGCCATGTACTTTCCCATGAGCTTTCACATAACGGGTCATATCCGCGCCATATTCACCACGCTCGAACTTAATATATTCCTGTTCGAGAAGTGCTATGAGATCCTTATCCGGAAGAATTGATGCATCCGAAGGAATATTGGCATCAGAGGGATGTTCACCCAAAATAAGGTTGCAAAATGAATCGATCGTACCCATAAAACAGAGATCAATGTTCTTAAGGGCTTCTGAACAGCGGTTTCTTGTCTCTTCCGTGGTTTCAGGAAGCTGGCCTGCATACCCTTTATCAACATATTTGAATTCAGGATTACTTCTCTCAGAGAGCAGTTTCTGAAACCGGTTATAAAACTCACCTGCCGCTGCTTTTGTAAATGTGATTGCACAGATTTTACTGATATCAATACCGGATTCAACCATGGCAACCATACGGTTTACAAGCATTGTTGTCTTTCCGGATCCTGCACCCGCTTCAACGAAGAAGTTCTTATCCATCTCAGAAATAATTCGATTTCTGGAAATAGCATCTATATCATTGCTCATTGTATATCCTCCGAAATTTATTTCATGCCGCAAACAAGGCCAAACTTGCAATATTTGCACGGGTTCTTTTCAGAGCTTCTGTCAGAATCATCGTCATCCGAATCCGACTCATCAACAAGTGGTGCCTGAACATGATCGCCCGCGGGGTCTTCATCTGCCGATTCCGTTTCACCTAAAGATGTTTCATCCTCAATTCCGTTTTCAATCTTTTCTTTCTCTTTCCGAACTTCATCAAGCTTAGCAACCATCTTCGGGAATCCGTTCGTCATTTCTGTTACAAACTCGCCAAGCATAAGATTCAAGACTGTCTTCGCATCATCGGTATATCTGCACGATACAACCTCTCCGAGTCGAAGATATCTAAATTCGACTCGGGATACACAGATGTTCTTAGTTTTTTCAAGAATATACGCATATATAAGGGCTTGGAAACAAGAAACGGGATCATCATCGATGTGTTCTTTTTCTCTTCCTGTCTTAAAATCCACAACACAATATGTTCCATCATCCAGTTTTTCCACTCTGTCCGGAAAGCCATGGATCTTGATGCCACACTCATGTTCACACTCAATATCTTCCTCTTTTAAGAAGATCTCGTTTTGTGTCTCCATGGAAAAGGCAGTATTCATCATCAGAAGGAAGTCATCCTTCTTTCCTTCAACCGAATACTGAACAATCGGCGGATGTTCAAGCATAAACAGATCGTACAGTTCGCCAGAAATCTCAAGGAATCGATCCAAAGTCATATCCCGATTCTCCCCAAGAATCTCCATTAGAGTATGAGCAAGAGTTCCTACGTCAGCAGCAGATATAATCTGATCTTTATAAACGATTTCAGGATCTGGTATTCCCAGAATATTGTTTAAAACAAAGTGCTTCGGGCAGGAAAAGAATGTACTGAGAACAGAAGGCGAATAAGACTTGTCAGGAGTACACTTATACGAACCATCGATTAACTCCTTCTTGATCTGCTCGATCTTCTTTCCGGAGAGATATGTCTCGCCAATGGTATTACTAAGAGATATCTTCGGTTCAAAATACTCGACGTTTAGGACCTTTTTCTCTAAATCACTTACGGTAACGTTGCTCCCTGTTTCTTTCTGATAGATCTCAAAAACAGAAGAAGACGCATTATTCTTCTTCAGTTCAGAAACATCTCTCGCCGGATACGAAATATAGATGTTGCCGTTTAATGCACTAACAATAGAGACAAGGGTATTGAGTTTGTTCTTCTTTTCTTCCACTTTAAATGTAGAACGCAGATACGCCGCAGCATCTCCGAAAAGATCAAGATCTGCATCAAGCAGAAGATAATTCTCTTTTGGGGATCCCGGAAACATTGACGCGGCCAGACCAGCAACAAACAGATTGTCCCGAATCGAGACAAGTGCCCCTTCTGTAGAAGTAATATGCAATGCTCCAGGTTCAGCATGTCCACTACAAACAGTTGTCCTAAGAAGATTTTTGATAATATCCTCATCGGTCTGTTCAATACCAGAAGCACGCACCGCACTTAATTCATCATAAATCTTGTCTGACGCTGCCAAATCAAGTTTCAGAAGTAGTTTATCAGCAAATGTATCCGATTTCTTTCTGATTCTCGCATAACGGGTGACAAAGACTTCGCATGGGGCACAAATCTCATTAGACATTGCTTTTAGAGCAGGCAGTATGGCTTTTTTCTTCTGCACATCTCTCAACGCTTTGGCTCCCTCGAAACCCATTAACTTCTCTTCCCCGTTAAGAGCTTCTTCAAATCCAGCAAGTATCGATTTATTTGAATCTTCTCTGTTCGTCAAACGCAGATCCTTGAGTGATTCAAAGAACTGTTTTTGACTAAAGCCATCTGGTTTCGGCAATGATTCAAGCAGTTTACTTTTGTCAAAAACACTATTATCGATGATTTCAATCAAAGCTTTCCCATCAAACATCGAATCAGTCATCCACTGATAGTACATTTTGAGCAGTTTAGCTGGATTGGAATTACTAATCGGGATACCGGTACCAAAGGTCATCGGAATGTTATGCAGAAGCGAGTTATCAAAGAACAGCTGAGAATAGATATTTGCATTAGTTACTGCAACAACGCACTTATCCAGTGGAATCCCTTTGTAAATAATCGAAAGAATATTATCCACTTCATTCGGAGATCCAAAACAAGAATAGTAGTTCTGTATATGTATCGGGGAATCCTCATTAACCTTGAAAAGCTCAGCTAAACTTGTTTTCTGTATCTTCCCATCTCCGGCAAGTTTGCTTGCAAGAAGTCTCTCTACCGCATTAAGCGGATAATCTTCAAGCATTACACAAATGTCAGCATTGAGCGGTTTACACTCGTTCATCGCTTTCTTAATCAGCATCACAGAATCGATCTTGTTATCATTGTGAAGCTCGGTCATGTAGGCTTCATATACATTGGCAATAGCATTATTCTTTTCTTTGAAGACTCCACCCCTAAGAATAGATGATACTGTTTCCACCTCATTCGCCTGAGTGACCTGACATCTTGCCGTACGGATGGCATTAGCAAGCTGAACAGTATCCGCATAACACATATCTTCGAAATATTCCTCAGCTTTCGCAGCACGGGAAATAACAGCATACTCTTCATTACGGCTTACAAAGTCCTGATCGATAGTAATACCAGAGCGCATAAGCGCCATGTGGGCAAGTTGGTATGCACTCACTATTCGGAGATTAATGCAGTTGATTCCTCTCGCCGCGAGGGATCGAAGCAATTCATTCCCATTGCATCCAGGAGCCAGGATTATCTTTTCTCGCATACGCCGTCACCATCCATTCCAAACTAGTTTCATAATACATCAAATGATTTTGAAAAGGTCTATTGATTAGCGACCTTTT
>Ga0247610_10005580_pt1 | contig 13228 bp, 6 predicted proteins | sample 174DNAGHGhighgp2_FD_193483 | JGI IMG/M metagenome (GOLD analysis project Ga0247610, IMG submission 193483) | Sheep rumen microbial communities from Palmerston North, Manawatu-Wanganui, New Zealand - 1742 DNA GHGhigh gp2 | ecosystem: Host-associated > Mammals > Digestive system > Stomach > Rumen ...
TGACGGTGAGGAAATAGCCGAGCGACCAGGTGTAATCTGTTATGTCACAGGTCTCGTGGGCGATGTCGATGTCCCGTCCCTGCGTGTATTCGGCACTTGTCGGCACGCCGTCTGGCAGCAGATGGTCGCGCTCAAGTTTCCGCTCGGCGTTCATCGCGATGTCCAGATACGCTTCGTTTCCTGTGTAGGCATAAAGGAGCAGAGGCACTTTGAGCATCTCGCAATAGGTGACGCCGTGCAGGTGGATGAACTCGTCGCTGCCGGCATCGGTGGCGTCGAACTCGAAGCCGCCTGTGTTGTATGCCGTCTCGGCCTTTGTCAGCAAGGCTCTCGTGCCTGTCTCGCCGTAGAGCCAGAGCAAGCCTTCGAGGTTGAGGATGTGTCGGCGGCCGTTGGTCAAGTCGGTGTTGTTCATCGAGTTGTAGTTCCTTCGCAGTGCCATCTTGAGCGATGTCGGGTTGCCATGCACGTCGGCGTATGCCTTCATGGCTCGCCAATAGACGGCTTGCGGCCAAAGACTGCTGATGACCGACGAGCCGAGGCGGCCGTTTGACTGCGGATGAGCCAACGTATATTTGATGCCCGCCTCACCCTTCGTGATGAGTTCCTCGTCGTCGAGAAGATACCCCAAGCGCAGCAAGCCGTCAGTGTAATAGGCTGTCTGCTCGTAGCGCCACCAGTCCTGTCCGTAGTCGCCGTTGCGGGGAATCTCGCCAGCCCAAAGGCATGTGTTGTATGGGTAGGAGAGAGCTTCGGGGTGTCCTGTCAGTCCTGTCTTCTGCCTTTGCAGGAATTCCAGGAGCCAGCCCTTCGGTTTGATGTCTGCAATAAGTCCTTCCTGAAAAACAAACTCAGCCCCTTGGCTTGCGAGGCAAACCACAAAGGCGGTCAATAACAATCTTTTCCTCATTATTTTGCTTCTTTTGTGTCGTTTCGGGTACAAAGATACAAATAAAGACATAATTGGTCAAGTTTTTTTTCCAAAAGCTTTGCGTATATACAAATAATAAGGTGTATCTATGCCGCAGATATCACATTAATTATCTATTACAATGAAAACAAAAACTATCCTTGCAGCTCTGCTGCTATTGCTTGCGGGCGTGCTGACAACGAGAGCACAGAAGATGAGGGTCAACCTGGCTAACGGCGAGACCTTCGTGTACAGAGTATCACAGGTGGAGAGCGTCACCTTCGACGACGGCACCGCTTCCCCAGAGTATGTTGACCTCGGCCTGCCATCTGGCACGCTTTGGGCAACGTTCAACGTCGGAGCCGCATGCCCTGAAGAGTACGGCGACTATTTCGCCTGGGGCGAGACACAACCGAAGAGTTCCTATTCGGAAGACAGCTACACATTCTCCGTTGGCTCTGTAAAGGAACTGCCGGCAGGGAACGACGCTGAACGGTGCCTCAGTCCTGAAAATCACGAGCAAGACGAATGACAATAGCATCTTCCTGCCCACAACAGGCTCTTGGGGGAATGGAAGCATTTATCTCAAAGCAACAAGTGTTGAATATTGGTCGCGCACTCGATCTGAATACGATGATAACGCAGCAAATTATATGTTGATGAGAAACGAGAGCTTTAATAATAAGTGGTCTTCGGCTTATAATTATGACGACGACTTCTATAAAGGCCACACCGTCCGTGCTGTCCGGAAGTAGTAAACATCAACCATCAGACAAAAAGCAGCGGGCTTGGTTTTGTGCCAAGCCTGCTGCTTTTTGTGTATCAACTTAACACAAAGACACAGCAGTTCTCTGTCTAAGGATAAAGTCTGGCCAATGTTGGATGATTATCTCCAGGCGCTGAAGTTGGTTATCTTGCTGCGGAAGTTGCCTGTCTCCTGCAGGGGGAAGACGAGGGTACGCATGATCTTGTAGGTGCTGTGCTTGTTGTCGGAGCGGTGTCCCACATCGGGCTTGAGGTTCTCCACGAGTCGTCCGTCTGCATAGAGGCTGATGCCTTTGTTGTCGCCCTTCAGCTGGATGGTCTCGTGCTTGCCGGGCTTGCCCTTGTACTTGAACGTGAAGAGGTAGCCGTCGCGACTGAAGCCGAGCATGCCCTTGATGGGGTCGGAGAGGTAGAACGTGCTGCGCTCGCTCGTGCAAAGCACGGTGCCGGGCTTCTCGTCGGCCCAGTCGATGGTGAACTCGACGGTATAGGGATAGCCAATCTGATGGACCCTCTCTAACTCCCCCTTAAAGGGGGAGGACTCCCTCCCTTTAAGGGAGGGGAGGGGTGGGTCTTTGAAGATGGTTGTGTTTGGTTTCAGGTCGATATGGTTGACCATGCTCTTGCGTCCGATTTCGTCGGTGAGCGGTCCGTCGCTGAGCAGACTGGCAAAACTCGTCCACTCGGCAAAGGCTGCGTCTGTGGTGTCGCGAAGAGCGTGCCAGCACTTCTCGCTGACGACCTGCATGGCAGGCAGGATGCGGTCGTGGCAGTCGCCGACGGAGATGCCGTTCTTGATGAAGTCGTTCCAAAGTGCAAACATGCCGCCGTCGATGAGCGGGTCTTGATGGTCGAAGCGTTGGTTGCGGATGAGCGGGGGAGTCCAGTTCTTGAAGAGCCAACGCGTGTTGAGGTAGTCGTTGTAGTAGCCTGCGGCAGGCACGATGTAGATGAAGGCATCGGGAATGGAAATCATGTGGAAGCCCTGCTTGTGCATCTCCACGGGGTCGGCATAGCCGTTGTACCAAAGGCTCATCAACACACCGTCGGAAGGCACGGGCGTCACGCCCTTTGCATGGGTCAGGCTGCCCCAGAAGACGGGCTGCTTGTCATATTTCTTGACTTCATTGCAGAGATGCACAATCAGTTCGCGGAAGCGTTCGCAGATGACGGAGTCCTTGTTGCTGTATTCGTCCGTTCCGATATGGAAGCGAGGACCAGTGAAGACCGGGTCGGGGCCGCCAAGATACTCGGCATAGAGGCTGTCGAGGAAGGGGATGAGATCGGGGTTCTCGAGGTCGAGGTGAGCGTCGTCGTACTTCTTAGCCGCCAGCGACGGACGGTAGTGTGTGAAGGCAAGGCTGTGGGCAGGCACGTCGAACTCAGGGATAATCTCCACGCCCATCTTCTCGGCATAGCGGATAAGGTCGCGCATCTCCTGCTTCGAGTAGGAGCCGTCGATGGCGGTGAGGCCTGGGAAGTAGTCGCTCTCCATGCGGAATGCAGCATAGGTGTCGTCCCAACTGCCCTCGAACTGGTCATTGAATCCATTGTCGTTGAGGTGAAGCTGCAGGGTGTTCATCTTGTAGTACGACATCACGTTGACGAGCGAATAGAGGTAGCTCAAGGGATAGAACTTGCGTCCGCAGTCGAGCATGAAGCCGCGGATGGCGTAATCGGGCTTGTCGGTGATGGTGAGGCAAGGAAACGTTCCCTTTGTTATCACGCCGGCTTTGTTCTTCGCGAAGTGCGTGTCCTTCATCTGGAGCAGCGTCTGCGCACCCCACAAAGCACCTTGGGGCGTAGTGGCCTGAACGGTGATGCCCTTCGGAGAGATTGTCAGGCGATAGCCCTCGTTGCCAAGAGATCCACCGACTCCCTTTAGGGGGAGCTTCTTGGCTTCCTTTAGGGGGAGAAGGGAGAGGAAGATGGCATTGGATGAGCCTTTCTTCTGCTGAGAGGTTGGGGCATCCCATGCATTCCCCAAGTACTCTGCCACAAATTGCAGCGAAGCATCGTTGTAGGTGACATTTGTGATACTCGACACCTCGATGGTGCCTTGTGCCGCTGTCTGTTCCTGGACGGTGGGGATGCAAAGCGGCTGTGCGGCAAGGTGTCCCGAAAGGAGTAGGGCGATGAGAATTGTCTTGTGGCTCTTGGATGCGCTGGCACCAAGGCATCTTTTTAATAGTCGGTTCATAGCTTGTTGTGATTAAGTGTTAATTATATAATGTGAACCGTCGTCTCTGTCGGTTTTCCGAAGGGGGTCTCAAAACGCACCACGGTGTGTTGCCCATCGCGGCACGGTGCGTTGGCCGTCGCGGCACGGTGCGTTTATCTCCATGCACTGCAGATTGCAGCGAGAAAAAGAATTGTCTTGCGGTTCATGGCTGTAAAGAGTCCGTTATCACGTTATCACGTTATCACGTTATCACGTTATCTCGTTATTACGGTGGGTTGTCAGGCACGAGCCTTGCCGCAGATCAGTCCGAGCTTGCAGTACTCGCAAACCTTTGTGTCGGTGGTGCAGATGAAGGGCTTGTCGGGGCTGAAGATGTCTTCAAGGATGTTTTGCAGGCCCTCGCGGAAGGCTGCGGCATGTTGCTTGGCAAAGTCATCAACAACTTCTCCGTCAATCTTGAGCGACGGGTCGTAATCAGGACTTGCTGCCTTGATTGGGAAGAAGAGTATGGGTTGGATGGGAAGGCTCCCTCCCTGCTCCCCCTTTTGGGAAGTGCCTATGTGCTCCATCTCTGCCAAAGCATAGAGGAACGTTTGCAGGTAGTACGGCACATGCTCCTTGTCCAAGCCCACCACGTTCTCCATCTTGACCTTGTCCTTTAGCTTGTATGAGCCGGTCTTATAGTCAACGATGCGCAGGCGGCCGCCTGTCTCGTCAATGCGGTCGATGCGTCCGCCCACCTTAACGGAAAGGTTAAAAGGTGAAGAGGTGAAAAGTTGAAAGTTGAGAGTTCGTTCCTCCTCTGCACCGATGATGCGGAAGGGAGCGTTGCGGGCGTCGAAGCGGATAAGTTCCTGTAGGTAACGCAGCAGGACATCGTGGGCAATGAGAGTGGTGCCCTTGTAGAGACCCTCTAAATCTCCCTTAAAGGGAGACTTTTTGTTCTCCCCCTTTAAGGGGGAGTTAGAGAGGGTCTTGAAACGCTCTCGCATGACAGGCATGCGGTCGAAGTCTTCTGTCGGATGGAACCAGCAGACATCGAAGGCGGTGTGAAGCATACGTTGGAGTTCCCTGTGGATGGTTTCTTTGATGGCAAAGGTCTTGTCGCAAAGCATGTCGGCAGTGATGGTGTCGGTGCCGCGTTGCTTTTTCAGCCACTCGTAGAAGAACTCGGCTGTGTCGTGGAAGATGGTGCCGATGATGTCGGCCGAGATGCCTTCCTTCGGGTCGTCCTCCCGGCGGATGCGCAATACATTATTTATAAAGAACTTCATCGGGCAAGCCATATATGTGTTGATGGCTGAAGGGCTGAGCATGATGCGCTCGCCATCCTTGAGGTTCTGGTCATAACGATGCCGCAGGCGTTCCATCACCTCGGGTGTCTTCTCGACCTCAATGGGAAGCGTTGCCTTTACATCCGGCTCAGAGCGAAGCCAAAGGGTTCGGATGGGGATGTCTGTCTCGGCAAGCATCTGACGGAGGAAACGCGACATCTCGTGCTGCACGCCGTCGCCGCAGCTTTCGTTATAGACACAGGTGAGATGTTCGCAGCGCCCGACGAGGCGATAGAAGTAGTAGGCATAGACAGCGATGCGATGCCGTTGGGTTGTCATGCCGAATGCCTCGCGAAGGCTCTCGGGGATGAACGAGTTGGCGTGCGTGCTTCGCGGCAGGTTGCCTTCCTCGGCAGAGAGCAGGAGAATGTGCTCGAAGTCGAGGCAGCGTGTCTCGAGCATTCCCATCACTTGCAACCCTCTGTCGGGTTCGCTATGGAAGGGAATCTTTGTGCTTGTCATCATCTGACGAAGCAAACGACGAAGCGTTAAAGGATTAGGGATTAGGGAATAGGGATTAGAGATTAAGTCCTTCAGCAGGCACAGCATCCTGTCGATGCGGAAGACGGTCTCGCTGTAGAGTTGCTCGAAGATGTTCGGCTCTTCTATCTGTGCGTAATGCGAGGCAATCTGCCGCACGAGGGTGAGCAGCCAGTCGATCAGCTTTTCTGTGCTTTCGCCTTGGTAGGTGAAGCACTCCTCTTCGTTGAGCAATTCAAAGAGCGGCTGCCTTCGTAGCGTTTGCCCGAAGGGATAGCGGAAGCGTTTGCGGTCAGCATCGTAGCCCTCTATCTGAAGCTTCAGCAAAGACATGATGATGCCGTATATCGGCGTGTCGGCAATCGGGAAGCCCATCGTGACGTTCACCTCCTTTGCCTCCTCCGGGATGGCATGAAGGACGGGTTGCATCAAGGCTTCGTTGCAAAGAACAACGGCGTCCCCCTTCCATGTGTTTACATACCTTGCGGCTGCATTGTCTGTGGTGCAGGCAATGAAGGTCACGTCCTTGAGGTGGCGGAAGTTGTCGAAGGCTTCCACGTTGCTGATGGCACAAGGGAAGTCTTGGAGGTTCTGCTTCATAAAGTAGCCGGCTTCGAACTCTTCTTTCTTCGGGTCGCAATAGTAGAGGTCGTAATCCCAATAGAAGCGAGCCTTGCCCTCGCGTTGTACAAGGTTCATCATGCTGTGCTCCACATTGTTCAGCACATTGAAGCCGGCAAAAACGATGGCTCGCTTGCCTTCAAGAAGCTTTTGGACGAGGCTCTCGTCTGCTTGCATCTGTTCCGTGACGTGACGCAGGAGTGCGCCTTCCCAAAGCTTGCCTTCAGCGAGAAGCCTTTCGTGAAGCTTCGTGTATATCTCGAACATGTGGCTCCATGTGTGCAGGAACTTCTCTTGAAGCCGTGTGCTGATATCCAAAGAGAAACTTCCGAAGAAGCTTTTCAGTGTCTCGCGCTGTTTGTCATCGAGGTAGTCAAGGCTCTTGAGGCGTTCCTGGTCGGCAATGTTTGTGAAGATGGCTTTCGCGTTGGCAAGGTGCTTGTCGATGTCGTCGAAGTCTGCCATAAGCACCTCGCCCCAGCTCCAGAAGTCGTCGAGTGTCTCGGTGTAGTCGCTCCCGAGCACTTCCTGCATGACGCTGTACAGTTGGCAGATGCACTCCAAAGGGTCGGCCAACTTGATAGGTGTAAGGCTCTGGAAGAGGTCGCCCATTGTGCAGTAGCTTGGCGCCCACACAGGCTTGTCGCTCAATAGGGCAAGCTCGCGGTTGAGAAACATACCGGCACGTTTGCCAGGGAATACAACCACGACATCTCGCATATCATTAGTGAAGTGCGACAGCATATCGGCTGCTATTATAGAGAGAAAAGAATTCATAATTCACAATTCATAATTCATAATTATTCCTCGCTCCTAACCCTTACCGCTCTTTTCCTCATAACGTACCAGATGTAGCCTTGCACGTTATGCTTTGGGTACATTCGGCTCATAAGGTTCATGTATGTTGTAACCTGCTCGTAGTAGTGGCGGCTGGGATGCCCGAACTTATAGTCGATGACGGTAATGCTGTTGCCATTTATTATTACCCTGTCCGGCCGCTGCACATCAGGCTCTCCTTTCTTGTTTATGCCGGCAATGTTGCATTCATTATAGACGGTGTTCCCTGCCTTGAACCATGAGGCCACGATTGGGTCGAGGAAGCCTTCTCTGATGTGAGCCGTGATGGCTTCCCAATCTTTGTCTTCGCCGATGATGCCTTCCTTGCGGGCTTGCGAGAGCACTTCTTCGAGCTGGCTGACATCGTTGAGGCGGCTGAGGACTTCGTGCATACGCTTCCCTATCTCGCGTTGAGAGATAGAGAGGGTCCCTTTCCCCTCATTCATTTGCTCCAGATAGTCTTGTGCCTGATTGCTTTGCAGGAAGTAGAGCGTCGGGTTCCGTGTGACGACCTTCACGTCAATGGCATCTTCCATGCGATGCTCGATGCGGAGGCAATTTGACCCTCTTCCCAACCCTTCCCCCTCTATGGGGAAGGGCTTTCTCCCCATAGAGGGGGAGTTAGAGGGGGTCTTTGGCTTTCCCACCTCGTAAGTGAAGCTTTCTTCATCCTTGTCATCGTCCTTGTTGCAAAGCGACAGGTAGATGAGTTCTGCGGCGGTGCTTAAGGTCTTGATTTTGTCGTGGGGCTTCACCTTCCCCCAAACATAGAGGTTGCATTCGGCACGGGTAAAGGCGACATACAGCGTGTTGAGTGCATCCACTCGCCGCTCCAAATGTTCCTTTTCGTAGGCAGGAGCAAAGACAGATGTCCTTACGTCCTTCGAGTGGATGGATATGGGCAGTGCGCCGAGTTCGTTATAAGGAGCCTTCTTTGTCCTGCACCAAAGGATTTCGCCCTGTCTGTCGCTCTCTATCTTCCAGTCGCAGAAGGGCAGGAGGACGGTGTGGAACTCCAGCCCTTTCGACTTGTGGATGGTGAGGATGCGGACGCCTGCGACAGCCGAGCCGGGGATGGCTTTTGTCCGCAGCTTTTCGTCCCAGGCGGTGAGGAACGTCTGTATGTCGGGTGCAATGGCACTGCGGAGGTGGTTCTGCAGCTCGTCGAAGAAAGTATATGCATAGACATCTTCCCCTTTTATGTTGCCGAGGGAGAAGATGCTCCACAGCCTTTCTGCAAGGAGATAGAGCGGCAGCTGCAGCAGTTCGTCGCGGTGTGCGGTGAAGCCTTCCGGCAACACATCCTCTGCCCGTCTCATTGCGATGCTTTGGATGGTGGCGTCTGTCTCCCCGAGGACATCGTGGAGGTAGTGCAGCATGAGGTATTTCTCGGAGATGCTGTCGGTGTGAAGCTTGTCGATGAGCACGCGCATTGCGGCAATAATCATCTGTATGCTGGTGGATGCTTCAAGCAGGAATGCCTCGTCGCTAATGAGGCGGATGTCGGGCGCACACTGGCTGAAACCTTCTATGAGCTGCTGCGCCATTGCATTCGTGCGGACGAGGATGGCAATCTTGCTGAGGTCGAGGCCTCCTGCCTGCAGCTGCCGTATCTGTTCCGCCATGTCTTGGAATAGAGGGGCAAGAGGATTGTCGGAGCAAATGGTATTCTCTCGCTCCTTGTCCCTTGCTCCTTGCTCCTTAAAGAGCTTGATGCGGACATATCCTTTCCCGTCTTCCTTCTTGGGTTCTTGCTTGGCGTCGGAATAGATGTCGCTCAGCTTAATCTCCGCATCAGGCTTTATCTCGTCGAGCAATGTCGCTGCTTTTGGGAAGATTGTCTTGTTGAAATCGACGATGATCTGATGGCTGCGATAGTTGATTTTGAGGGGTTCGGAATGGATGTGGAAGTGCTGAAGCTCCTGTTCCTTCTCGACACCATATAGAATCATCCAGTCGCCGCCACGCCAGCGGTAGATGCTTTGCTTGATGTCGCCAACGAGAAGTCCCTTTCCGCCCGAGGCAAGCTTCTCGAAGAGCAACGTCTTGAAGTTATTCCACTGCATGCGGCTTGTGTCCTGAAACTCGTCGATCATCACGTTGTTGATGAAGGTTCCGATCTTCTCGAAGATGAACGGCGAGTCGTTCCCCTCGATCATCTTGCTGAGGAGGGCAGGCGTGGAGCTGAGCGTGAAGCGTCCGGCATCGCCCTCTATCTCTCGTGCACGCTCATCTATGTTTACCAGGAGACGCAGGGGGCCGAGGTGACGGAGTGCCAAGCCCGCCGAGAGCCATTCCTTTCTTCGGTCGGCATAGATGGAGAGCAGACGGGAATATGCCTCCTGCACCTCGCTCTCCTCGGAGGAGGAGCCTTGGGCTTTGAACTTAATGGCTTGAACAGTCTTTGTCGGCCCTTCGCTTTCCATTGTCCTTGCCTTCGCGAGAAAAGAGCGCACGTTGCGCCCGTAGCTGATTTTGTCAAAGTCGTCAATCAGGTTCATCACTTCATCAACAGCCTCTTGCACGTCCTGTTCGGCACGTTTCCTGATGGCTTGCATTTTGCTCTTGAAGGCTTTGACGGCTTCTGCATCGCTGATCTTGTCAAGTTCCTCCCTGGTCTTCTGCTGGTATTCCTCCTTGAAAATGTTGCCCGCGAAAGCCTTCAGCGGCCCTACAATATCCCACTTGTCGCCGCTGTCGAGTTGTTCATGTATGTAATCCAACACCCATTGTCTCACTTCCGGCTTTGTGTCCATCGTCTCGATGAGGCTGTCCACGGCGCTGTCGATGATCTCTTCGGTGGAAAGCTCCACTTGCAGGTTGGCGGCAAGGCCAAGCTCGCGAGCCATGTTGCGCAGGATGCTTTGGAAGAACGAATCGATGGTCTCTACGCGGAAGCGCGAGTAGTCGTGCAGGATGGCGGTGAGTGCCTTGCCTGCCTGCACTCTTATTCTCTCCTTCACGGGGGAGTTAGAGGGTGCCTGGGCCTTTTTCAAGATGGCATCCATATAGTCTTCCGCATCGGGCAGCCCCATCTTAAGGCCGTAGAGCGTCTCCAGGATACGGCTCTTCATCTCGGCCGTCGCCTTGTTGGTGAACGTGACGGCCAGCGTGTGCTCGAACTCTTTCTCTGCATGAGGCGGCAGAAGTCCCATGATGTATTCGACGGCCAGGGTAAAAGTCTTGCCCGAACCGGCCGATGCTTTGTATATTGTCAGCAAATGCTCCATGAAGCGTTGTTTTTCGTCCATTTGTATGCAAAGATAATAAAAATTGTTGTAACTTTGCAGCCTTGAAGGAAAAAACCTCCTGAAGTTGACAAAAAATGACAGAAAGCAAGGCTTTGTGGATTTCTTCACAAGGGGTGTCCGAAAACGCGGCACGTTGTGTTGCCCATCGCGACACGTTACGTTGCCCGTCGCGACACGTTGCGTTGACCATCGCGACACGTTGCGTTTGGCGGCGCAAAACGTCAGCTGAAATTCAGGGACTTGCGAAATGCCAATTTTTTACTCATAAATCTTGATTTTTCTCTCTTAATTCATAATTTTCTCATTAGTATATGGCAGGTTATTTAGTAAGCGATACGCGGAAGGTGACGACTCACCGACTCATTGAAATGAAGGAGCAGGGACAGCAGATTGCCATGCTCACATCCTACGACTACACGATAGCGCAGATTGTCGATCAGGCAGGTATCGACATCATCCTCGTGGGCGACAGTGCCAGCAACGTGATGGCAGGCAACATGACGACCTTGCCCATCACCATCGACCAGATGATTTATCATGCACGCAGTGTGACGCGAGGCACTAAGCGGGCTTTGGTCGTTTGTGATATGCCCTTCGGAACTTATCAGGTGAACGCGACGGAAGGTGTGAAGAATGCCATCCGCATCATGCAGGAGAGCGGCTGCGACGCCCTCAAGCTTGAAGGCGGCGTGGAGATACAGGACACCATCCGTGCCATTCTCGACGCCGGAATCCCCGTCATGGGTCACCTCGGCCTGACGCCCCAAAGCATCAACAAGTTCGGCACCTACGCCGTTAGGGCAAAGGAGGAAGCCGAAGCAGAGAAACTCATCAGCGACGCGCGGCTGCTCGAGCAGTTGGGGTGCTTTGCCATCGTTCTCGAAAAGATACCGGCCGCACTGACAAAGAAGGTCTGCGAGCAGGTGAAGGTGCCTGTCATCGGCATCGGCGCAGGTCAGGCAGACGGTCAGGTTTTGGTCGTCCACGACATGCTGGGCATGACCAAAGGCTTCTCGCCCAAGTTCCTCCGCCGCTATGCCGACCTCTCCACTGTCATCACCGACGCCGTCGGACAGTACATCACCGACGTCAAGGCAAAGGATTTCCCCAGCGAGGCAGAGTCGTATTGAGAGTGACACGACTGTAATGTAGAAAACAAAGATGGGTGCAGCAACGATGTCATGCCTGCGTGTAATCAGGGACCTGCAGGAGTTGTTGCTGCCACGCACCTGTCCTGTATGCGGAAAGCTGCTGATGGAGAGCGAGGACGTGCTTTGCGCCTTCTGTGCCATCGGCTTGCCGCGCTATCATGTCCTGAACATCAGCGACAATCCCATGCTTCGCGTGATATGGGACAGGGCCGATGTCAGACGCGCCACAACGTTCCTCACCTACAATCACAACTCGCCTTATCATAACCTTGTCATCGGCATCAAGTTCCACGGAAACAGCGACCTCGCCGTAAGGCTTGGGCAGTGGGCGGCGATGGAGGCGGAGAAGCAGGGCTTCTGGGAAGGAGCCGATGCCCTGGTGCCTGTGCCGCTGACATGGTTGAGGCGTTTGAAACGCGGCTACAACCAGGCAGAGATGCTGGCTCGAGGAATGTCGCAAGTGACAGGATTGCCCGTGATGAACTTCCTCAAGCGCACCAAGAACCGTACGCCCCAGTCGCGGCTCAAGGGCGAGGAGCGTTTGAAGAATGCCGAGGGCATCTATTTCGCCACTGAAATCCCTGATGAGTGGAAGGGCAAGCGTCTCGTCCTCGTAGATGACGTGATGACCACCGGTGCCACGCTCGGCAGTTGTGCCAATGCCTTGCTCTGTGCCGACGGAAGTGCAGAAATATGCATCTTTCCTCTGTCTTATGCAGGATAATGTAACGTTTTGTGCGCTTTTTGCAACTTTTTCTTTCATAAAGTTGCACATTTTCATATTTTGATGTACTTTTGCACGCGGATAACAAAACCACTAACAAAATAACATTATTTATTTATTATTTATGGACGCAAAGAAAGTCTTGGAAGATCTGAAAAGACGCTTCCCCAATGAACCCGAGTATCATCAGGCAGTAGAAGAAGTGCTTGGCACTATCGAAGAAGAGTACAACAAGCACCCCGAGTTTGAGAAGGTGAACCTCATCGAACGCCTCTGCATTCCCGACCGTGTCTATCAGTTCCGTGTGACATGGATGGACGACAAGGGTCAGATTCAAACCAATATGGGTTATCGCATTCAGCACAACAACGCGATTGGTCCCTACAAGGGCGGCATCCGTTTCCACTCGAGTGTGAACCTGGGCATCCTGAAGTTCCTCGCCTTCGAGCAGACCTTCAAGAACTCGCTGACCACACTGCCTATGGGTGGCGGCAAGGGTGGCTCTGACTTCAGCCCTCGCGGTAAGAGCAATGCCGAGGTGATGCGTTTCTGCCAGGCCTTCATGCTGGAGCTGACGCGCCACATCGGTCCCGACACGGACGTTCCTGCCGGTGACATCGGCGTAGGCGGTCGTGAAGTGGGCTACATGTTCGGCATGTACAAGAAGCTGACTCGCGAGTACAGCGGTGTGCTGACGGGTAAGGGCCTCGAGTTCGGCGGCTCGCTGATTCGTCCCGAGGCAACAGGTTACGGCACCGTATATTTCCTCCGCGCCATGCTGAAGACGAAGGGCGACACCATCGAGGGCAAGAAGGTTCTCATCTCTGGTGCCGGCAACGTAGCCCAATACGCAGCAGAAAAGGTTCTGCAGCTCGGTGGTAAGGTGATGACAATGAGTGACTCCGACGGTTACATCTACGATCCAGACGGCATCGACCGCGCTAAGCTCGACTACATCATGGAGCTGAAGCAG